>Ga0157360_1000106_pt1 | contig 44421 bp, 38 predicted proteins | sample AttlaeALBM1_FD_111483 | JGI IMG/M metagenome (GOLD analysis project Ga0157360, IMG submission 111483) | Fungus gardens microbial communities from leaf cutter ant in Ribeirão Preto, State of São Paulo, Brazil - Atta laevigata ALBM1 | ecosystem: Host-associated > Fungi > Mycelium > Unclassified ...
CATTGCCAGTCTCCTCGCAGAGCCTGAATCAGATTTCCACAATCAAATCAATGGGTCCTGAGCCTAAACCCTTCACGACCAGTTCTCTGAAAGCTCGCATCGAGGCTGTTTTTGGTCCGATTTGCGGAGCCTGAAAAGATGGGGTTTCTTGCGCTTGCGACTTTGTTCCACGGGGCTGCCGTTCAGATGTCCCGAGCCCTCGAAGAATGCCAGACGCTCGAACGTCTCGCCCTTTCGCAAGTTGCTCGCGAAGAAACCACGGCGTTGCAGTCTTTTGATTCCCTGACGCAGACGCTGGACCAGTTTCGGCTCCTGTTTCAAAGGCTGGCAGAACAAGAAGATGTTCAAGCTATGACAATCAGCGCGGATGCAGTGGCGCAGATGACGCTTGCAGTTCTGCGTGAGGGGTTGGCGGGAAGCAGTCAGTCTTCTTCACAGTACGCGGGTGATATCGAACTCTTTTAGCTGGGTTTGTTCGCATCTGCCGGATTGGAATGAACCATCGCACGGTGGCGCTGAAGGCCCCGAATGAGTTGTTCCGCATCGGTGGGAGTGAAAACAAGCCCGACCGGGCCATAAGCCGGATGCTGGAATGCCAGAAGAGACCCTTCTGTCAGGGTATCGATCTGAAGCGCCCAGTTGGTTTTGTACACAGGAGAAAACCGAGCACCTTCAATCGGTGCTGAGGGCTTTTTTCTACCAGGGCGGTTCGTGCCAGGCCCAGGCTGGTGATCAGTTGGGTCAGTTGGGCTTCATCGAGTGCAATATCGCCATTGAGTCCGCTGCTTTCCAGGAAAGAAAGAACAATCTTCTGTCCGTCCTCGGAGCGGGTAACCTGCATGCGTGGTCCGGTTGTCATGTTCCTGAGACTCTCTTTAAAGCGTAAAAGCGCACTAATTCTAAAGGAAGGGGCCTGCCCATGTCCACCATTCCCGATGGGCAGCCTCTTTGGAAAGTTCAATTTCAGCTTTGCGTGCGGCTTCTGGAGTTGGAAAGAGGCCAAAGCAGGTCGCGCCTGAACCGCTCATACGAACCATCAGGCAATCTTCCTGAGCCTCCAATGAACTCAGTACGGTCCCGATAATTGGAGCGTGGTGGATTGCGGGGGCCTGAAGATCGTTGGCTGTATGAGACAACATCTCCACAAGATCACGCATGGATGTCCACTCAGAAGAGAATATTGGAGCAGGCCGCTCTATAATACCGCCCATATTGGCGAAGCTTCGGAAAATATCGGGTGTGGAGACTGCAACGCCGGGATTGATAAGCAGGATACCACCATTCGGCATGGCGGGAGCCTGCGTCAAAATTTCTCCAATTCCCTCCATTCGGGTTGGTTTTTGCTGAACGCACACCGGGACATCGGCTCCCAGAGGTTCGGCAATAGCGATCAGTTCTGCTTCGTCGATATTCCAGAGTTGGCCCAGTAATCTCAAGGTACATGCCGCATCAGCCGAGCCGCCGCCAATACCGGAGGCAACGGGCAGATTTTTTTCCAGCGTCAGGTGGTGCGGGGCGTTTTTTCCGGCATGAGCCTGAAGAGCGCGTGCGGCCCGAAGGACGAGGTTGCTGTCGTCAGCTTCGAGGCCCGCTCCAAAGCGTCCTTCAATAGAGAGAGAAAAGCGATCTGACTTTTCTGCAATACGCACTTCATCGGCGGCACCTGCAAAAACCGCAAGGCTGTCGAGAAGATGATATCCATCAGGGCGGCGCCCGGTCACATGCAGGTAAAGATTGATCTTGGCATGAGCGGTGTCTTGAAGAAAAATCATCTGTTCTGTTCAAAAGCCTTGAGGTGTGGACCGCCCTGCTGAAGGGCATTGAGAATGAGTGTACGATCCTGAGGTTGTGGATTGTCGTCCAGAGACTGGTTCCATTGATCCTGTGCCTCTGTGTGACGGCCTAGGTACCAGTAGGCAACACCCAGATGGTAACCAATCTCAGCATCGCTGGATGCATGTTCGGCCGCCTGAATGAGAATAGGGAGAGCTGTTTTCAGGTCTCCTTTATGTTTCAGGAGCGCCCAGGCGTAGCTATCCTGAATGGAAGGGTCATTAGGCTGAAGTTCTAGGGCGCGTTTGAGAAGTTGCAGTGCGTGATCCTGGTCGAGATCATGCTCGATACTGGCATACCCTACGAAGTTGAGAACTTCTGGTTGATCGGGAGCCAGTTCAAGAGCGTGGCGCATGTCTTCCTGCATCATAGCCCAGTTTCCACTCTCCTGAGCCGCCATTGCCCGACCGAGGAGAATAGGCCATGCGATTTCTTTACGCGGGGGAGAGGCCTTTAGGGCTTTTGTGTAGAGATCAATCGCTTCTGCATGGTGTCCCATCTGGTCCTGAACTTCTGCGAGCTGGACCAGAAACTCAGGATTGTCCGGCAAAAGGGTTAGGGCGCGATGAAGTGCGTCTGCCTGCATGGGAAGGTCATGGGAGCGGCTGGCCAGATTAACACGTTCCTGAGCGGCTAACGCAGCCAGTGGATCCGAGCTGGAAACGTGTTCGAGAACGTCCAGTCCTTTCGGGATCTGGTTCCCTTCTCGAAAGGTATCCGCCAGGAAAATGCGGGCTACTGTCAGGCTGGGGTCAAGATAAAGCGCCTGCTGAAGGGTAATGATTGCCGGATCGCGGGGGATGCCCTCCTGCTGGATGACGTCTGTGATCATCAGACCAAGTTGCAGGTTCAGAATCGCTGCACCTTGTGCGGCGGAGAGGGGGGCCCGTTTTTGAAGGTTGTGCTGAAGGGGCCCAATAATCATCGAAGCAAGCGGCGAACTGACGCCGAGTGCAGCGATAACGTCACGTGCAGCAGGGTGTTGTCCTTGCCCCTCCAGCCAGGCGCCATAAAGCTGCGCGTATAGAATTTGAAGGGTGAGAGGGTCATCCGGACTGCTGCCAGCTTTCTGATAGAGAGACTGTGCCTGCTGCCGGGACGGGAGCCGTTCTGCAATCAGGGCCGCATGCAGTTGATACAATCGTCGCGTGGGGGCAAAGGCCGCCGCGGTATTGAGTGTGCTGAGAGCCTGATCGACGTGACCCTCTTCTGCCTGTGCCCAAGCGAGCAGCACGGGGGCGGCTACGGAAACGAGCGGCCCGTGGTGACTGCTACGGCTTAGGGTTTGGCGCATTTCCGTCCAGGCTTTTCTGGACACAGCATTCTGCGCAAGAACAAGTGTCGCAATATCACTGGCCGGAAGGGTTTTCGCCAGAACTACGGCTTCGTTTTCATGGCCAGTCATTGCGGCATAGCGCAGGCCATCTTCCTGAAGCTTCAGATTTTGTGATGATAGGGTGAGAACATGCGACAGTGCGTCGTAAGCAGCGTCAATATCTCCCCGCTGCATCATGACGCTGGACGCCAGAAGCCAGCCGGTCAGGGATTTTTCCGGGCTGATCGCTGGCAGAACTTCCGGCACGGGCGCGGCGGAAGCGGCCTGAGACAGCGCTCCTGCCAGCCCGATTGCTGAAAGGCCCGCGCGAAGCGAGTAGGAAAAAACCGGAATTGATCTGGGCCAGCCGCGCGTGATCTGCATAATGGAGACAATCCTAGACCGCCTGTGGTCTGACGCCAACCTGAACGGATGCTTCATGACGCCCCAGCCAGTTCCGAGCCGGGCCGAGCTGCTTGCTGCCCTGCAGCTGCAATACGAATGGGGAGTGGACGAAGCCCTCTCGGAGGAAACGATTGATCGTCTTTCGGATGCTGCCCGCGTTCTTCCTACGCGGATCAGTGCGCCGTTACGCTCGCAAATTCCAACTGGGCCGATACGAAGTGCAGGTGGGTCTGCTCTGGAGCAGGCGAAGGATCTCCCCTCCCTTATTGCCGCCAGCGAAGCTCTGGATGATCTGTTCCTGGCTCGAACGGCAACGCACAGGCTTCGGCCGATCCATGTCGAACATGCACCTTTCATGTTGATTGGTGAAACGCCTGATGCGGACGAAGACCGCTCGGGAACTCTTTTTGCTGGCCGGGCAGGGGGGCTGCTGGAACGGATGCTGGCCTCGGTGGGGATGAAGCGGGAGGCTCTCTCTATGGCGCCGGCCATTCCCTGGCGCCCACCAGGCGGTCGCAGGGTAACGGATCAGGAGATGCGGTCTTGTCAGCCGCTCCTGCTCAAGACAATCGCGCTTTGTCGGCCGCCTTTGATTGTTACGATGGGCGTAACACCGTTGCGGATGTTGTTGGGCGATCAGGCGATGTTGATCCGTCTGAGGGGGAAATGGACTGCCGTGACGATTCCCGGCCTGCCGAATCCAGTACCTTTACTTCCCATGCGGCACCCTCTTCAGTTGGCTGCCAGCCCGGCTGCACGGAGAAATGCCTGGCAGGATTTGCTCGTTTTAATGGAGAGATTGGCCGCTGAGAATAGGGTACAAAACCAGTCTTAATTTGGCGGCTGAAAAAACTTCGTGAAAACGTAAAAAACTACTCGAAAACAGGTGTTTGCCACTGGATTGTTCCAGTGTGTGACTGTATCATCGCTTAGTCCGAATGTCTGTTCGGGTTAACGAAACCTTGCCATTGCAGCTGAAACCGGGTAGCACCCCGCTGCTATGCGAAGGATTACCCCTTTCATCTCAGGTAGCACGGCGCGAGCGTTGCTCGTCAGTGTGCTGATTCTGGCCGGTGGAACATTCTCCCCGGCGCGTGCTGAAGGCGTGCGGTTGCAACCGCCCCAACCGGATCATGCAGGTGACGAAACAGCGTTTGCGGAAGCACGCCCCTCCCTTGGTGGAGACGGTACCGTCTCGCTGCCTCACCCTCTTACGGCCACTGTGGCCAACCGATATCGCCTGATTCTTCAGGCCCAACGCCGTGGTGATCTGCAAACGGCGAACGATCTGACGCGTCTTCTGACGGATCGTGTTCTGCTCGCAGACGTTTTGGCAGATCGCTATCTGGCGCCAGGCGCGCATCTGGCAGTTGATCAACTCCGGGACTGGCTGAAAACTTACTCAACGCAGCCAGATGCACCGGCTATTCAGGGTCTTTTGCTCCGAACAGCATCAGCGGGCTCCGTGCAGGCACAGTCCTTTGTGCATTCTCTCGCACCCGATGACCGGCCTGATACGGTGCATATGTCGCCGAACTCCCCTCCAGATCCGCTGGCACGTGCGTTCACCCGGAATCCTCTCCTGGACCGCACAGTGCAGGAACGGGCCATACAGGGCCTCAAGGGCGCGACCAGTGCGTTACATCTTGTGGATATTACCCCAGGTATGACACCGGCTTACGCTGCGCAGCTCTACGGAGAAATATCCCTTAGCTTGCTGTCTCAAGGCGAAGCCCAAAGCGCATTGCGTCATGGATGCGCGGGTTTTGAGCGCGGGGACCATCAGGTCGGGCTGCCAGCTTATGTGGCGGGTTTGGCTGCCTGGCGGGAAGGCCATATCGATGCAGCGTATGAGCTGTTCGAATCTGCGGCCAATGCTCCGGTGACTTCGCAGGAGCTTCATGCCGCCGCCGCTTTCTGGGCCGCACGTGCAGAGGCGCGCCGTCATGCAATGTCGGCGTATGTGTCGTGGTTGCATCGTGCAGCCAACCATCACGAGACGTTCTATGGGATGCTGGCAGCCCAGACGCTCGACCTGGGACGTAAGGGCCATGCCCGTTTGCCGGACAGCCCTATCGAAATCACCCTGCATGACCCAGTGCCCGTTCTCGGTGAAATCGATGTCGAGGCTATTGGCGCTCTTCCACAGGGACGGCAGCTCTTCGCCCTTCTGCAGATCGGAGAGCGTGCGCGTGCCGAAGCCCTGATGCGGCGTATCTGGCCTGATATTGCTGCTGACAGCGCGCGCGCGCGTTCACTTCAGCTTGTTGCACAGGCCGCTGGTTTCGAGGATTTGTCTGAACAGTTGGCGTCTCTCATCATGGACGGCGAAAGCCATCCGGATACGGCGGCAACAGCGCTTCCAATGCCGCGCCTGCGCCCTAATCATGGCTTCCGCATGAACCCGGCGTTGGTTTATGCCCTGACACGTGTGGAATCGAACTTTGATCCGGCTGCGACGTCCGGAGCCGGGGCGCATGGTCTGATGCAGATCCGCCCTGTCACAGCGAGCTTCATCACGCTGCATCATCAGACCTACGACGCCCATGGCATGGCGGTCATTCCGGTGCCGCCTGACATGGTCAGCCGTTTGCATAACCCGGCGTCCAATCTGGAAATCGGTCAGCTCTACGTTCTGTATCTGGCGAACCAGTCCAGCCACACGGCACAGGCCGCTCAACCTGAGGGCGGGGATCTCGTGCGGGTTCTGGCGTCTTATAATGCGGGGCCGGGTGCGATTGCGCGGTGGGAAAGCGCCCAGACGGCGGATCTGCATGATCCCCTGTTTTTCATGGAAACGCTGCCGCATACCGAGACGCGCGATTATGTTCACCGTGCGCTCACCTACACATGGCTTTACGCCAAGCGGATGGGGCTCTCTTCTCCGTCTCTCAAGGCTCTGACCCACGCTGAGTGGCCGTCCTTCGGGGCTGAAATGGCATTGGCTCATGAGCGACTGGCCCTGAACTGACCCCTACAAAAAACGCCGCCCATAAAAGTATAGGGCGGCGTTTCTATTATCGGGCAGCCCGGCGGTAATACGCCGGGCTGTTTTGTTTTCCGAGCCTCAGCTTTTCTGTGTCTGAAGACCCAGATCGTTCATTTCCTCATGAACCGCAGCGGCTTTTACAGCAGAGAACACTTCCATTGCATTGGCGCCTTTCGGCTGGTTCAGGCGAATGAAGCATGTGATCACGGCGGCCAGCAGGTACAGGGCAGCGTAGATATAGACAACGCCCTGTGTGCCGTAGCTGGTCACGAACAGCGTTGCCAGCGCCGGGCCGAGGAAGTTGCTCATCCCACCACCAAGGTTTTGCACCGACACGGCTGCGCCTTTGTGGTCAGGAGCAATAGCCGGGAAGATCGCGCCCATGGGAACAAAGGCGTTGAGCGTTAAAGCTAAAAACAGAGCGCCGATGATGGCAGTAAACATGTTGCCTGGCATCAGATGCGGAATGAAGTAGAAGGCGAGGCTGGCTATGGCGCATCCGACAAAGCCGAACCAGCGCATCTGCCGCAGCCAGCCGATCCGGTCTCCGATCAGGCCCCACACCACGTTCGTCACAGGCTGAACCAGGAAGAATGCGCCATAGATCCGCAGCCATTCCGGCATGGTAAAGCCAACTTCCGGGGACGTGTAGAACAAGGGCATGATGACCGGAAAGCCGAACAGGGACAGGTTGCAGATGACGCGGGTGATAAGCGCCAGTGCGATGTCGCGATTTTCCACAATTAATGTGAGGCTACGGCTGATTTCGATCAGCTGATCCTTCAGCGGAACCTTGGCGGCCAAAGGCGCTGCTTCGGAAGGCTCTTCACGGATGGTCAGGCAGGCGAGGGCACCGCCAGCAAGAACCCAGGCCAGGGACATCCACAGTGTCGGCATGAAGCCGAAGGCCGGAATGGTCCAGCTTGGGAGGAACGAGGCAATGATGCCGTAACCCAGCGTGAACATGGACCACACCCAGCCAATGGCGGATGCCAGACGATGATCGGGTGTCTTCTGAACGATCCAGAAGAAGAAAGCATAAAAGAACAGCGGGTATGCAAAGCCGCGCAGACCATAGAACAGCATCATCATCGGGAATGAATGCTGGCCTAGACCAAGGCCGAGGAAGGCCACATGGCACAGCGCCCACCAGATTGTGCCGATCGCCATGATGCGACGAGCGCCATAAACTTCGGCCAGTACGCCGGACAGCCAGCTCGAAATGGCTGCTGTTGCACCATAAATGGTGAAGAGCATCCCGGCCTGTTTTGGCGTGAAGCCAATTTGCGTGACGTATTTTGCAAGGAAGGCGACTTCAATGCCGTCGCCCGTCATGTACAGGGCAACGGCGATATAGCCCCACAACAACATCACCGGCATGCCCCAGAGCACGCGGGACTTGGTGATGAGTGGTCGATGGGGTGGAGAAATCTCTGTGGCACTCATGGATGGTCATGCCTCCGTGAAGGGAAGTTGTCCTCAAACGGCGTCATCGGTCGGGAATCCCCGGCATCCACAGCGTCCCGGAGTGTGACGATTCCGGGGGAGGCCATTCCAAGAAACTGAGCTTCAAGTCCGCTGAACACGCTTGTCGCACGCGTGGCGGCCGGCAGGATCTGAAAACGTTTAGCGCTAAAGCTGGTCTCTCTTCTGAACATTGCAAGCTCCTGTGACAGCGGGAATGGGTGTTCGGGTTGTCGTGCGGAGACAGGCAATCCAGCTCCTGCGATCCTCTCGGCGTCGCTGGAGGCGAGGCGGAGGGGACGGCAAGGAGTGGGGAGCAGTTATAACTGCCGGAAAGCCGTAACCGATGATCGTATAAGGTTTGCGATCATCGGAATGATAACATGGTATTGTTATATTCAAAGCATATTTATGTTATTTTGTATGAAAAATAGGTGCTTGAGTGTGACTATCGGCTCAGAAGAGTTCGACGAGCGCCACACCAGCAATGATCACGATCAGCAGGATCAGCAAAATCACGGTCAGGCGTTTCTCGATAAATTCCCGGACAGGCTCCCCGAATGCCTTGAGAAGAGATGCTTCCAGAAAGAAACGTGCGCCACGGGTAACGATGCTTGCTGCGATAAAAGGCAGGAGAGGATAGTGCGCAGCCCCGGCGGCCAGTGTGACAAATTTATATGGTAAGGGGGTCAGACCCTTCCCGAGAATGATCCAGACACCATAGCGACGGAACATCTCCTCCAGGGCCAGAATCCGACCATCCGCATGGTAGAAATGGGCGATAGGCATACCGATGTGTTTCATCAGGAAAGCCCCAAGAATCCACCCAATAACGCCCCCGACCACGCTTGCCGCCGTGCAGACAGAGGCCAGGAACCATGCGCGGTCCTGCCGGGTCAGGATCATGGGGATCAGCATGAGGTCCACCGGGATGGGAAAGACACAGGCTTCTGCCATGGCGATGACGATCAGCCACCATACAGCTTTGGGTGAGGCGGCGAGGTCGGTAATGCGGCGATAGAGAGAGTTGATCACGGTCTGGCCCTGCGGAGAAACGTCAGGACTTCCTATCCTCCCAGGCGCTGAATGGAAATCCGTTGGTGTTTCATCCGGGATATGGAAAGTAGAAATACTCTTTCGTCACCAAACGGATTTTCTGTGCCCCAGCGTTATTCTCTTACGGCCCGCCTGTTTCATTGGGGCATGGCGGCCATCATCATTCCTGTCTGGATGATCGGTTTCTCGGCCGGTCGACTTCTGCCGCGTGGACCGTCCCCGCTCAAAGGGGAACTGCTGTCCATTCACAAGGAAATCGCTTCAACGATTATTATTCTCGTGGTGTTGAGAATGGCCTGGCGGGCAACTCATCGGCCGCCCGCTTTGCCAGATAGCGTTCCTGAAGAGCAGCAGATTGCTGCCCGCGTTCTTCAGGGATGCCTCTATCTTCTGATGCTGAGTACGCCTCTGACAGGCTGGCTCATGGCCTCGGCTCATGGTGCGCCAGTTCAGATGCTCTGGATCGTTCATCTGCCAGCTCTTATCCAGAAAACGCCTCTTCTGGCTCCGACCTTGGGAGTGCTGCATCAGTTTTCCGCCTGGATTCTGGGCGTTCTGATTGCCGGGCATATTGTGGCGGCGCTGCTGCACCGTTTTTCCAAGCGCGATCAGGTCATGGAGATGATGCTCTAAAAAAGAAGGCCTCTGCCGGGAGCAGAGGCCTGGATCGTTTGCGCTTTACTTCGGCGGCGCAGGCTGTTCTGGCGGGAAAGCTTCTGCCTTGAGCGCGGGTCGAGGATGTTCGGTCATCTGCTTGTTCAGGTAGGCAATCGCCGCATCAAGCTGCTGATCCTGCCCGTTGAAAGTCGCAACCGGCATGTTTTCGACTTCGATGTCCGGCGAAACGCCCTTGTTTTCGACCAGCCAATGCCCGTTTATATCGAAATACGGATTTTCGGCTGTCCGGGCGTTTCCGTTATCAATCAGGCGATCCCCGTCGGAAAGCCAGACACCCGCGCCCGCCGTACGCTCGCCCAGAACCGGCGCGATATGAAGAGACTTGATTCCCTGCGAGAAGGTCTCGCCGTCTGAATAGGTTCTCTCGTCTGCGAGGACGATGAGATGTCCCTGGAAAGCCTGCTGCATATCGATGGCCGGTGCATTACCGTAGCGGCTCCAGAACATCCATGGCCGACGCATGAGTTGGGTCAGAACCCAGCTGTCAATGTTGCCGCCGTTGTTGCCGCGGACATCAACAATCAGGCCGTCCTTGTCGATATTGGCGTAGAATTCCCGGGCAAAAGCTTCCATGTCGTCTCCGACCATGGCTTGCAGGTGGAGGTAACCGATACGACCATGGCTCGCGCGATCCACGACGTCCGCGCGGCTGACTTCCCAATCGCGCGCACGAAGGGATTTCTGTTTGGCAAAACTGACGGCCGTTACAACGGCTTTGTGCTCTCTGCCCTTACGGGAGAGCGTGAGAAGAACCTGCTTTCCAGCCTGATTGGTAAGCAGGGTGGAGAGATCCGGTTCGCCAATAGTTGGCTGGTCGTTAACGGCCACAATCAGGTCTCCATCCTGAGCATCTACGCCGGGTGCTGCAAGCGGAGACTGCTGATCCGGCAGATCCCGGTCTCCTCTATAGATATGTGTGATGCGGAAGCCTTGGGCTTCACGAGTCAGTTGCGCGCCCAACCCCGCGATCAGGTTTGTGGCGGGCTCCTCAAGGCTCTGTGCCGGACGGAGCTGGGAGTGCATGGCACCAATCTCTGCCACCATCTGGCCGAGCAGGTCATCCAGATCGGCACGATCTCCCAGGCGGTCCACAAACGGTGCGAAGTGGGCTCTGACGGCTTTCCAGTCCACGCCATGCAGATCGCGGTCATAGTAATGATCACGATGAAGGCGCCAAGCATCAACGAATTCGTCGCTCCATTCCTGTGCCGGGTCAATCCTCAGACGAAGTCCATTAAGACTGACGGTCTTGCCTGCAACATCGTCAGGCTTTTTCGCGCCGACAGGGAGCAGCATCACCTCCGGTGTCTGCTTCGGGCGGGGCGTGACGGTCATGATGGTTTTGCCGTCTGCCGAGATGTCGAAGTCTTCAACCTTTGGAGCAAAGGTTTCGACCTTGTGCTCGTTATTGTCGATATGAATGGACTTCAGAGGGTTCGTGTCTTCGCCGGTGCCATCCATGGTGAAGAGGAAATCGCCTGAAGCTCCTAGTCCGTGGTAGTCCGCTGCGGGAACTGGAACCTGATAAAGGCGATCCGCCAGTCCGTTCCACTCAAGAGCGGGCAAGGGCTTTTTCGGAGTCTTTTTGTTGTCCTTCTCCCCATCCTTGGGCTCAGGCTTGGTTGTGCTGTCGTCATGATCCAGCTCAGTCGGAGGCTGGAACGGAAAGCGGTCTCCAGCCTGAAGCGCCAGGGCATAGATCCCCGTGCGATGAGGAAACGCCGGACCAAGATTACGGTCCCCCCATGGAGAGTCATTGGCTAGGGAGAAGGTTCGGTCAGACAGGAACCAGAGCCATTTTCCGTCTGGAGAAAACGTTGGGCTGTAAGAGTCGTAGCGGTCTCCGGTCACCCATCCTGTTTTGTTGGTCTCCGGTGCATAAAGGGCAATCTGCCGACGCAGCCCAGCGCCACGGGTTCTGACGAAGGAGAGAATCTTTCCGTCTGCTGACCATGAAAGCGCGTCGAAAACATTCGTTCCGTCCGAAGTGGCATCATCCACGAGCTTCTCGGACTTGTTGGAGAGGTTGAAGAGCCACAGACGACCGAGGAGGTCCGTGTGGGCTACGTATTTTCCATCTGGGGAGATAGCCAGCGCGACGGGTTCGGTTGAGGAAGGTTGGCTCAATGCCTCGCCCTTGCCGCTGCCATCGGCTGCAAAACGCCAGAGTGCGGATTCTCCGCCAGCATCGCTGAACGCGATGACGGATTTTCCGTCCGGTGTGACACGGGCCAGTCTCAGGCGCACATTATCGCCGGTCGGAATAACGATCAGGCGTCTAGGCGAGGCTGCGGCGACAATTGTGTGTCCACGCATGGTGAAAACTGTCGCATCGCCCTTGGGGGAGATGGCTTCAGACGTCTTGAAGCGTGTCGGGCGGTCCAGCCAGTAAGGCGCACGCGGCGCATTGTCCGAGACCAAGGTGATGGGGATCTGTTTGCTCTGCCCGGATGTCAGGTCCAGAGCGAAAAGGTCTGCCCCCTTCCGGAAGACAACACTGTCTCCAGAGAGGGAGGCCTCCAGCACACTGTAATCCGTGAAGTGGGTGAGTTGCTTCGCATCCGTTCCGTCCGTTGCGAGGCTCCAGAGATTGTAGCGGCCATTCTCGTCAGAAATTACGATCAGCCGGTCACGCCACGGCATGGGGTGAAGGAGATTGGCCATGCGTGATCCGATACGCTCCGCTTCTTTCCCGGATTGCAGATCAAAGCGCCAGAGTTGGGAGAGGCTGCCTCCACGATAGGCCCGCATGTGATCGCCCGTGACAGCAAGCCCGAAGCGGACGGCATAGAGCCATTTTCCGTCAGGGCTGAGGGCGGCGTCATTGGCGTAAGCCAAGGGATAGACATGCTTGATGCCTGTTTTCGGATCAAGGGACGCAACGTTGTAACTGTAGTAGGGGCCGGTCGCATCCGGCATGGCGTACAGAATACCTGCATGGGCATCCCAACCAGTCAGAAGCAGTTTGGGAGCGTTCTCAAATGTTACGCGCCTTGGTATGCCACCTGAGCTTGGCATGACATAGATTTCTGTCGGGCCATCGTAATTGGCCAAGAATGCGATTTCGGCCCCATCCGGGGAAAGAACGGGATGCGGGTCAACAGCATTGGCCCCATGGGGTGCACTGGTCAGGCGCTGGGCGGTGCCGCCTCCAAGAGGAACGCTCCACACAGACTGTTCCGCATTGAACAGAACTGTCTGGCCTGTGAGGGACGGTTCCCTGAAATATCCGGTTTCTGCCTGGGCTGTCAGGCCGTAGCTGCATCCCAACAGGGCTGCGCATGAAAGAAGGGAGCGTCGAAGGGAAAACCGCATGGTGAGCAAGACTTCTGATATGAAATTTGCCCCGATGATGCGGCGGTTTCATATCAGCGTCGAGATGGCAGTCTTTATTTCAGGCGCCTGAAACAAAAACGCCAGCCTCGAAAGGCTGGCGTCTTCTACTTACAAAAGCAGGCTAAATCAGGCCGTCAGGGCTGCAGCTATCTTTGCTTCAGAAGAGATGTTCTGGCTGTTCGAGAGGATCTGCACACCCAGCATGGCGATGCTGTGAGCTGCCCGGTCCGTAATATGGATCTCGGCATTGCCAGTCGTCCACCGTGCGGTCTGGCTTTCCAGGGCGCTCCAGCCGGAAAGCGTCTCTTCCTTCAGGTGAGTGGAAAGGCTGGTCGTGCTGCCTGCGTCATAAAGAACAACACTGCCAACGAGCACGCCAAGCTGGCGGCGATCATCCACAAACGCTCCGATAACGTCTGAAGGACGGCTCGTCCGAGACATCAGACGCACGCTATGGACGTTCTGCGGAAGCATGAACATGGCGTAGCCATTGGTCTCACGCATCTTGCGCAGGATCGTTCCATCTTCTGTAACGAGGTGCAGGTCTGCATCTTCTGTCAGTGTGACGGACTGAGAATTGTCATGTACACCGGCTGCCTTGGCGCGTGCCGCAATGGCGTGGAATACCGGTTCAACCGATGCACGAGCTGTTGTCAGTGGAGCTGCGGCATCTTCTGCCCAGTTCTTGACGGTTCCACCGATGCTGACCACTGCACCATCCTGCTGGAAGGAACTCCGGTTGCCGGTGTTCAGGTAGCTCTCGGTCAGCAGGCCATTTGCCGTGATGACAGAGTGTTCTGCCGTCTCGATGTGGAAGTACTCGTAGGATGTGATGGACAGATCGTAGTGGATGGAACGACATTGGTTGCGTAGGCGTTAACGCTCACAGAGCTTCCCGCTTCCGGAGAGCCGAATTCAAAAGTCAGCGGACCAGAAGCGCTGTAAGCGTTGGTGTCCGTGAAGGAACCGCCATTGACCTTGATTGTGCCTGCCGGACGCGTGCTGGCATTCAGCTTGAAGTTCGTACCGGCATTAATAACAAGCAGGGAGTTGCTGCTCAGGGTGAGCTGCTGGACTTCTACTGTCTTGTTGTTGTTGAGATCTACCGTTCCGTGAATGGTGAGGCTGTTTACGGCAGTGGCGGGGCTGCCTGTAACAATGGTTTCCTGCCCGTCAGTTCCGAGGTCGCCACCGGCTTGAGGAATTGAAGACCAGTCTACGGTGTTCGTCACGTGTTTGTTCCAATCAATAATATGTCTGGGTATGGCCGTGGCGGACAACCGAACTGACGGCCAGAAGATGCGCATTATTACGTTCGAACAAAACTAACAGTCAATTGCATTTTGAAAAAATACAAACATTTCATGAATGGGTAAGCTAGGGCACACGACGCGGTTGCTTGCTTCCTGAAAAGGGAGCAGCCATAAAAGTCCAAATAAATGAGAAGATTAGAGCGTCGGAATTTATCCGACAGCAGCCTTGAGTCCTTGCCCGGCGGCAAGCGGACAAAGCGGCAGCATGACCAGAAGGCAGGCGCCCAGAAGGTCGAATCCGGCTGCGGGAGAGGCTCCGAGCTGACCTGCATAAGACGATGCGGCACCGAAAATCAGAACAGGTGTCGCAAGCGGCAGGACCAGTAACGGCAGGAGAACGCCTCCACGCCGGGCGCCAAGCACCACAGACGCTGCCATGCCGCCCAGTAGAGACAGACACATCGTGCCGAGCATCAATCCGAGAAGAAGTAGGGGGAGTTCGCCGCCTTTGACGCCCAGCATGATCCCGAGCGGAACAGCGGCGATCAGCAGAGGTAGTCCCGTTGTCAGCCAGTGAGCAATCATCTTGGCCAGCGCAACCGCATAGGCGGGCAGGCCGGTCAGCATGAGCAGATCAAGGGAGCCGTCTTCCAGTTCTGAGCCGAACAGACGGTCCAGTGGAAGCAGGGAGGCGAGTAGTGCACAGACCCAGACAATGCCTGGTCCCATATGGCGTAACAGGTCCGGGGAAGGACCAAGTGCCAGCGGGAACAGGCTGCCACATAATATAAAGAAGAGTAGGGATGCGAGCGTATCGGCACCGAACCGGTAGGCCATACGGAGGTCACGGTCGATCAGGGCAAGAAAAGCAGTCATGACAGCCAGAGCGGTTCAGCATTCGCGAGAGACGGCAGCTCATGAGAACGGGTGTTTTCAAGGGGCAAGGGAACATGCGTGGTGACGATCATGGCACCCCCTTTGGCGCGATGCTCTGCCATGATTGCGCCAAGCCGTTCGATACTCGCCACGTCCAGCCCGACAGTGGGTTCGTCCAGAAGCCAGAGAGGGGCACCGGAAAGCATGACCCGCGCAAAAGCGGCACGACGTTTCTGGCCGGAAGAAAGAAGGCGCGCAGGCAGGTCCGCCAGAAATGTCAGGTCCAGCGTCTCCAAGACTTCATGCATGTGTCCTGTCCCTAATTTTGCAGCGAGGGCAAGATTCTGGGTCAGCGTCAGTCCGGGCTTCAGTGCATCCTGATGGCCCAGCCAGGCGAGCTCCGTCTGGCGTTTGACCGTTCCACCGTCCGGTTTGCGTAGTCCGGAGATGGTTCTGAGAAGTGTGGATTTTCCGGCACCGTTCGGACCGGTCAGGATCATCGCATCCCCGGAAAATAGTGAGAGAGACACCCCATCAAGCACCAGTCGGTCTCCGCGGAACACCGTGACATCCCGGACGTCCAGAAGGGGCGAAGGAGGCGCGGAAGGTGGAGGCTGGGGTGTCATGTGTCGTATTCTGTCTCGTTCACAGTCCTGCCTGACTTAGAGACCCTGGGGGAAGGAACTGCAAGGGGCAGTGCGAAAAGCTGCAATATGGTGAATTCTCGCGGTCAGGTGAAGGAAAGGTCTCGATAGCTGTAGCGAGGTTCGTTATGAGGGCTGGACGACGGAAAGGTCGTGCGTTTTCTGAAGGGATATCCGGAACTGACTGATCTGGTGTTACAGGCGAGCGCAATCGCCAAGTCTTTTGATGGCAACGAAACTCTTCGTGGTCTGTCACTTGATGTTGAACGTGGCGAGCTGATCTCGATCATCGGGCCTTCAGGCTGTGGCAAGTCCACATTCCTGCGGTGTCTCAATTTTCTGGAGCATCCTGATGCAGGGACCGTCCGTATTGAAGACGTCACCCTGACTTGCACCGGAAAGTACTGGACGCGTGCCAACGAAGCACAGGCCCATCGGCTGCGTGCGCATGTCGGCATGGTGTTTCAGGCCTTCAATCTTTTCCCGCACAGAACCGTCATCGATAACGTCATGATGGCGCCCATGCACGTGAAGGGCATCTCGCGGGATGAGGCACAGGCCACCGCCTGTGGCCTGCTGGAGAAAGTTGGCCTGTCTGGCGTCAAGAGCCGTTATCCGGACAGTCTGTCAGGCGGTCAGAAACAGCGTGCTGCCATTGCCCGTGCGCTCGCCATGAAGCCTTCCGTTATGTTGTACGACGAGCCGACTTCCGCGCTTGATCCGGAACTCTCCGAAGAGGTTCTGTCGGTCATGCGGGATCTGGACGATGACGGCATGACCCAGCTTGTCGTGACGCATGACATGCGATTCGCCCGGGCCGCCTCAGACCGGGTGCTGTATGTAGAAGGCGGGGAAATCGTGGAGAGCGGTGACCCGGACCTGATGTTCGCCAACCCGAAAGAAGGGCGCACACGGCGCTTCCTGCGGACGCTGCTGTCATGAACAAGTTTTTCGCGTGTTTTTTTGCGTTGGCCTTTACGCTTGCGCCGTCCGTTCATGCCGTAGCCGCTGACGAGCAGGCGGCCATGCCGCTGGTCGTTCCGGGAGCCAAGGACAGTACGGACCTCCCCTGGGCCTCGGACGGTGAGGCTAACGTGCCTTACGTGTTCCATGATCCGGAACATGAATCCCGCATGACCGGCTTCGAGTACGATCTGGTCAATGCCATTGCCGAGAAGATGCACCGCAAGGGGCGCTTCATTCAGAATGACTGGGATGGCCTGATCCCCGGCCTGTCCCGCGATCTGTACAGCATGGTTGTAGACGGCATCGAAATGACGCCGGAGCACAAGGCGGCCGTTCTGTTCTCCCGTCCTTATTATGTGACGAGCGAGCGGATCATCCTGCGTAAGGAAGAGACCGGCCTCGACACGATGGAGGCTCTCAAAGGGCACAAGATCGGAACCATCAAGGACACGACGGCCGAACGCATGCTTCGTCGGCAGGGTGGTTCCACTATCCGCTCTTATGAAGAAGAAACGAACGCCTTTTCCGATCTGCGGAACGGACGGCTGGATGCGATCCTGCTCGATGCCCCAATCGCGATGTACTATGGGAGCATTTCCGACGACATGAAGCTGGTGGGTGAGCCTATCGGTAGCATGGAATATGGCATTGCCTTCGCGCCCGGAAGCCGGGCCCTGCGTGATCAGGTTGATGCGGCCCTTGGTGAACTGATTCAGGACGGGACACTCCATCGCATTCTGGCTCGCTGGAACCTCTGGACTCCTCTTATGGAGAACTACACCGGCGACCATACTCATCCGGATATCGCTCCGGCGGAGTGGGACCGGTACCGAGCCGCCATGGCCAGCACGACGGGAAACAACTGGAAAGTTTTGGTTCACCGTTATGTTGGTTTCCTGCCCTTGATCGGTCAGGCCGCTCTCATGACGCTGGCCGTTTCCGCGTTGGCCATGGTCCTTGCAGTAGCGCTGGGTCTGCTATTGGCGTTGGCCCGGCATTATGGCGGAGCCGTGCTGCGTCTGACGGCGGGTTTCTATGTGGAAATCGTACGTGGCACGCCGCTGCTAATTCAGGTGCTTTTCATTTTCTATGGCCTGCCAGCGTTCGGTATCCGCTTGTCACCGTTCATGGCGGGCGTTCTATCACTTGGACTGAACTACGCCGCCTATGAAGCCGAGAACTATCGTGCGGGTCTGCTGTCCGTTCCGCGGGGCCAGATGGAAGCGGCCATTGCTCTGAACATGACGCACTGGCAGGCCCTGCGTCTGGTTGTTGTGCCGCAGGCGTTCCGCACGGTGGTGCCTGTCATGACCAACGACTTTATTTCCCGGCTCAAGGACAGTTCACTTGTCTCCGTCATTACGCTGACGGAGCTCAGCCAGACCTATGTGCGCCTGTCATCCACCTATTATGATTATTTTGGAACTGGCCTGATGGTGGGCGCAGCCTATCTGTTGCTGGGCCTGCCCTTCGTGCGCCTGGCCCGCATGGCAGAACGCCGTATGGGACGCAGCATGGGCGGCAATATAGGGCATCATTAAACGGCCGAAGTTCGTGCCGGGCCACTCTGGAAGTGGCCCATGCCTTTCAAGGCGTTTTGGGAGCGGACGGATCTCTGGTGGGGGCAATGGGGATTGCATTTGCATCCAGCTTGCCATCGAACCCCTTGCGAACCAGATCCGTCCATCCTGGCATCCAGGCCTTGACGTCGGAAATGAATTTCTGTGCGGCAGGGTTGGCCTTGATGCCATCCTTGGTCCAGACGGGGGGAGGCGCCAGAAGTTGGCGTGAGCCTGGCTCGATTGGGGCAATCAAAGTTTCCACAGCTTCGATCTGGACGCCCTGAGTGCCTTGCGCCGCGGCGTGATACCATCCCAGCGTAATCATGAGCGGTGGGATGGGAAAGCCCAGCGTGTTCATCCGATCGAAAGCTGCACTCACAAAAGGGCTGCCGTTGGGAGACCCGGGCATGATGAAGGCATTGCCGATATAGGCACATTCTTCCACCATCCCTTGTTTTTCCACAATCTGGGATGCGTAGTTCCGGTCATCATGGCAGGGGCGTTCCAGATCATCCACCGCCTGGGGCGGAAGAGGCTGCTGGCTGGCTTCCACGACTATGACGCCCGAAACGACACCAAGCGAGGTTCTGGCCAGAACCTGTTGAGAGATCTCGCCGTGTGGCCCGGTGCGGGCGGCCAGAATAGGGTGCCAGTCTCCGGCTGGAAGGGGAATGATTCGGCCAGCCAGACGTAGTCCCCCCTGTTGGGTAATGGCGGGATCCGGGGCCGTCACACTATCAGGGCTATTGTTCGGCGCGCCGCCGCCGCTCCCTTGTGCGGATTGTACAGGGGCAGAACTGGTTCCCGGGGCTTTTCCCGGAAGCCATGGAAGATGCTTCTTTAGTGTGGGGGTAGGAAAGAATGCTGCCATTCCCATTCCCCCGACCATAACGAAAAGGCTTGTGCGCCAGAGCGGCGCACGGCGCCAAAGTCGACCAAATGCTGTCATGGATCAGTGGCTCAGGCGACCGAGCTGTACATCGGCATCCTTTGAGATTTCAGCTCTGACACCATCGTCTCCGGCAGAAAGCCGGACCATCTTTGCACCCTGCTGTCGTGCGACAATCAGGCTTTCGCTGACCATATCCTCAATGGAGCGCACCAGATCGCGAGCGCTGGCCCCGCTTCCAAGATTCTTCTGCTTGACCATGACCTGGAATAGCAGGGCGGCATCAATGCCGCCTGTCTCCACATGAAGGCCGTAACTTTCAATCATGGCTTCGATTTCCAGAGCCGCAACGCGTGCCAGATCCAGGCCTCTCAGGGCCCGGAAAACAAAGATCCGGTCGAGGCGGTTCAGAACTTCCGGAGCAAAGCCAGCCCGTTTGAGGGCCTCCACAGATTCGGCGCGCATCTTGTCCGGCTCATTTTCAAGCCGGTCTGCAATTTCCGTCAGGGCGTCGGTTGCGATGTTGGACGTCAGCATGAAGATGGCGCGTGTGGTAGAAACCTGCTCGCCGGTGGAGGCTTCCGTAACATGGCCGTCATTCCAGGCAGTCAGAAACTTTTTGAAGACATCTGGGTGGGCTTTTTCGATTTCGTCCAGCAGAACGACCGCATCTGGTTGATCCTTGAGACCGCCCGTCAGCTTGCCGAACGTGTCAGAGCCCACATAGCCTTTCGGAGAACCAAAAAGCTGGGTTGCTGCATGAGGGCTGGACATCTGCGTCATGTCGAAATGCAGGAGGGGCCGTTCCATCTGCTTTGCGATCTGTTTGGCCAGATAGGTCTTGCCTGTTCCTGGGGGGCCAGCCAGCAGAAAAATTCCGACAGGCTTGCCACGAACCTGAAGGGCCAGGCGCCGCCGAAGCTGTTGGGCAATATCTTCGCAGACGCGATCCTGTCCAATGACACGGGCGCGGAGGGACGCGGCGAGTTCTTCCGCATCAATGACGGTTTCGCGCTGTTCGCGGGCCATGAGTTCTTCGAGGGCGCCGCGATTGGTCAGCCGGCTGAGAACATCCATGATCAAACCTTTCCTCCGACGCAGCCCACGGCGCGCCAGTTTTTCAGCAGAAGTTTCATAAGCGAGGCCTAAAGCTGTGAGTGCGGCGCCTGTCCCGGCGAGGGGCAGGTAAGCAGGGCGCATCCAGTCTATGGCTCGCCAAAGTCCATCCAGGGACAGATGTAGCATGACGGCCACCTGAATGACCGCCAGAATCAGGAAGGCCGCCATCATGAGTGGCATGGCCCGGTTGAGCATGGGGACGATCGACTTAAGCACCGGGAGGCCTTTACTGAACAATCACGTCAAGCACGATACGCTGGGTCAGCGCAGTCAGGCTTGGCAGGGCTTCGGGGCCAAGAGCGGTCAGGGCGCCGATGGTGAGGGCGGGGGCATGAGGCATGGTGACGGGATCAATCGTGACCTGCGCTGCTTCCGCAATCGGGAGTACGAGGTGCTGGAATTGTCCTGTCAGCACAATGCGCTGCGTGAACCCCGACACTGTAACATCAACGGTTTGCCCTGTAACGCCTGCGCCATCAAGAACAGGCATCTCCACAAGCCGCATGTCGCCCCGTCTGACGGCAGCCAGGATACTGCTTTTCTGCTGTTCCGTGAAACTGGTGCCTGCCAATGCTTTGGGAGCGTCCCCAGGAGCAATCATGGAAAGCTGGGCATCCGCCTGAAAGGTCGAAGCAGCGCTGGCTGTCTGATTGCCAGATGGGGAAGCAAGTGTTGCCGCCGCTGGCGTTGAAGTAGAGTGCGTAAAGAAAAAAGCTCCCGCCCCGATGGATGCAACGGCCAGAAGGGTTCCTCCCGCCCAGAGTGAACGACTGCGAGGCGTTTCCTGCTGGGGGAGAAGTTGTGGTTTAGGCTCGGGCTGGGCTGTCATTGGATAGTCATCTCACCCCGACGGGCCTTCCAAAGCAAGCATTCTGCGCCCGGATAAATGTAAACAAATCTTTCGAATCCCCTGCATGGCAGCTTCCCTGTGCTTCTACTTGCATTGAGGGGAGTGAAGGCTTAAATAGATGCCATTCCATTCATCTTCCGCTCTTTTCGGGGGGTGGCCCTGACGGGCCGCCTTTTTTGTCTTGCCTCAACAGAACACATCTTCCGGTATCGAACTGCCCCACCTGACGGGTCTTGAAGCCCGTATTGCGGAGCGGATCGCGCCGACTCTGGCGGATCTGGGCTACGAGCTCGTCCGCCTTTCCGTTCTCGGGCGGGATACCCCGACCATCCAGATCATGGCTGACCGTGCGAACGGTTCTCTGATCTCCGTGGATGACTGCGAGCAGATCAGTCACGCAGTGGGCGCGATCCTTGACGTTGATGATCCAATTCCAGGCGCATGGATGCTGGAAGTGTCGTCCGCGGGGATCGACCGTCCGCTGACCCGCGCCAAGGACTGGGACCGATTCGCTGGTCATCTGGCCAAGGCAGAACTTGACGTTCCGTTAAATGGCCGTCGTCGCTTCTCTGGAACGGTGATGGGCGCGCGGGATGGCAAAGGTGTTATCCGTCTGGATGACGGTACCGAGGCGGAGCTGCCGCTGACGGAAGTCCGCAAGGCTCGTCTGGTGCTGACGGATGCCCTGATCGAGGCAAGTGCTGCCCTGTCAGGCGTTTCGTCCGACGAGGAAAGTGATGGCGAAGCGCCTCGCGTTCCGAAACTGAATCCGAAGAAGCCGGGGAAGAAGAACTAATGACCCGTCTCATGCTGGCTGGAGGTCCGATCTGATGGACACATCTGTTATCCGCCCTGAACTGCTGCTGGTCGCAGACGCAGTCTCGCGCGAGAAGAACATCGACCGCGAGGAAGTGCTGGAAGCGATGGAGCAGGCCATTCAGAAGGCCGGCCGCGCAAAGTATGGTCACGAGAAGGATATTCGCGCGACCATCGATCGCAAGACGGGCGAAGTTCGCCTCAGCCGCTGGACGGAAGCTGTCGAGCAGGTGGAGAATGAGGACACACAGATCCCCATTCACATCGCCCGGAAGTTCCAGCCGGAAATCCAGATTGGCGAGCATCTTGTCGATCCGCTTCCGCCGATTGATTTCGGACGTATCGCTGCCCAGACGGCCAAGCAGGTCATCGTTCAGCGCGTTCGCGAATATGAGCGCAAGCGCCAGTACAACGAATTCAAGGATCGCGTAGGCGAGATCGTCAACGGTACCGTCAAGCGGACCGAGTACGGCAACATGATGGTTGAAATCGGCAATGCCGAGGGCCTTCTGCGTCGTGACGAACTGATCCCCCGCGAGTCCTTCCGCAACTCTGACCGCGTTCGCGCCTACATCTATGATGTGCGTGACGAGCCACGCGGCCCTCAGATCTTCCTGTCCCGTACGCATCCGGCTTTCCTTGCAAAGCTGTTTGCCCAGGAAGTGCCGGAAATTTACGACGGTATCATTGAGATCAAGGCCGTTGCCCGTGATCCGGGATCCCGCGCCAAGATGGCCGTGATTTCCCGTGATGCTGCGATTGATCCAGTCGGCGCCTGCGTTGGTATGCGCGGTTCCCGCGTTCAGGCTGTTGTGGCCGAACTGCAGGGCGAGAAGATCGATATCATCCCCTGGAGCCCGCAGGCTGCTACTTTCGTAGTGAATGCTCTTGCTCCTGCTGAAGTCAGCAAGGTGGTGATGGATGAAGAAGCAGGGCGTGTTGAGGTCGTGGTGCCGGATGAGCAGCTTTCGCTCGCCATTGGACGCCGCGGTCAGAACGTCCGTCTGGCCAGCCAGCTGACCCGCTGGGATATTGATATTCTGACGGAAGCCGAGGAATCGGAGCGCCGTCAGGAAGAATTCCGTAAGCGTACGGGTCTCTTTGTTGATTCCCTCGATGTGGATGATGTGATTGCCAGCCTGCTCGTCACGGAAGGCTTCCATTCCATCGAAGAGCTGGCCTATACGGATCCGGGCGAACTGCATGATATCGAAGGTTTCGACGAGAGCGTTGCCGAAGAGCTGATGCTGCGTGCAAACGAGTATCTGGCTGGCAAGGAACAGGAGCTGGACGACAAGCGCAAGGCGCTTGGCGTGACGGACGATGTTGTTGACCTCGGAGTCTTCACAAACCAGATGCTGGTGACGCTGGGTGAGAAGGGCGTGAAGACGCTCGATGATCTGGCTGATCTGGCAGGTGACGAACTTGTGGACATCCTCGGCGCAGATGCCATGGATGAGGACGCCGCAAATGAAGTCATTATGGCGGCCCGTGCTCACTGGTTTGAAGGTGACGAATCGGCTGAAGCCGACAAGCAGGACGGGGAGTCGACCGACGTCTGATATTTCTGATACTGATAATGGTCCCATTCGCGGTGCTCTAGGGCGCCGCAGTTCAGAGCGGCGCTGCCTTGTAAGTCGAGAGCAGGGGCCGCCTGAAAGCATGATCCGTTTCGTGGTCAGCCCGGATAACCGGGTTGTGCCGGATCTGGCAGCAAAGCTGCCCGGTCGGGGAATGTGGTTGAGTGCTAGCCGGGATGTGTTAGATAGCCCCCGCACCCGTCAGGCTTTTGCACGTGCTGCGAAAGCCCAGGTGTCTGTACCGGACTGTCTCGCGGATCTCGTTGAAGCCGGGCTGGTGCAGAGGATGTTGGACGCTGTCAGTTTGTCCCGAAGAGCGGGACAGATTGTCTGCGGGTTTCAGAAATGCCGGGAGTGGCTCACTTCCGGTAGGGCAGGGGTGGTGATCCGTTCGGAAAGTGCAAGTCCGGACGAGTTCTCCAGACTGGTGTCGGGCCGGCGTTCTCTGCCGGTGGTGACAGTTCCCGATCGAGTCCTGGCTTCGGCGTTCGGCCGGGACCGGGCGGTCTATGCGGTGATGGCGCCGGGTGCGCTGGCACAGCGCCTGATCGCCGAACATGAGAGATTTTCGGGAGTGGCAGGACGTCCACTCCCAGACCCCACAGGGGTCAGTAAGGAACAGGCGGAACTATGAGCGACGGCAACGAGCGCAACCAGGACGGAACACAGACCCCATCACAGGGCGGCGAACAGACCAAGAGCGGCCGCCTGTCCCTACGCCCCGCAGGCCGCAAGGATGTTGGTCGTACAGTGGATGCCGGCTCCGTGCGGCAGAGCTTCAGCCATGGCCGGTCCAAGGTCGTGCAGGTTGAGGTTCGCAAGCCAAAGCGTGCAGCCTCTGGTCCGGGTGGCCCGGCAGGAGGCGGTGCACGTGGCGGTCGCGGTGCCGGTGCTGGTGGTCGTGCCCTGACGGCTGCGGAACTTGCAACGCGTCAGCGCGTCCTCGAGGCGCAGCGTAAGGCTGCGGCTGAAGAGGCAGAGCGTCGCGAAGCGGAAAAGATCCAGATCATGTCCGCTGCTGAAGCAGCGCGTCGTGCCGAGGAAGAACAGCGTCTGGCTGCGGAAGCCGAGGCTGCTGAGGAAGCTGCCCGCAAGGAGCGCGATCTTCACGCTGTCCGTACAGCCGAAGAAGCCCGTATCCACGCTGAGGAAGAAGCTCAGCGGGCTGCACGTCAGGCCGAGCGGGAAGCGGAAGAAGCTGCCCGCGCCGCTCCTCTGGATCCTCGTAATCATTCGACGGGCGGCGTTCAGCTGGCTGCTCCGGTTCAGCGTCTTCGTCCGTTGGCCGAGCGTGCTATCATGCCGGAGCGTCCCATCCAGACGGCTCGTCCAGCTGCCGCTCCTGCTCAGCCGCGTGGTGGTGAGACCCTGCATCTGCGCTCCCCCGCTGCAAACGCAGGCGGTGAAGACGAGCGTCGTGCACCAGCACGGCGTGGTGGTGGCGGTGCTCCGAGTGGGCCAGCGCAGCGTCGTTCTGCACAGCCTTCTCCCCGCAAGGGCGCTGGCGGCGGTAGCGACCGGCGTAGCGGACGTATTGACGTTCGTGCAGCAATTGAAGGTGATGACGGCAAGACCCGTTCACTGGCTTCGGTCCGTCGTCAGCGTGACCGTGAGCGCCGTCAGGCCGAGCTGGAGCGTCTGCGTTCTGATCAGGTTCGCGTCGTTCGTGACGTGATCGTTCCGGAGACCATCACGGTTGCCGAGCTGGCGAACCGTATGGCATCCCGCCAGGGTGAAGTCATCAAGTCCCTCATGAAGATGGGTGTGATGGCCACTGCAACGCAGAGCATTGATGGTGATACGGCGGAACTGGTTGTCGAAGAATTCGGCCACCGCGTGAAGCGTGTCGCCGAGAGCGACGTTGAAATTGGCATCGAGGGTGTCGAGGATCGTCCGGAAGACCTGAAGCCCCGTGCTCCGGTCGTTACCGTGATGGGCCATGTCGACCATGGTAAGACGTCCCTGCTGGACGCTCTGCGGGCTGCAGATGTGGCTGGTGGCGAAGCTGGTGGCATTACGCAGCACATCGGTGCGTATCAGGTCACGGCGCCTTCCGGTAAGAAGATCACCTTCATTGATACGCCGGGTCATGAGGCATTCACCTCCATGCGTGCCCGTGGCGCCTCCGTGACGGACGTCGTTGTCCTTGTGGTTGCTGCTGACGACGGTGTCATGCCGCAGACGATCGAAGCCATCAAGCATGCCAAGGCTGCGAATGCTCCGATCATTGTGGCGATCAACAAGATCGACAAGCCGGGTGCAAATCCGGATCGTGTCCGTCAGGAACTGCTCAGCCACGAAATCGTCGTGGAAGCCATGGGCGGCGATACGCAGGACATCGAAGTGTCTGCTCTCAAGCGGACCGGTCTGGACAAGCTGGAAGAAGCTATTCTTCTTCAGGCTGAAATGCTTGACCTGAAGGCCAACCCGGATCGCGTGGCTGAAGGTACGGTTATCGAGAGCCGTCTGGATCGTGGACGTGGCCCTGTTGCTTCTGTTCTGGTACAGAAGGGCACCCTTCGCCGGGGTGACATCGTTGTCGCCGGTGCGGAATGGGGACGTGTCCGTGCGGTTCTTGATGACCGTGGACGTCAGCTCAAGGATGCTGGCCCATCTATGCCGGTGGAAATCCTCGGTGTGACGGGGGTTCCTGGTGCAGGCGAGCCGTTCGTTGTTGTTGAAAACGACGCCCGTGCCCGTGAGATCAGCGAGTTCCGTCAGCGCGTCATCAAGGACAAGCAGGCTGCAACGCAGGTTGCCGCTCGCGGAACGCTTGATCAGATGCTGGCGCGTATTCAGGCTGGTGATCAGAAGGAAGTTGCCCTTCTCATCAAGGCTGACGTGCAGGGTTCTGCTGAAGCTATCGCGACGACGGTCCAGAAGCTTGCCCATGAAGAAGTTGCAATCCGCGTTCTGAACGCCTCTGTCGGTCAGATCACGGAAAGCGATATTCAGCTGGCCAAGGCTTCCGATGCCATCATCGTGGCGTTCAACGTTCGTGCGACAACGCAGGCTCGTGAACTGGCGCAGCGTGAAGGTGTGGACATCCGTTACTACTCCATCATCTACCAGGTGGCGGATGACGTAGAGCAGCTCGTGAAGGGCAAGGTTGCGCCCAAGCACCGCGAGAAGTTCCTGGGCTATGCGGAAATCCGTCAGGTCTTCAACATCACGAAGACTGGCAAGGTTGCCGGTTGCTATGTCACCGAAGGCCTCGTCAAGCGTGGCTGTGGCGTGCGTCTGCTGCGTGAGAACGTGGTCATCCATCAGGGTGAACTCAGCCAGCTCAAGCGCTTCAAGGACGACGTCAAGGAAGTGGCTCGTGGTTATGAGTGCGGTCTCTCCTTCGCAGGTTACAATGATCTGCGCGAAGGCGATGTCGTCGAATGCTACGAGATGGAAGTGATCCCGGCTTGAGCTCACGTTCCAGAAATGACCTGAAGGGTCCGGCGGGCGTCTCGGCCCACGGACCAAGCACCCGTCAGCTTCGGGTGGCAGAAGAGGTTCGCCGTGCTCTGGCGGAAATCTTTGCCCGCACGGAATTCCGTGACCCTGAACTGCTGGATGTTCGTGTGACTGTGACGGAAGTTCGGATTTCTCCGGACTTTCGTCATGCAACGGCTTTTGTAACGCGTCTGGGCCGGAGTGATGTGGAAGAGGTTCTTCCCGCTCTGAAACGGGTTGCCCCTTTCCTGCGAAACGGGCTGTCCAAGATGCTTCGGCTCAGGACTGTTCCTGAAATCCATTTCCAGCCAGATACGGCGCTGGATAATGCGATGGAACTGGATCAGCTCTTCCGGTCTCCGGAAGTTAAACGCGATCTGGAAGACTGATTTGAAAAACTCCTTCTGACATTTGTCAGGAGGAGTTTTTTGCATTTACCCGTCTGACTGGTCTATCAGCGCCCGATCATGGACAAAGGGTGCTGGGACAGTGGCGAGAAAACGTGGACGCGAGATTGACGGTTGGCTGATTCTCGACAAGCCACTTGGTCCCACCTCAACCGATATGGTCAACAAGTTGCGTTGGGCCTTTGACGCACAAAAAGCTGGACACGCTGGTACGCTCGACCCGCTGGCTTCGGGCATCCTGCCGATCGCTTTCGGTAAGTCGACACGGACCATTCCCTACATTATGGATGCGACAAAGCATTACCAGTTTACGCTGACGATGGGGGAAAGCCGCACGACGGATGATCTCGAAGGTGAGGTTCTGGCAACATCCTCGTACCGGCCGACGGATGAAGAACTCCGGGCTTCCCTACCGGCGCTGACTGGCGACGTCATGCAGGTTCCTCCTGTCTTTTCGGCTTTGCGGATAGGGGGGCAGCGGGCCTATGATCTGGCGCGTTCCGGCCGTCCGCCCGAGCTTCCTCCACGTCCCGCGCGTATCGATTCGATCACTCTGGTTGCGCGTCCGGATGCGGACACGGCAATCTTTGAAGTGCAATCTGGCAAGGGTGTTTATATGCGCTCTTTGGCCCGCGACATAGCCTTGGCCTGTGGAACGGTCGGGCATATTTCCGTCCTTCGCAGGACGAAATGCGGACCTTTCGATCTGTCCCATGCCCTGACGATAGATCAGATAGCACTGGACAAATCAGCTCAAACTGTGGACAAGGCCGATGCTCTTCCGGCTCCTCTGCTGGATGTAGCGACCGCGCTGGTCGACATCCCGGCGCTGGCCGTTACCGAAGCGGAGGGAAGGATACTGATCTGGGGGCAGTCTCTTGACCCTGCTGATCTCACGTATCCTCTGCCGGCCGTGCCACAGGAGGGAGACCAACTGTGGCGTGCGATGATCGGAGAGCACGTGATTGGCCTGTGTCAGATCCGAGATGGACGGCTCAGGGCAGCACGGATGCTGGAAAACCACGAGTTTTTTGGAGAACACGATGTCGATTACTGCAGAACGCCGCACGGCTCTGATCGCTGAGTACCGCCAGAACGAGACCGACACGGGCTCGCCGGAAGTTCAGGTTGCGATCCTGACCGAGCGCATTGTCAATCTGACCGAGCACCTGAAGACCCACAAGAAGGACTTCCACTCCCGTCGTGGTCTTCTGATGATGGTCGGTCAGCGTCGCAGCATGCTGGACTATCTGAAGCGCAAGGATCAGGCTCGTTACCAGAGCGTGATCGAGCGTCTCGGCCTGCGTCGCTGATACGTCGTCCGGGGGCTTGCCCCCGGACATCCCTGCCATCGGACCTGTCCGCAGGTGGGGTGCGCGACCGGCGTTTCAGGCCACATGGTGTCGTTGCGGGTATTCTCCCGTTACCACCGCCATGCCGTCCGAAACGCTGCTCCGTCACCTGCCGGACGTCCAGATGATGGCTCGTTCCTAATTTAGGAGAACGATATGTTCGATTATTTCCGTAAGGAAATCGAGTGGGCCGGACGCCCGCTAATTCTCGAAACCGGCAAGATTGCCCGTCAGGCTGACGGTGCTGTCATGGTCACTTATGGTGACACGGTTGTTCTGTGTACGGCGGTTGGTGCCAAGAGCGTCAAGCCGGGACAGGACTTCTTCCCGATGACGGTCAATTATCAGGAAAAGGCTTATGCGGCTGGTAAGATCCCGGGTGGGTTCTTCAAGCGCGAAGGCCGTCCGTCTGAAGCAGAAGTGCTGAATGCACGTCTGATTGACCGTCCGCTCCGTCCGCTGTTCCCGGAGAACTTCCGTAACGAAGTTCAGGTTACGGCAACGGTTCTGAGCCATGATATGGAAAACGATCCGGCGATCGTCTCCCTTATCGGTTGTTCTGCTGCCCTAACGCTTTCCGGTATCCCGTTCTTCGGTCCGGTCGGTGCTGCGCGTATCGGCCGCATTGATGGCAAGTTCGTCGTGAACCCGACGCTGTCCGAAGTTAAGGACAGCACGCTGGATCTCGTCGTTGCCGGTACGTCTGAAGGCGTGCTGATGGTTGAATCCGAAGCCAGCGAGCTTTCGGAAGAGACCATGCTGGAAGCCGTGACCGTGGGTCACACCTCCTTCCAGCCTGTGATCGAAGCCATCATCGCTCTGGCCGAACACGCAGCGAAAGCTCCGTGGGATCTTCCGTCGCTCACGAAGGAAGAAATTGCCCTTCGCAAGCGCGTCGAGAAGATCGGCAACAAGCTGATGGCCGAAGCTTACAAGGAGCGCGTCAAGCAGGCTCGCTACAAGAAGGTCGGCGAAGCCAAGGACCGTATTAACGAGATCCTGGCGGAAGAAGGTTTTGACGTCGAGCTGGCGAAGCCGATGCTCAAGGAACTGGAAGCCCAGGTCGTTCGCGGTTCCATCCTCAAGACGGGCATCCGTATCGATGGCCGCGATCTGAAGACGGTTCGTCCGATCCTTGCGGAAGTTGGCATTCTGCCGCGTGCGCATGGGTCGTCGCTCTTCACCCGTGGTGAAACGCAGGCTCTGGTCGTTGCAACGCTTGGCACGGGCCAGGACGAGCAGATCATTGATGCGCTCGAAGGCGAGTACCGCTCAAACTTTCTGCTGCACTACAACTTCCCTCCGTATTCGGTCGGTGAGTGTGGTCGTATGGGTTCCCCAGGTCGTCGTGAGATCGGTCACGGCAAGCTGGCATGGCGCGCGCTGCATCCGCTGCTGCCGTCCAAGGAGCAATTCCCTTACACGATGCGTGTGGTCTCCGAGATCACGGAGAGCAACGGTTCCTCCTCCATGGCAACCGTCTGCGGTTCGTCCCTGGCGCTGATGGATGCCGGTGTTCCGCTGCCGCGTCCGGTTGCAGGCATCGCCATGGGTCTGATCAAAGAAGACCGTGGATTTGCAGTCCTGTCTGATATTCTGGGTGATGAAGATCATCTGGGCGACATGGACTTCAAGGTGGCCGGTACGGAGCAGGGCATTACGGCCCTTCAGATGGACATCAAGATCACGTCCATCACGCCGGAAATCATGCAGATCGCTCTGGAGCAGGCTCGCGGTGGCCGTATCCACATCCTCGGCGAAATGTCCAAGGCCCTGACGGAAGGTCGTGAAGATGTGTCCGGCAATGCGCCGAAGATCACGACGATTTCTGTGCCGAAGGAAAAGATCCGGGATGTGATCGGGTCCGGCGGCAAGGTGATCCGCGAGATCGTCGAGTATTCCGGTGCCAAGGTTGACATCGGGGATGACGGCACGATCACGATCGCTGCCTCCAATGACGAGCAGGCCCAGAAGGCCATTGCCCGCATCGAGGGTATCGTCGCGGAGCCGGAAATCGGACGCATCTATGACGGCAAGGTTGTGAAGACGGCGGACTTCGGTGCGTTTGTGAACTTCCTTGGTCCGCGTGATGGCCTGGTTCACATTTCCGAACTGACTCAGGGCCGCGTTGCCAAGACGTCCGACGTTGTCCAGCAGGGCGATGCCGTGAAGGTCAAGGTCATTGGCTTCGATGATCGCGGCAAGGTCAAGCTGTCCATGCGGGTTGTCGATCAGGAAACCGGTGCCGATATTACGGAAAGCGTGGGGGCCAAGCCTGGCCGTCCGCCCCGTCGCGACGCCGAGTGAGTCCTCGGGCGGGGCTCGCAAGGCCCCGCCTTTTTTATGTGAGTATCGGAGACATCGAGTCCCCATGAAGTTGATCGACACCCTTCGTTTTGGTGGTCAGGATGTTCTGCCTCTGGTTGAGGGAGGCAAAGGTGTTTCTGTCTCCACCGGTATTTCGGCAGGTCATTGGGCTGCTGCCGGCGGAATTGGAACCATTTCCGCCGTCAACGCTGACAGCTATGACGAGCAGGGGCGTCCTGTTCCCCAGATCTATCATGGTCGCACCCGCCGCGAGCGTCAGCGCGAGCTGATCCGCTATGCGATTGATGGTGGTGTCGCGCAGGCCAAGATCGCGCACGAAATTGCGGGCGGCAAAGGTCGTCTCCACGCCAATATCCTTTGGGAAATGGGCGGGGCAGAAGAGATCATCGAGGGTATCCTTGAGGCGGTACCGGGCCTGATCAATGGTCTGACCTGTGGTGCAGGTATGCCGTATCGTCTGTCTGAGATCGCGGTCAAACACGGCATTCCGTATTATCCTATCGTCTCCTCCGGGCGTGCGTTCAACGCGCTCTGGCGTCGTGCTTACAGCAAGGCTCCGGAACTGCTGGGTGGCGTGGTTTATGAAGATCCGTGGAGGGCCGGTGGCCATAACGGTCTCTCCAACACGGAAAATCCTCTGAACCCGGAAGATCCGTTTCCGCGTGTACTCGAACTGCGTCGGGTCCTGCGTCAGTATGGTCTGGACGAGACGCCGATCATCATGGCGGGCGGTGTCTGGGCGCTGGAAGAGTGGCAGGACTGGATCGGGAACCCGGATCTTGGGCCGATCGCGTTTCAGTTCGGTACTCGGCCACTGCTCACGAAAGAAAGCCCGATCCCGGATGCGTGGAAGCGCCGTCTTCTGACGCTGAAGAAGGGCGATGTGTATCTTAACCGCTTCTCTCCGACGGGTTTCTATTCTTCCGCCGTGAACAACAGCTTCATGCAGGATCTTCGGGGGCGCTCTGAGCGACAGGTCGCTTATAGTCCGGAAGCAACAGCAGAGCTGGATGCGTCTTACGGCGTGGGCGCACGCAAGCGCGAAGTGTTTGTCTCTTCGACAGACCGTCAGCATATCGCTGGCTGGGAAGCGCAGGGCTTCACGGAAGCGCTTCGCACACCGGATGATACGCTGGTTTTCGTCACGCCTGACAGTGCCCGTGAGATCCTTGCGGATCAGACGAACTGCATGGGCTGTCTGTCTGCCTGTAAGTTCTCCAACTGGATGCAGCGCGAGCCTTACACCAACGGACAGAAGGCTGACCCGCGCTCTTTCTGCATCCAGAAAACGCTTCAGACCATCGCCCATGCGCCGAATGATGAACATGCGGACGATGTGGTTGACCACAACCTGATGTTTGGTGGCACGAACGCCTGGCGTTTCGGAACCGATCCCTTTTACGCGAATGGATTTGTTCCTACAGTGGACCAGCTCGTGGAGCGTATTCTAACAGGACGATAAGATGACGGTGCGTGATCCACTGCCGCGACAGGCTTCACTGAACCGCACCCGTCACCTGACTTTCCTGTCCCAGTTTTTGGCCCGTCATTCGGTGCCCCTCAGCCCCGAGCAGCTCGCTCCGGCTGAGGGTGTCCGTGCGGCCTTGGCAACCGTTGTTGCCCTTCTTCCTGCTCTTTATTTCCATCAGGCGGTTTTCGCCTGGGCTGCCTTTGCAGCGTTCTGGTGCTGCCTGATCGAGCCGGGAGGCACAGCCCGAGAGCAGTTCCGTATTCTGGGTATTTTCACTGTTGCGGGTGCTGTGCTGGGTGGGGTGGCATCCCTGATTGCCACGTCGCCTTTCTGGGGCGTTCTACCCTGGCTGATCGTGACAGGCCTGTTCGTGGGGCTGGCGCGCGCGCTGGTCCCCAGTATGGCGCTGCTCTGTGCCTTGCTGGGATGTGTGATGCTCGCGGGGATTGGTTTCCCGGCGTCCACGCTTCAGGATGCATTGACGATCAGCTACGCGTTCGGCGGCGGTGGTCTGTGGGCCATTCTTCTTTGCCTCCTGATTTGGCCCCAGCATCCTTATGCCCCTGCACGCCGTGCGGTGGGGGGATGTTATCGTCTGCTGTCCGTCATGGCTGGGGAGCTGGCTGCGGGGCGCCTGCAGGAAACCGTTCACCGGCAGACGATCCGAACGGCCATTGAGCGCGCGAGGGGCGTTGCCCTTCAGATTGACGCGGGTCATGCGAGTTACAGCATGCGTGGGCGGCTTATTGCGTCATTGGCCGGAGCGGAGCGTCTGTTTACCGCGATGCTGGCTGTCGAGCATCTTGTGGAAACGCGCGGACTGGATTTCGAGGCACGCGGAACGCTGGCGGCGTTTTCAGCGCTTTGCCAGCATGCGAGTGAGGCCGCTCTTGCCCCTGTTCCCAATCTTGAAGCGCTGTCTCAGGAGGCGCTGACGCTTGCGGGCAGCATCCGCGTCCGTTCCGGCACGATTAGCGAACTTGTCGCGACCAGTGCGCGCACATTGGGAAATCTTGCGGAAGGACTGGCAGAAAAAGCCCGATTGCCCTTCGATGCAGAAGCTCCTCGACATGTGGCCCGTCTGACACCCGTGATCTGGCGTCATACGCTGCGGATGGTTGTCGGCCTTTTGGGAACATATCTGGCGACTGAATGGCTTGGTCTCAGCTATGGATTCTGGGCGCTCGTCGCGTTTCTTCTTGTTATCCAGCCTTCCGGCCAGACAACGCTTGTACGGGCTCTGGAGCGTGTGCTCGGAACGATTGGCGGTGGCGTTCTGGTTCTGATTGTCTCACCGTTTCTGCCGGGGCTGTCGGAAATGGCAGTGGCCTTGGCCGTATTCGTGATCGGTGCCATTGCGATGCGGGCCGTGAACTACACGCTGCTGGTTATGTTCCTGAGCGCGCATTTCATCATTGTCACAGAAATGACGATGCCCTCTCACGGCATTGCGTGGCTGCGTATTCTCGATAATACGCTGGGAAGTCTCATTGGCCTTGGCTGTGCCTTTGCGGTCTGTCCGCAAGGACTGACGCAGGACATGAATGGGCTGCTCCGGGCCGCTATTGTTGGCAATCTGCGATATCTTGCGGCTGTGCTGAACGGTGATGATACGCTTGCCACAGACAGAACCCAGCGTCAGGCGGGGGTGGACACGACGCGGGCGGAGTTTGCGCGGGGCTCTCTACCAATCCTGGGTGGATTATCGAGCGTCGGGCAGGAAAGCGAACATACTCACAAGTTATTGCGGTCGTTGCGGCGCCTGAGCGGCGAGGTGACGCTTCTGCGCTTTGATATGGCAGCTGGTCTTTGTCTTCCCGACCCTGAGGCTGCGATATTCTGGCAGGCCAAGGCTGACGCTCTTTCCGCCGGAGAGCCACTCGCAGAGATTGCGGAGGACCTCGAAAGCGGAAAGATCAGATCGGAGATTGCGGCTCTTGAGCGAGTGGATCGAACATTGCCCGCTTAATCCGAAACCCTCCTGAAGCCATAGAGCTTTGGTTCCGGACGAGTGGCTTAGTGCCGCCCGCCGGGACCGCCATGTCCGCCTCCGCCGCCAGCTCCATGTCCGCCGCCGCCGCGCCCAGGTCCGCCGCCCGGCCGACCGCCACCTGGGAACCCGCCACCAGGCCCCCCTCCAGGGCGGCCACCCATATGACCGCCACCGCCAGGGCCGCCACGATCTATGCGACCGCCCTGCCAGCGCCCTCCTCGGCCCGGATAAGGACCGACGGCGTAGCCGGGCCCCCAGCCGCCCCAGCCACCACCACCCCAGCCGGTATTATAGTAGCTGCCGCCGTAGCCGCCTCCATATCCGCCGTAGCCGTCATATCCGACGCAGCCTGAAAGGAAGGGGACGAAGGAAAATGCACCGATCAGCGCCAGAGTGCGTGACAGACGAATGATCATTTCGCATCTCCTGTGCCGGTGGAATCATGCCATTCCATCACGCCGAAAGCAGCTCCGGTAGGGTCTGCAAGAACAGCAATGATGGTGTCCTGCCGATCAGGATGAGGCTGAACCAGCACCTTCCCGCCGAGTTCAACAGCTTTCTGGGCTGTAGCTCCAACATTGTCGACCTGAACGAAGTTCATCCAGCGCGCATGTGCCCCATCCGGCAGGCGCGGCGGGAGAGGGTTAATGGTGGCGCGGGTAATGGACTGGGATTCCAGAAGGTAGGCGCTTCCCCGCTTCGCGTCCGGTGCTGCTTCAACCTGATAGCCGAACAGTTTTTGGTAAAAGCCAGCAGCTTCGTAGGGTTTGCTGGTCAGCAGTGCATTCCAGACCCATTCTCCCTGCTGCGGGGGTGTCGTGTCATCGGGTATATCGCCTGTGGCGGAGCGCAGAGCTGCAAACAGACCGCCCTGTGGGTCTGAAATAACGCTCTCATCTCCCCGGCCTATCACGTTCTGCGGTTTGAACAGGATATGGCCACCCCAGACTTTCGCTGCACTGGCTGCGGCTTTCACGTCCTGCACGGAAATGAATGGCAGCCAGAGTGGGTCACCATGAGCGACCATATTCGGGCGTTCGACCAAGCCTGCAACGGGACGTCCATTGACGATGGCCTGTGTGTATCGGCCTTTCGAGACTGTGACGTCTTTGAACGTCCAGCCCAACAGGGAGCCGTAGAATGTTTTGGCCTTGTCGAGGTCCGGGGTGGTCAGCTGTGCATAGACGATCTTGCCGGGCAGGATTTGCTCTTTTGCAGGAGCATTGGTTGCCGGTGTTGATACGTCGGCCGCATGAAGTTGGGGGGCGACGACAAAAGAGAGGGCCGTCCCCAGAAGGAGGGCCAGGGATCGCCGGCTTTTGCGTGTATGAGTACGAAACAACGACAACGGATGTCTCCTTGCACGACAGGAGGGTGCCTGCGGAGCAGGCATGAGGCGAGCAACTAACGCATGTCCCGTTGTTTTGTTCCAGATCGGTCCTTTTGAAGAGCAGGATCAGATCAGGGCTAGTTCTGCCAGTTCCCGACGCAGGTGTGGTGGGAGATCAGCGATGCCGTCGCCGTCAGCAGATTGTCCGAGATCCGGAGGAGCATCCTTCGGGTCCAGATAGCGCCAGCCTTGGAAGGGGCGCATCGTACGCGGCTGTACGGGAATGATGTCATCCGAAACAACAATAAGCGTACCTTCGGTGCCATCCGGGCGGCGGCAGCCCTCCAACCCAATGATAGGCTGACGGCAGAGGATCATGCCGTCCATGACGCGATACAGCGAGCCGCCGTCCAGAACCTCGGCGGCCCGTTTGGGCATGGTCCGGGTCGGGACGGCACCATGACCATTCACACGCGGGTGCTTCATGCGTTCCCGGAGAACCTCAATGGTCGGGCAACCGACGGCCAGCTTGATGATGTTCAGCATGTCGGTTGCCTTTCTTCAGGTCTTAGTGGGCACCCATGGCGTTCTGTGCCTGAGCGACGAACTCATTGATGAAGCGCTTCGTGTCCACAGACTGAACGAGCTTTACCTTCTGCAGGCCCATACCCTTAGGTGCTGTTGCTTCAGGCCAGACATGGGCGTGGCCATAATCCATGCCCGGGGCAGTGTTGATGTCCATATAGGCATCGACCGACTTCGTAACCAGATCTGGCTCGACTGCGATGGCGGACGTCAGTTCATCCCAAAGCGGCAAGGGGGCGTAAAACTTCTGCAGATAGTCCGTAACGGGCGTCTTCTTCTCCGTAATGCGGTTCATCAGGTCATGCGTCATCATGATGTCGTTCGAGACATTGCCGACACAGGTGATGGACGCCCAAGGAGCTGTCAGCGTGATGTGAGCGGCTTCCGGATCTGCGATCATGTTGAAATCGGATGCAAAATCAACGTTGCCGGTGACGGACATCATGCTGGAATCCAGCAGGCCACCCATGAACACAAGCTGCTTGGCGGTCGCTGCGAAGGTCGGGTCCAGACGGATGGCGAGTGCGAGATTCGTCAGCGGGCCTGCGGCAATGATCGTGACCTTATGGGGATGATCATGCACCGCCTTGATCAGAACCAGAGCGGCTGGAAGCGGGTCGACCGCCATGTGAGGCGTCCCATCCGGCATCTTGCCGACGGCGGGCTGTGTTGCTGGCGTCTTGTCAATCGAGCCGAGACCGCCCCAGGCACCCTTCCAGGGAATGGTGCCGTACTGCTTTTCACGCAGTCGCGTTGCTGCCACCGTGTTGACGAGCGGCAACGTCGCGCCATCGGCCACGGGGATCTGTGTCTGCTTGGCGATTTCGAGGAAACGACGCAGATGGGCCGATTCAGCGTTTTCCCAGTCATCGCCGACCGTAACGGTCAGGGCCAGAAGATTGACGTTGTCGCGGTTCAGCAGCGGAATGACGGACTGGATGTCTGATCCGCCTGGGCCGAGATAGTCGTTATCCTGAATGTAGTATCCCGGAGCCGCAGGGGCAGCGGAAGCAATGCCGGTCAGGGCGCAGGCAGCAAAGAGGGCAGAGAGAATGGATCGGCGCATGGTCTCGTCCTGTTAATTAACGCCCGATCATGCCCTCAAGTGACCAATCTTGCCAGCAATGCTTCAAGACGAAGTCTGCCTTCGGCCGTTGCTTTCAGAATACCCCCCTCCCGAATGAGATAATTCTCTTCCAGGCAGGCTTCGAGCATGAACGGATCTACGCAGTCTTCCAATGTCCGACCCGTACGGTGGGCAAAGCGGGTTTCGTCGATCCCTTCGGACAGGCGTAGTCCCATCAGGAGAGCTTCCCGTCCTTTTTCTTCAGGAGACAGGGCTGTTTCATCCGTGCTGCCGGAGCCTGTTTTTTCAACACGCTCTGCCCATGGTTCGGGCGCGCGATGGCGTCGGGTAGCGTATAATCCGTCGTCCAGTGTGAGGCGTCCATGCGCTCCGGGGCCAATGCCGATATAATCCGCGTAACGCCAGTAGGTCAGAGTATGGCGGCTTTCCGCGCCCGGTCGGGCGTAATTGGAGACTTCATAGGGCAGGAGGCCATGTCGGGCCGCCGTCTCGCTGGTGAGGTCATAGAGGCGTGCAGCGTCGTCGGCATCCGGCAGGGTGAGTTCGCCTCTGCGATGCAGGGCTTCGAACTTTGTGCCGGGCTCGATTGTGAGCTGATAGAGCGACAGATGATCGGCCACGAGATCGAGTGCGGTGGAGAGTTCGTTCTCCCAGTCCGCATCGCTTTGGCCCGGGCGGGCGTAAATCAGATCAAAAGAAATGCGCGGAAACAGGGAACGGGCGGTTTCAAGCGCTTGAATGGCCTGTCCGGCTGAATGTTCGCGGCCCAGCATTTTGAGTGCGTCGTCCCGAAGGCTCTGGACCCCGAGAGACACACGGTTCACGCCGGCCTGACGGAAGGCGGAGAATTTTCCGGCCTCCACGCTGGTTGGATTAGCTTCGAGCGTGATTTCCAGATCTGGCTCGGCATCGAAGAGCCGATGTGCATCCTCGATGAGTGCTGCGACCGTTTCCGGGGCCATCAGGGAAGGTGTGCCGCCGCCGAAGAAAATGGAGCGGAGGGGCCGACGGCCCAGACGGGCCGCGTCATGTGCCAGTTCCTGACGCAGTGCAGCGGCGAACCGCTTCTGGGGAATCTCATCCCGGACGTGGGAATTGAAGTCGCAGTAAGGGCACTTCGCCAGACAAAACGGCCAGTGAATATAAAGGGAAAGAGGTTCGGTCAAATTGCAATCCGGACGCCGAACTCCACCACGCGGTCAGGCGGGATGCGGAAGAATTCCGTGGTCGAGGCAGCATTACGCAGGAGGAGCAGGAACAGCCACATCCGCCAGAGCTGCATCTTGGGAACGCGGGAGCGAACCACAAGCTCATGGGACGTGAAATAGGAGGCCTGAATGGCATCAAACGCCACGCCAAGCGCTTTCAGTTCCATCAGGGCACGCGGCAGGTTTGGCATTTCCATGAAGCCGTACCGGACGATCACGCGATTGATGTTCGGGGCCAGTTCCTGAACGATCGTACGGTGTCCCCGCTCGGCTTCCGGCTGGTCAAGGTTTTGCACAGTCACGAACATGACGTGCTCATGTAAAACCTTGTTGTGCTTCAGGTTATGCAGCAGCGAGTTCGGTACGACGTCCGGGTTGGCCGTCAGGAAGACAGCGAGGCCCGGAACGCGGATGGTGCGGGACTGTGGCAGGCGGGCCAGAAACGAGGCCATCGGCATGGAATCTGCCTGCTGCTTGGCAGCAATCAGGCTGCGGCCGCGCTTCCATGTTGTCATGACGATGGTGCTGATGATGCCGATAGCGAGTGGTACCCAGCCGCCATCCGGGATCTTCAGGACGTTGGCGGAGAAGAAGACCGCATCCACCACGAAGAAGAGGCCGAACACAGCCCCAACGGTGGCAGCGCTCCACTTGAAGGTGCGGCGGAACACAACCATGGCGAGGACGCAGGTGCAGAGGAAGGTTCCGGTCACGGCGATACCGTAAGCGGCCGCCAGTGCAGCAGAGGAGCGGAAGGACAGCACCAGTACCAGTGCCCCGAAAGCAAGGATCCAGTTCAGGGACGGCAGATAGATCTGCGCTTCCTCATCCGCATTAGTATGCACAATGCGTGTACGGGGCAGATAACCGAGCTGGATGAGCTGGCGGCAGAGCGAGAAGCTGCCCGAAATACCAGCCTGGGATGCAATAACGGTCGCAAAAGTCGCCAGGATCAGCAGCGGGATCTGCGCCCAGGGTGGGCCGAGATGATAGAACGGGTTGGCCAGTGTGGCCGGATCATGGATCAGCAGCGCAGCCTGACCGAAATAGTTCAGCGTCAGGGACGGCAGCACGAAAAACAGCCAAGCCTTGCGGATCGGCGCGCGGCCGAAATGCCCCATATCGGCATAAAGTGCCTCGGCACCTGTTACGGACAGCACCACTGAGCCCAGTGCGATAAAGGACAGATACCCGTGCAGAACGATAAATTCGAGCGCGAATGTCGGGGACAGCGCCAGCAGGATATGCGGATAAAGCATGATGCCCCGCCCACCGAGAAGGGCCAGCACCGCAAACCAAACCACCATGATCGGTCCGAAAGCGCGGCCAATCTTGCCCGTGCCCATGGCCTGCGCCGTAAAGAGCGCCACAAGTACGACCATCGCGATCGGGATGATCACGTGGCTGGCTGAGGGGACCGCAATCTCGAGGCCTTCCACGGCAGAAAGAACCGAGACGGCTGGAGTAATGATGCTGTCCCCAAAAAACAGGCAGGTTCCCGCAATACCCACAAGGCCGAACAGCCACCGGAACCTCTGGGATTTGCAGACGCGCTGGGCGAGGGACATCAGGGCGATGATGCCGCCTTCGCCGTCATGATCCGCCCGCATGATGAGCAGGACGTATTTGAACGTCACGATCAGCATGAGTGCCCAGAAGGTGAGGCTGGCCAGCCCCATGACTTCCCAGGCAGCTGCAGGGTGCTTTGCGGACCCTACGATGCCAACGGAGGACTGAAGGGCGTAAAGTGGACTGGTTCCGATATCGCCATAGACCACACCCAGAACTGCCAGAAGTGCACCAAAGCCGGCTGGTTTCTTGTGACTGCTGCTCTCGGTGCCCCCGAGTTCGGACGTATTGCCGTCCTTGCGTGCCTGATCGATGGTTTGAAGGACTTCGCCGCTATCCACTGGAACCCCGGCGCCGGGATGAGGGGGGGTAGCGTTATCGCCGTCGTGTTCTGGCATCGGTGGTTCCATTTACGGGCATCGCAGGAAACCAACACTCCCAACACCTCACACGGACGTGTCGGAGCGCGGTCTTTCCCCTCAAGACAGGATTTCTTACAGGGATGCAAGCTGTGCGTTAGGAGCCTGTCATGGGACGGGAGCCAAAAATGGCGCTTCCAACCCGGACAAGCGTGGCTCCCTCGGCAATAGCCGTCTCGAAATCAGCAGACATGCCCATGGAAATCACCGGCAGCCCGTGGCGCTTCGCCAACTCTGTCAGGAAACGGAAATGAGTTGCCGGCTCTTCGTCTTCCGGCGGAATGCACATGAGACCACGCACTTTGGCACCGAACCTTGTCATGCAGGTCTTGATGAAGGCATCGGCGTCGTCACGAGAGACGCCCGACTTCTGGGGTTCGTTGCCAGTGTTAACCTGAACGAGAAGCTCCGGTAGCCGACCAACCTTGTTCGCAGCCTTGTCCAGCGCATCCGCCAAAGCAGGACGATCCAGAGTCTCGATCACGTCCGCAATACGGCAGGCCTCGACTGTCTTGTTGGTTTGCAGGCCACCAATAATGTGAAGGCGCAGGTCCGGCCATGTCTCGCGAAGATCCGGAAATTTGGAGGCCGCTTCCTGAACGCGGTTTTCCCCGAAAACGCGCTGACCGGCCTTCAGGGCAGCTTCAACTGCTTCTTTCGGGTGGAATTTACTGACGGCGACAAGGCCAACATCCGAGGCTAAACGCCCCGAAATTTCGCACGCATGAATGATGCGACTGCGGATAAAGGAGAGATTTTCTGCAATCTGATCGGACATGTCGGCAGAAGACTCCATTGCGTCCGAAGCCGCAAGATGCGATTTCGGCAGCATGCGAGAGATCGACGCCTGAGAATGACACAGAATACGCCCCCCCGCGGCTCCGGCCGTCCGAAGAACCCGTCCGCTTCCCGTCAGGGAGGACGCCGTCCGAAACAGGGACAGGAACGCCGTCCTGCACCCGACCCGACGCGCGACCTTGCCTTTGATATTGTCTGCGGTGTGGTCGAGCATCGCCGGATGCTGGAAACGACGCTGGATCGCGCGGGGCCCATGGACCTGCGGGATCGTGCATCCGCGCATCGTCTGGCAGCGACGACACTCCGCTATCTTGGCAGCATGACGGAAGTTTTGCAGCCTATGCTGCGCCGGGAACCGCCTGAGCCTGTGCGTTGTGCGCTGCTGTTAGGTGTTGCACAGCTTCTGCATCTGGAAACGCCGCCTCATGCGGCTGTCGGTACGATCGTGGACCTTCTGCGTCGTCGTGGATTGGCTCCGTTCGCCGGTCTGGCCAATGCGGTTCTTCGCCGCGTGGCCCGTGAGGGGCGGGAACTGCTGGAAGGTCTGGATGAGGCTCGGCTGGATGTGCAGCCCTGGATGTGGGGGGCGTGGGGGCAACGCGCGCGCTCCATCTCCCGTGGTCTTCATCGTGAGGCTCCGCTGGATCTGAGCATGCGCCCCGGTGCAACCATTCCGGAAGGTGGGGACGTTCTGCCGACCGGGACGGTACGTTATCCGGCCGGAACACGTATTGCCACGATGGAAGGCTTCGAGGAAGGGCAGTTCTGGGCCCAGGACGTGGCTGCCGCAATGCCCGTGAAGCTGATGGGTAATGTCTCTGGCAAGAGCGTCATTGATCTGTGTGCGGCGCCGGGGGGCAAAACAGCCCAGTTGGCAACGGCAGGGGCGCAGGTTGTTGCCATCGAGAAAGAAGAGGCCCGTGCCGTAAGGCTGCGCGAGAACATTGCGCGCATGCGTGTGGAGGCGGAGACAATCGTGGCCGATGGCCTGACCTGGCGTCCCGCGGCTCCTGTCGATGCGGTTCTGCTGGATGCGCCATGCTCGGCCACCGGGACGTTCCGCCGCCATCCGGACGTCCTGTGGATCAAGCGTCCCCGTGATGTGACCGCGCTGGCTCAGGGACAGGATGCGTTCATTGATGCCGCACGTGAGATGCTCAAGCCGGGTGGGATGCTGATGTATGCCGTCTGCTCCCTTCAGGACGAGGAAGGGCCGGATCGTATTCGCGCTGCACTTGAACGGGGCGGCTGGAGGCATGAGCCCTTTACGGACGCGGAACTGGCAGAGATGTCTATTGCCCGTACTCCGGAAGGGTTCTTCCGGACGCATCCGGGCCTCTGGTGGGATCGCGGCGGGATGGACGGGTTTTTCGCTGCCCGTCTCATCAAGATCTGACGGAAAAACCCGCCTGAGCAGTCAGGCGGGCTTTTTTTATGCCTCTCGAGACCGCAGTTCAGATCTTCGGAAGATGAACGCAGACCTCAAGGCCACCTTCCGGCCTGTTGGTCATGGTGATGTCTCCACCATTGGAGCGGATGATTGTCTGGGCGGAGGTCAGTCCCAGTCCCACACCTCCCGTTTGTCTATTGCGGGACTTGTCCAGACGGAAATAGGGATCAAAAACGCGCGGCAGGCTCTCTTCTGGAATGCCGGGCCCAGTGTCCCGGATAAAGACCAGAAAATCGCCATTTGGCTGGATTTCGAGATCAATTGTCGGCGGTGTGGCATATTTAATGGCGTTCTCGACCAGATTGGTAAAGACGCGCTTTAGAGCATAGAGACGACCAACATAGCTGGCTTTTCCGGGGCCCTGATATTCGACCATATGGCCCTGATCGCAGTAATCGTAAGTGATGGTCTGGAGGAGGCCCGGCAGGTCGAACATGATGCTCTCTTCACCAGACGCGTCGTCGCGGAAAAAGGACAGTGCGCCATCAATCATGGCCTGCATTTCGTCCACATCCCGAAAAAGAGCGGCCTGCTGCTGCGAGCACTGAATGAATTCACCCCGCAGGCGTATTCGGGTCAGTGGCGTGCGCAGATCATGGGAAATGGCAGCGAGCATTGTCGTGCGGTGCTCGATGAACCGTTGGATCTGGGCCTGCATGCCGTTGATCGTCTGGGCGACCAGAGAAATCTCTCGTGGTCCTTTTTCATCAATATGGGTCGTGCGGGGCTGAAGGCCGAGCTGCTTCACGCCCTTGGCAAGATGCTCGATCGGGCGAGACATCTGACGGGATGCGATCATGGAAACGGCAATAACCCAGAGCGCGAGCATCAATCCTTGAAGAGAAAGGCGCTGAACGCTGTAAAGGCCCCAAACGCGCTCCAGGGCTATGCAAAGGATCCAGCTCCCATCTGCGAAACGCACACCGACGAAATAGGCGTCCCGAAATCGGTGGCGATCATAGGGGAGACCGGATTCCTGAGAGATAGGATTATCTTCCTGGAAGACCACGATCTTGCTGGGGTAATGGCGCAGGTAAGGTTGTAGAAAATGCCAGCTCTGCCCGACTTCAGCTTCGCGGTAGTGTCCCGTTTCGAGCAGATGAGAGACGTGGTTGTCTTTATCATACCATGCGAAATGGACTTCATTTGTATTGGCTGCCTCTATGAGGTGCGGCCTGTCAGACGGCGGAGCCACTTCAACCATCCGGATTACGGTACCGACGAGACCTAGCACTACAGTTGTATTTTGATGTGAGAGGCATAGGATTTTGCCTGATGTGTTCGTCTGAATTGTGACCAGTGCAGAATATGGTTGAGAGAGATCTGACGCTGGGTCAGCCTGACGATAA
>Ga0157360_1000107_pt1 | contig 43991 bp, 36 predicted proteins | sample AttlaeALBM1_FD_111483 | JGI IMG/M metagenome (GOLD analysis project Ga0157360, IMG submission 111483) | Fungus gardens microbial communities from leaf cutter ant in Ribeirão Preto, State of São Paulo, Brazil - Atta laevigata ALBM1 | ecosystem: Host-associated > Fungi > Mycelium > Unclassified ...
GGAACTGGTCCACAACCGTCCAGTTCAGCAGAGAATACCCTGCGTCTCTTAAGGCGCGGCCGTCTTTTTCCAAAGCTGCCGGATTACAGCTGATATAGACAATGTCCTTCACCCCAGATTTGGTGAGCGGAATTGTCTGCGCTCCGGCACCTGCATAAGGCGGATCCAGAACGACAGCACGCGTCGATTTCAGATCATGCGGAAGAAGCGGATGACGCATGAGATCCCGCTGATAGCCTTCAACGCGTCGACCACCAGCGGCGGCTTTCAGACAATTCGCAGCAGCGAGTTCGCCTTCATACGCGAGCACACGTCCCTTTTCTGAGAGCGGGAAGGTCAGGGTGCCGCAGCCCGCAAAAAGCTCTACGGTGATGTCCTTCTTGTTGAGGGATGGCAGTCCCTCAACAGCCGCCTGAACAATAGCGTTTTCAGCGTCACGTGTTGCCTGAAGGAAGGCTGCGGGCGGCGGGGATGTTTCCACATCTCCAAAGCGTTCCTTAACGGGTTTCGTCTGAGAAACCGTTTCAATCGAACGGTCTTTCGGATTTTGCCATGAAATTCTTGGCAGATTGTACGTCCGGCCAAATGCCGCAAGCTTGCTGCGATCAGCACTCGTCAGTTCTGCCGGCGTGGAAAGCGTCAGGTCTGGACCGCTATCCAACAGGTTCAGCACCAGACTGCCGCGTCCCGTCAGGGCACCGAGCGTTCCAAGCACTTCTCGTAACGGAGTAAGAAGTGCAAAAAGGTCTGGATGCAGAAGGTGGCATTCCGTCATATCGACGGGGTCACCATTCCGACGATGCAGCCCCAGAATAATGCCTCCGGGAATACGCTGAACTGCGAGATCCATCCGTCGACGCGTATAGGGCGCTGTCTGGTACTGCGTGGGAAGCGCAATGTCTTCAAAGCCAGCGGCATCCAGAGCGGCGGAAACTCGGGCTGTCTTCCAGTCCAGAAGGGCCGGGAGCGCCATTTCCTGGATCGCGCATCCTCCACACTCACCAAAAAGGCTGCATGGTGGCGTTACGCGATCCTCAGATGGACGTGTAACTTCGATCAGTTCAGGACGAATCCCCGAAAAGCGGGCAAGCACCTCTTCCCCCGGCAGTGTGCCAGGCACAAAAAGAACATGCCCATCATGATGGGCGACGCCGTCACCTGCGGCGCCGAGACCTTCAATCCGGAGGGGGAAAGCTCCGGTCCCGGGGTTATTCATCACCATAGTGACGAGCATCGTGCTGAACAGGAAGCGTCAGATCTGTTTCTCCAGAAACTGAAAGCCGCCGCCGACGGGGAACCAGCATGAAGGCTGGAGTATCGCCCCCAAAACCGGTCTTCGGAGCATCGTTCTCAAAGGCAGGCGCCAGCTCAACGGACTTGCGAGTCTGAACCGGCTGAAGAGCGGGGACTTCTTCCGTGATAGAGACAGATGTCTCTATCACGTCATCCCGGCGGTTGCGCTTGCGACCACCACGGCGTCGTTTTCTGCGCTGTCCTTCCGAGTCGTCATCATTACTGATTTCGACTGCATTCTGTTGAGCCGGAAGAGGCTGCTTGGGCGCCATGATTGGACGACCGTTTTCGTCTTCCTGTGCCCAATCAACGGAGCGAATCTCAGGAACCTCAAGCCGTGCAATAACCTTGCCCGTTAGCGTCTCGATGGCCTCGAGCAGGCGACGATCACGCGGCCCCGCAATGCTGAATGCATGACCGTGCTTACCTGCACGGCCTGTCCGGCCGATGCGATGCACATAATCTTCCGCATTGAAGGGAAGATCGAAATTGAAGACGTGAGAGAGGCCGCCAATGTCAATTCCGCGTGCGGCGACATCCGAGCAGACTAGAATTTTCAGCTCTCCTGACTTGAAGCTATCTAGCGTCGAGAAGCGCAGGGACTGCGCCAGATCACCATGCAGGTGACCTGCTGCAAAGCCATGCTTTGTCAGGTAGCGCTGCAGCATGTCCACATCACGCTTGCGATTGCAGAACACGATTGCACTTTGAACATCCTGCGAGCGGAGGAGTTTACGAAGAGCTCGGCGCTTCTCGTCCTCTTCCACAACGATCAGCCCTTCTTCAATCGTCGTTGCTACGGAAGAAGGGCGTGAGACCGTGATCTGCACCGGGTTGTTCAGAAACGCGTCCGCCAAACGACGGATTTCTGGAGCCATTGTCGCCGAGAAGAACAATGTCTGACGGTTCCGGGGCAGCAGACCGACAATTTTCTCAATGTCAGGAATGAAGCCCATGTCCAGCATACGATCCGCCTCGTCGATCACGAGCGTGCTCGTCTGCGTTAGCAGGAGGCCACCGCGACCAAACAGGTCAAGAAGGCGACCAGGTGTCGCAATCAGAACATCCACACCGCGGTTCAGCACCTCTCGCTGCTCAGCCATGCTTTCACCACCGATTAGCAGCGCATGGGTCAGGCGGAGATATTTGCCGTAGAGCTTGAAGTTATCGGCCACCTGCAATGCAAGTTCCCGCGTCGGTTCAAGAATAAGCGAACGGGGCATTCTTGCACGAGCGCGGGAACCCGAGAGCTTCTCAAGCATGGGCAGCGTAAAGGAGGCTGTCTTTCCAGTGCCAGTCTGGGCCACACCCAACACATCGTGGCCTTTCAGGACTTCAGGAATTGCCTGCGCCTGAATTGGAGTCGGATGTTCGTATCCCAGTTCCTGAATAGCCCGCATGATGGGTTCTGCAAGGCCCAGATCTGCAAAGCGTGGCTGATCGGCAAGCGCCTTCGGTGTTTCAGAAGGCTCTGGTGCTGCAGGCGACGTCGTGTCGATTTCCACGACAGCTGCAACTTCAGTTACGGGGGTTTCTACGGATACTTCGACAGGACGAGAATTTTTTCTTGGCCGCCCACGACGTGAGGGGGTTTTAGTCGTCTCGACTGCGGAACTCGTTGGTAGCTCAGATTTTTCTACGCTAACTGATGCTATTTCTTCTGCAACGGGTGTCGGTTCAGGAACGTGCTTTGGTTTCCGTCCGCGCTTTTTAGGCGCTGAGTTGGGAACATTTTCAGTTACAGCTATTGCGTTGGGTCTACGGCCCCGACGTGCTTTGGGAGCTTCAGCAGCAACAGGTTCTTCGACAGCTGGAGTGTCCTCAACAACTATCTTGGGCTTGCGTCCGCGCTTCTTAGGCGCTGTAGAAGTACTGTCTTCCGTGGTGACCTCAGTCACCACTTTGGGTTTCCGACCACGACGCGGTTTAGCCGCTTCAACGGCCGCAGGTTCTTTGATAGCTGGAGTTTCCTCAACAGCGACCTTTGGCTTCCGTCCACGTTTCTTTGGCGCCGGAGGAACATTCTCTTCTGCTACAGGTTCAATGGTAGCAGTTTTGGGCTTCCGGCCCCTGCGTTTTGGCGCAGGAGCATCGGAAATTTCTGGAGATGCTGTTTCAGCCACGTCTTCGACAATGCTGTCGGCTTTGCGCGTCCGACGGCGTGATGGAAGAGCAGTCTTGGGTGTAGTGTCGTCGGTCTGCGCTTTTGTGGACCGGGTACGACGAACCCGAGTCGGCTCCACAGAATCGGTTTCCGTTTCGGATGCGATCTTTTCTGCTGTCTTTGCACGGCGGCGAACCGCCGTGGTGGCTGTCTCAGTGGCGGCCTTTTCCGCAGCGACGCGGCGGACGCGCGCCTTCTTTTCCGTAGCGGCCGGCTCGGAGGTCACCGCATCTAGGCCCTCTGTCTCGGTCGTTGAATTCTTGGTTGCCTTTGCACGAACGCCAGCGGGACGGCCGCGTTTTGCAGGGGCAGAGGTACGGGACTTGGAAGGACCGGAGGTCGTTTTCGCGCTCAAATGACTCTCGAGACTCTCGTTGACGGCACAGACCAGACGGACTGGGCCGGAGTTGAGGGCGGGCACGTGTCCCGCAACTTTAAATTGGTGCGTTATCGGCTAAACGCTGGAAAAGCAAGCGATACAGCCCATGAAGCGCCATATCGCTACCACAATCACATGCCGTGCGCCATGGCTGCAATCAGAATGTTCAGAAGACCTAGTCCCGCCATCAGGACAGTCCTGTTGCGCAGAGTGTCAAAAATGGCTGCCTGTGGGCGGAGCGCCCGCCTTGCGCGCAGAAAAGGCCCCCGGGCGGTCGTAATGAAGACAATCGCCATTGCGATACCGATCAGTTGCATGACGTTAATGGTCCAGTTCACGGCGCCAAAGCCACCTTCATGGATCACCAGCGCCCAGCCGCTCACCAGCGAAAACGGTACAACCTGCCAGAGTCCCTTGAAGAACCGGGTGTAGTTCTGCAGCAGAACGGATGCGCGTGGCCCGGGATCAAGCAGGCCAACCGTGGAGCGGACGACCAAGGCTGAATAGATGGAACCACCAATCCAGTAAGTCATGCAGAGAAGATGGATTGCGAGCACAAGGCTCCAGACAATTGAACCGGTCATTGATCCTCATCATGGTCAGGTGCGTAAAGGAAAGGCAGGGCTTATCCCTGACGTGTCGTTGCAAGATTACCCGACCCCATCGTCAGAAGGCCATAGGGAACGCGGAAGTGCTCTCTGCTTTCTGTAAACAGTGATGCCATCAGGAGAAACACAATCGTGTCCTCATATCCATTTGCCCTGCTGACACCTCAAGAAAGCGACATGATGGATCATGCTGCTTCAGCGGTAGTTCCCGTTTCTCAACTGATGGAAAATGCGGGATGGGCAGTTGCGCGCGCCATCCGCAAGCGGTTCGCACCCTGTCGGGTCGCTGTGGTGTGCGGTCCGGGAAATAATGGCGGGGATGGGTATGTTGTTGCCCGACTTCTTGCTCAGTGGGGGTGGTCAGTGCGTGTCGTGGCAATGGCAGTTCCCCGAGAGGGCAGCCCAGCCCATGAAGCGGCCAGCAACTGGGAAGGTCCGATTCTGCCGTTCGATGTGCGCTCTGTTGAAGGGGTGGATATGGTTGTGGATGCCGTTTTCGGTTCTGGTCTCAAGCGGCCCGTTCCGGAGAACGTGGCAGCCGTGTTGCAGGCTGTTCCGCTGAGGATTGCCGTTGATATGCCAAGCGGTGTTTCCGGACTAACGGGAGAGGTGATGGGGAGCGCGCAGTCCTGCGCTCTGACTGTGACGTTCGTTCGCCCCCGGCCGGGACATCTGCTTGAGCCGGGTAAAGGTCTGTGCGGGGAGCTGGTTTGCGCAGGCATAGGCATGCCCGAAGAGGCATGGCACGGGCTTGGGCCGAAAATCAGCCTGAATTGGCCTGGACTCTGGACACTGCCCGTTTCCGGGGACGGGGACTACAAGTACCGTCGCGGCGTTGTGTGTGTGTGTGGCGGCACCGTCATGCCGGGGGCGACAAGGTTGGCTGCAAAGGCTGCCCGTCGGACTGGAGCGGGGCTCGTAAGGATTGCAGCGGGCAACGCTGCTGAGGCGTACCGACTCGGTGATCCAGGATTAATTATCGATGACGGACCGTTGTCATCGCTCCTGGAAGATCAACGGCGAAAAGTCTGGATCTGTGGGCCAGGGTTGACGCCCGACGAAGTGGCCGACGCGCTGCCTGCCCTTCTGGATGCCAATCGAACCGTTCTGGCAGATGCGGGCGCGCTTGCGTGGGGCGCTGAAGACCTTTCCCGTTTGAAAGGGGTTGCAGCCGTCACGCCGCATATTGGCGAATTCAAAAAACTGTTCGGCCCGGTCGAGGGTAGTCGCACAGACGCGGCTCTCGCTGCTGCGCGAAAGCTCAATGCTGTTATGGTCATGAAGGGGCCGGATACCATTATTGCTGCCCCTGACGGGCGCATTGCCATCAACGCCCACGCAACATCCGCGCTGGCGACCGCTGGATCGGGCGATACACTGACTGGCATCATCGCAACTCTGATGGCGGCCGGGATGGACGTCTGGGAAGCCTGCTGTGCAGGTGTGTGGCTTCATGGAGAAGCAGGAATGCAGGCCGCGAAACAACACGGCGGTTGGCCTGTGGCAGAGGATCTGGATCTTCCGTTGGGAGCTGCCCGGAGCCGTGCAACAGAGCTTTCCGAGGCTGATTTAAGCAAAAACCCGGTGGCCGCCCTGTTGTGAAGTAGCGTGTCATGCGCTAAAGGCCGCGCTTCCAAGGTTCGGTAACACGAACCCCGGAGACGGGGCTGAGCGGGCGTGGTGGAATTGGTAGACACGCCAGATTTAGGTTCTGGTGGCGCAAGTCGTGGGGGTTCAAGTCCCTCCGCCCGTACCAACCCGGTTTCCTGAGAAGAGATTTTAACTTACCCGACCGAGAGGATCGCCTGGCTCATGCAGGTTACGCCCACGCTCAACGAAGGACTTAAGCGCGCCTTCACTGTCGTTGTTCCGTCTGCCGACCTGCAGGCTCGTCGTGAAGCCCGACTCGCTGAAGTTGCGCGCACGATCAAGCTTCCGGGCTTCCGTCCGGGAAAGGTCCCGGCCTCTCTCGTCAAGCAGCGTCACGGTGCTGCCGTCAACGCAGAGCTGATGGAAGAAGTCATCAACGACACCGTTGGCAAGCTGGTACAGGAACAGGACGTTCGCCCGGCAATGCAGCCGAAGGTCGAACTAGTTTCCGCTCCAGAGTCTGACGGCGATCTTGAGTTTAAGATCGAGATGGAAATTCTGCCGGAAATCGGCGTTCCGGATCTGTCCGGTCTGAAGCTGACGCGTCTGACCTCCAAGGTTGACGAAGAAGTGGTGAACAAGGCTTTGGGCGACCTTGCTCGTCGTAGCCGCAAGTTCGAAGCCATCGAAGAGGATCGTGCTGCCGTAAAGGGCGATGTGGTCTGCGTTGACTTCGTGGGCAAGCTTGATGGCACGCCGTTCGACGGTGGCACGGCTGAAGATGTGAACGTCGAAATCGGTGGTGAAGGCTTCATCCCGGGTTTTGCCGAGCAGATGGAAGGCATGAAGGCTGGGGAAGAACGCGTTATCAACGTGACGTTCCCAGAAGACTATCAGGCTGAAGAACTGGCTGGTAAGGCCGTGACCTTCGACATCAAGGCGAAGTCCCTGAAGAAGCCTGTTGATCCGGAAATCAACGACGATCTGGCCAAGGAGATCGGTCTCGATAGCATCGAGCAGATCCGTTCCCTGATCACGGAGCAGGCTGAAGGCGAGTACAAGCAGCTTTCCCGTCTGCGCATCAAGCGCGAGCTTCTGGACGCACTGTCCGAGAAGACCGACTTTGAAGCACCGCAGAGCATGGTTGATGCAGAGTTTGGTCAGATATGGGCCCGCGTCGAGCAGGACCGTGAAGCTGGTCGCATGGACGAGGAAGATGCAGGCAAGGACGAAGAGACCCTGCGTGCAGATTACCGTCGCATTGCAGAGCGTCGCGTGAAGCTGGGTCTGCTGCTGGCTGAAATCGGCCGCAAGCAGGAAATCCAGGTGTCCCGCGAGGAACTGCTGGGTGCGATGCAGCAGGAAGCCCAGCGTTACCCGGGCCAGGAAAAGATGGTTTTCGAGTTCTTCTCCAAGAACCCGCAGGCTGTTGAGGGTCTCCGTGGCCCGATCCTGGAAAACAAGGTTGTCGACTATCTGATCGAGCTGGCTGATGTCACCGAAAAGGAAGTCACGCCGGAAGAACTCGCAGAAATCCCGCCTGCAGAGCTCTGAGAGCATTGACGCAGGAAAGGCGGGCACTCCTCGGAGTGCCCGTTTTGCTGTCTGCTCCCTTTGACGGAACGCTCTCCCGGGTCCATGTTAGAGAGTACAGACAGCCCATCGGGCATTGAGGAACAGACAGTATGACCATTGGGGACCGCGATCCCGTCGAGGTGTTCAACAACTCTCTGGTGCCGATGGTAGTCGAGCAGACTGCCCGCGGAGAGCGAGCTTTCGACATTTTTTCACGTCTCCTTCAGGAGCGTATTATCTTCCTGACCGGTCCGGTTTACGATCAGGTTGCTTCCCTGATCAGTGCACAGCTCCTTTATCTTGAGAGCGTGAACCCGACCAAGGAAATCTCTTTTTATATCAACAGTCCGGGCGGTGTCGTTTCTGTCGGTCTCGCGATCTATGACACGATGCAGTATATCCGTTGCCCGGTTAGCACGGTCTGTATCGGTCAGGCAGCGTCCATGGGCTCGCTTCTTCTTGCTGGCGGCGAGAAGGGACATCGGTACTGCCTTCCGAATGCGCGTGTGATGGTGCATCAACCCTCTGGTGGTGCACAGGGTCAGGCGTCTGATATCGAAATTCAGGCTCGTGAAATCCTGCTGATCCGTCAGCGCCTGAACGAGATCTATCGTGAGCACACGGGGCAGACGCTGGAAGAAATCGAGCGTAAGCTCGAGCGTGACAGCTATCTGTCCGCAGAGGAAGCAAAGGAATTTGGTCTGATCGATGCGGTTGTACGGCGTCATCCCAATGTGGCCGCAAGCCAGGACTAAGTTCATTTATAAGGTGAGGGGGGCTGGTTGCTCCCCTTGGAATGGAAAAGCGGCATCCCGATATGCCGCTTTTCATGTCTTGGAGCTGTGTGCTCCGGGGTTGCCGAAGGCTGAGACCTCGGCCTAAAGTTTTTAAGTGCTTCCGCATGTCTGCTGCCGAAAGCGGTCGGTGCGTGCGTGAGGGGAAAGAGGAACAGCGATGAGCAACAAATCCGGCGATTCCAAAAACACCCTGTATTGCTCGTTCTGTGGGAAATCCCAGCACGAAGTTCGCAAGCTGATCGCTGGTCCGACAGTTTTCATCTGTGATGAATGCGTCGAGCTTTGCATGGATATCATTCGCGAGGAGCACAAGACGCACCTCGTGAAGTCTCGTGACGGTGTTCCGACACCGAAAGAAATCTGCAAGGTCCTGGATGATTACGTAATCGGGCAGTTTGAGGCCAAGCGTGCGCTTTCGGTTGCCGTTCACAATCACTACAAGCGTCTTGCTCACGCTCAGAAGAACAGTGACATCGAAATCGCGAAGTCCAACATCCTTCTGATTGGCCCGACCGGTTCCGGCAAGACCCTTCTTGCGCAGACGCTGGCCCGTATTCTCGACGTCCCATTCACAATGGCGGATGCTACGACGCTGACTGAAGCCGGCTACGTGGGTGAAGACGTCGAAAACATCATTCTGAAACTGCTGCAATCTGCGGACTACAATGTAGAACGCGCGCAGCGTGGCATTGTCTATATCGACGAAATCGACAAGATTTCCCGCAAGTCCGACAATCCTTCCATCACCCGTGACGTTTCGGGTGAAGGTGTGCAGCAGGCTCTGCTGAAACTGATGGAAGGGACGGTTGCGTCTGTTCCTCCGCAGGGTGGCCGCAAGCATCCGCAACAGGAATTCCTGCAGGTTGATACCACGAACATGCTGTTCATCTGTGGTGGTGCTTTTGCAGGGCTAGACAAGATCATTTCGGCACGTGGCAAGGGGTCCGGCATCGGGTTTGGTGCAGATGTGCGTTCGGATGACGAACGTCGTCTGGGTGCCATTCTCCAGACAGTAGAACCTGAAGATCTGCTGAAGTTCGGTCTGATTCCGGAGTTCATCGGTCGTCTGCCGGTTATTGCCGCGCTGAACGATCTCGATGAAGCTGCGCTGATCCAGATTCTGAGCAAGCCTAAGAATGCTCTGACCAAGCAGTACGGGCGCCTGTTCGAAATGGAGGGGGTTAAGCTGTCCTTCACGGAAGATGCACTTTCTGGCATCGCGAAGCGTGCGATCGAGCGCAAGACCGGTGCTCGTGGGCTTCGCTCCATCATGGAAAACATCCTGCTGGGAACGATGTTCGATCTTCCCGGGCTGGCAGGTGTTGAGGAAGTCGTCATCAATCGTGAAGTGGCGGAGAGCAAGGCCAACCCGGTTTATGTGTACGGGAAGGGTAAAAGCGAGCCGACTGAACAGTCTGCTTAAAGATGTCGAAAAGGCCGTCTTGTCAGTCGGCCTTTTTGTCACAACATTGAAGACAGACGCTGTCTGAATTCGTGCCTTTTCTGCATGAAGAGACATTACGGTGCTCGCGCTGCCAGGCGGGCGGGGGCCGTAAGATCGTCCCTACGGAGATCAAGTGAATGACTGACGATACCAAGCCCAAGACGCGTCGCCGCACAAAGAAAGTGGACGATGCTGCGGTTGTTGAAAAAAAGACCGTCCGTAAACCTCGTGCGACCAAGGCCGCTAAAGAGGTTGCTCCGGCAGAAGCTCTGACGGAGGCAGCCCCACCTGTTCGTCATGATGTCATGGCTGTTCTTCCACTGCGGAACATTGTCGTTTTCCCGCATATGATTGTTCCGCTCTTCGTTGGGCGTGAGAAATCTGTAAAAGCTCTTGAAGCGGTTACGCGAGACAGTAAGCAGATCCTGCTTGTCGCACAGAAGGATGTCTCGCAGGATGATCCGTCTGTTGACGATATCTATCGCTACGGAACTGTCTCAACCATTCTTCAGCTTCTCAAGCTGCCAGACGGAACCGTAAAGGTTCTCGTCGAAGGTACGCGCCGGGTCCATATCACTCGACTGTTTGACGTGGACGGGCATTTCGAGGCCGAGGTTGAGGAAATTGCAGACGCGCCGCTGTCCGCAACGCCGGGTAGCGACCTGGAGGCTCTGGGGCGTTCGACGGTTTCCCAGTTCGAGCAATACATCAAGCTGAACAAGAAGATTCCGCCTGAGGTCATGGTCTCGATCAACCAGATCGATGATCTGTCCAAGCTTGCGGATACGATTGCGAGCCATCTGAACCTCAAGATTTCCGAAAAGCAGGAAATTCTTGAAATGCCGTCTGCCGAGCAACGCCTTGAACGGGTTTTTGCTCATATCGAGACGGAAATTGGAGTTCTGCAGGTTGAGAAGCGCATCCGGAACCGCGTGAAGCGGCAGATGGAGAAGACGCAGCGCGAATACTATCTCAACGAACAGCTCAAGGCGATCCAGAAGGAGCTTGGCGAAGGCGAGGACGGCAAGGACGAACTTGCCGAGCTTGAAGAGAAGATCAACAAGACGCGGCTGAGCCGTGAAGCCAAGGAAAAGGCCCATGCCGAGCTGAAGAAGCTACGCGGTATGAGCCCGATGTCTGCGGAAAGCACCGTTGTTCGGAATTATCTGGACTGGCTGTTGGGCATTCCGTGGAAAAAGCGTTCCAAGATCACCAAGGAATTCACGCACGCCGAAGACGTGCTTGAGGCTGAGCACTACGGTCTTGAGAAGGTCAAGGAACGCATTCTTGAATATCTTGCCGCTCAGACACGGTCCCAGAAGATCAAGGGACCGATCCTGTGTCTGGTAGGGCCTCCTGGTGTCGGTAAAACGTCGCTGGCGCGGTCTATCGCAAAAGCAACAGGCCGTCAGTACGTACGTATGTCTCTGGGCGGTGTGCGGGACGAATCGGAAATCCGTGGGCATCGCCGGACGTATATTGGTTCCATGCCAGGAAAAATTATTCAGGGCATGAAGAAGGCAAAGACGTCCAATCCGTTGTTCCTGCTCGATGAGATCGACAAGCTGGGAGCTGACTGGAGAGGCGATCCGTCTTCCGCACTTCTTGAAGTGCTGGATCCGGAACAGAACTCCACCTTTGCCGATCATTATCTGGAGGTCGATTATGATCTTTCAGACGTGATGTTTGTGACAACGGCCAATAGCCTCAACATGCCTCAGCCGCTTCTGGACCGTATGGAGATCATCAATCTCTCCGGGTACACGGAAGACGAAAAGGTACAGATTGCACGCCGGCATCTGCTGTCGAAGCAGGCCGAGGCTCACAATCTGAAGCCGAGTGAATGGACGGTTTCTGACGAGACGCTTCTCGAACTGATCCGGTCTTATACCCGTGAAGCGGGTGTCAGAAATCTCGAGCGTGAAATTGCCCGGCTGGCCCGCAAGGTCGTGAAGGAGATCATCACGACGGGCGTCACGCATGTTGAGATCACACCGCAAAATCTGGGCAAATACGCAGGTGTGCGGCGTTTCCGTCATGGGGAAACCGAGACAGAAGATATGGTCGGTGTCGTCACTGGTCTCGCCTGGACACAGGTTGGCGGTGAAATCCTGACCATTGAAAGTGTTATGGTTCCCGGCAAGGGGCAGGTGAAACAGACGGGTAAGTTAGGGGACGTGATGCAGGAAAGCATCGCGGCAGCCCTGTCTTATGTCCGATCTCGCGCTCAGGACTTTGGGATCCGGCCACCGCTTTTTGAAAAGCGGGACATCCACGTCCACCTTCCCGAGGGCGCCACACCGAAGGACGGTCCGTCTGCAGGTATCGCACTTGCAACGTCTCTCGTCAGCATCATGACGCAGATTCCCATTCGCCGGGATGTTGCGATGACGGGCGAGATTACGCTGCGTGGTCGTGTGCTCGAGATCGGTGGTCTGAAGGAAAAGCTCTTGGCTGCGCTACGTGCCGGGATCAAGACCGTGTTGATTCCGAAAGACAATGAAAAGGATCTCGCAGAGGTTCCTGAGAATGTCCGTCATGCACTCAAAATCATCCCGGTGGCTCATGTCGACGAGGTCTTGAAGATTGCCCTCACGCGGATGCCAGAGGCGATTGAATGGGATGAAGGCATGGATCCGATGAGCGGAATTGCTGGTGAGAAAGCCTCTCCAGCGGTACTTCCGCACTAATGGTTGGGTCCTTCTGCGATTCTTACAGTTGACGCGGACAAAAAGCGCTTCATAGTGCGGCCGCAGATCGAACAAGCACCTGAGCTGCAAGACTCTTCGGAGGCAGGCTCAGGTGCTCTAACACCAGAAAGGCACATCATGGAGAAGCCCCTCAACAAGCAGGAACTGATCGCCGCCGTTGCAGACGCTGCCGATCTTCCGAAGGCAAAGGCCAGCGAAGTTGTCGATGCGGTGTTCAGCACGATCGAGAAGACGCTTGCCAAGAAGCAGGAAGTCCGTCTCGTTGGCTTCGGTAGCTTCGTGACCGCTACGCGTAAGGCTGCCAAGGGCCGTAACCCGCGCACGGGCGAAGAGATCGACATTCCGGCATCCACCTCCGTCCGTTTCAAGCCGGGCAAGGGTCTTAAGGACGCCGTAAGCGAATAAAAAAATTCGCTTTTATGGTTCTGGGTGTCTTTACGGGCGCTCAGAACCGTGTATATAGACCACGTGTTTTCTGAGGGCGATTAGCTCAGCGGTAGAGCGTCTCGTTTACACCGAGAGGGTCGGCAGTTCAATCCTGTCATCGCCCACCACATGAAGACTGACTGCACATATGACCTGGCGTTTCGAGTTTTATGAGACGTTGGGATCGACTTCCGATCTCCTGAAAGAGAAAGCCGAGGCTGGAGCACAAAAGAAGCTCGCTATTCAGGCTTTTGCCCAGACATCAGGGCGCGGAACTCGAGGTAGAAGCTGGGTAGATCCCGGTGGAAACCTAGCAATATCCCTTCTTTTCCGACCTGAAAAATCGACAGATTTCCTAGCCGCCATTCCTTTTCTGACCGCCCTGAGTCTTTATGAGGCTGCGCGTCAGTTCAGTAGTGGTGAAGCTGACTTCATGCTGAAATGGCCGAATGATCTTCTGCTCTCTGAACGCAAGATGGCAGGCGTTCTGATTGAAGCGGGAGGAAGCGCCGATCATAAATGGGTCGTCGTCGGAATTGGTGCCAATCTTCGGCAGGCTCCGCAAATTGAAGGCCGCAAGCTTTCTGCATTGTCCGAAGTGGCTGTGGCACCTGACCCGGCAGTCTTTGGGCGTAGCCTGACCCTTCAGATGGATCATTGGATCGCCATTTGGGAAGCGCAGGGTTTTGCTCCAATCCGGGAAGCGTGGCTTGAACGTGCCCATCCTGTCGGGCGTCATCTTGCGGTTCAGCGTGGTGAAACATATATATCAGGTTCATTTTCAGGGTTGGATGAGCAGGGGCGTCTGTTTCTCGCTCTCCCAAATGGTGAGACCATACCGGTTGTAACCGGCGATATCCTGCTGGACTGAAGGACCGGATTGAAACGTGCTTCTCGTCATTGATGCTGGCAACACCAACGTTGTGTTCGCAGTCCACGATGGATCGTCGTGGGCCGGTCAATGGCGCATGTCCACGAGCGACTCCCGTACTGCTGACGAATATGCTGTGTGGCTTCTGGGTCTGTTTGACCGCATCGGGCTGAATGCTGGCTCCATCACGCGTGCCATCATCGGAACTGTTGTTCCGGCGGCCTTATACGACCTGCGTCGTTTCTGTCGGCAATGGCTGGATGTTGAGCCGCTTGTGGCTAATGCGGGGCTGGACTGGGGTATTGAGGCACTGGTTGATAACCCGGCTGAACTCGGGGCAGACCGTCGTTTGAATGGTCTTGCTGCCCAGCACTTTTACGGTGGTCCCCTCATTGTTGTTGATTTTGGCACGGCAACGACGTTTGATGTCGTGAATGAATACGGCCAGTACTGTGGCGGAGCGATCGCTCCGGGCGTCAATCTTTCCATCGACGCCTTTCATAGAGCGGCTGCCCGTTTGCCGCGTATGAGCATCGGGCGCCCTCTGAACGCTATTGGCCGAAGCACAAGCGTTGCCATGCGTTCCGGACTCTTCTGGGGCTATGTGGGCCTGGTTGAAGGGATTGTAGGAAGAATTTCCGAAGAAATGGGCGAACGCCCCAAGATTATTGCAACGGGTGGTCTCGCGCCTCTGTTTTCAGAGGGCACCAACCTGTTTGACGTGATGGCCCCGGATCTGACCCTGGATGGCCTCCGGCTTCTGGCTGATCGTAATGCGATGGCACAGCACACCAATTCCCCCGAAGGCATGTAGGCTTTCGGCAATGAATATCACTGATGATGTTAACACACGTAAGGAACAACTATGACGGATACACCTGACGGTTTGTCCTTCCTGCCTCTGGGCGGGACGGGCGAGATCGGCATGAATTTCAATCTTTATCGCCTCACAAAAAACAACAAGGAAACCTGGCTCGCCATCGATTGCGGCATTGGCTTCTCGGGTAATGATACGCCTGAAGCCGAAGTTCTTATGCCAGACCCCACGTTTATTGCGGATCGGGCAAAAGACCTCTGCGGCCTTGTCATTACCCATGCTCATGAAGATCACCTTGGGGCCGTAGCGCACCTGTGGCCGTATCTGCGCTGCCCGGTTTATGCCACGCCATTTGCCGCAGCTGTTCTACGTCGTAAGCTGCATGAAGCTCATCTGGTCAATCAGGTGAAGATCCATGTCGTAATGCCGGGATCGCGCTTTCACGTTGGGCCGTTCGATCTTCAGTTCGTCTCGGTAACCCACTCTGTCGCCGAGGCGCAGGCTGTTGCTCTCCGGACGCCGCATGGTCTCATCGTCCACACGGGTGACTGGAAGCTTGACGAGAACCCGCTGGTCGGCCCGAAGACGGATCTTGAAGAATTCGGTCGCCTCGGAGACGAGGGCGTTCTGGCCATGGTGGGTGACAGCACCAACGTCATGAAGGAAGGTCGCTCTGAGTCCGAAGCTGATGTCCGCAAAGGCCTGACGGATCTGATCACAAGCCTTCAGGGGCGTGTGGCTGTAACGTGCTTTGCCAGTAACGTGGCGCGTGTTGAGAGCATTGCGAAGGCTGCCATGGCGGCTGGTCGTGCGGTCATGATCGTCGGCCGTTCCTTGCGCAATCTTGAAACGGCTGCCCGTGAGTGCGGTTACTTCAGCGATCTGCCACCGTTCCTGACGGAGCAGGATGCGCGTGACGTCCATGATGACAATCTTCTGATGATCATCACAGGAAGTCAGGGTGAGCCTCGATCTGCCCTGTCCCGTATCGCATCCGATACCCATCCAAACATTTCCCTCGGTGAGGGCGACACGGTTATTTACAGCTCACGCGTTATTCCGGGGAATGAACAGGCTGTCATGGCCGTACAGGACAACCTGTCCCGTCGTGGCGTGACTGTTCTGACGGACAAGGATGCAAAGGTGCATACGTCCGGCCATGCAACGGGCGACGATATTCGTGTCCTGTATGGCATCGTCCGACCGAAATACAGCATTCCGACCCATGGTGAATGGCGCCATCTGACGGCTCACGCGGCTCTGGCCCATGAAATGGGTTCTGAACCGATCCTGCTGGAAGATGGCGATATCCTGAACCTGTCTCCGGGTGAGGTGAAAGTTGTCGATACGGCACCGACTGGTCGCCTGGCGCTGGATGGTGGCCGTCTTCTGCCCATGACGGGTGGCGTTCTGGCCGCACGTCGCAAGATGCTCTTCAACGGCATGGTCATTGCGAGCTTCGCTGTGGATGATGAAGGCTATGTGATCGGCGAGCCAAAGATCAGCGCACCTGGTCTGCTTGAGGCGGAAGATCCGGAAAGCATTCGCATTCAGGAAGAATTCGCTGATTCCATTGACGAAATCCCGGATGAGCTGCGACAGGACGACACGGCATTCCGTGACGCAGCCAAGACGGCCCTGCGCCGGGCACTGGGGCGCAAGCTTCAGAAGCGTCCGCTTGTCGATGTCCATCTGCTGCGCGTCTAAGAGAAGAAATAGAGTATGCGTCTGAGTAAAGCCTTTCAGCCGACGCTGAAGGAAGTCCCGGCGGAGGCGCAGATTGCGTCTCATCGCCTCATGCTGCGTGCAGGTCTGGTTCGTCAGACATCGTCCGGTATTTACGCCTGGCTGCCAGCTGGTCTGCGCGTTCTGCGGAACATCGAGCAGATCATCCGCGAAGAGCAGGACGCCATTGGTGCTCAGGAAGTCCTGATGCCGACGCTTCAGTCCGCCGATCTGTGGCGTCGTTCGGGTCGTTATGATGCTTACGGTCCGGAAATGCTGCGTATTCAGGACCGTCATGGTCGTGAGCTGCTTTATGGGCCGACCAATGAGGAAATGATCACGGATATCTTCGGATCGTCCGTAAGTTCCTACAAGCAGCTTCCCAAGGCGCTATATCATATCCAGTGGAAGTTCCGTGATGAGGTTCGCCCGCGCTTCGGTGTGATGCGTGGCCGTGAATTCCTGATGAAGGATGCCTATTCCTTCGATGCGGACTATCAGGGGGCGGTCAACAGCTATCGCCGCATGATGCTGTCCTATCTGCGGATCTTCCAGCGTCTTGGCGTTCGTGCTGTTCCGATGGTTGCTGATACGGGCCCCATTGGTGGTGATCTCAGCCATGAATTTCTGGTTCTGGCACCGACAGGTGAAAGCGGCGTGTTCTTTGACGCGGCTCTTGAAGAGCAGGATTGGCTGGGCCGTCCGGTGGATTGTGACAACGAGGAAGATCTCGCTGCATTCTTCTCTTCCGTGACGGATCACTACGCTGCAACGGATGAGAAGCACGACGAGGCTGCCTGGGCGGAAGTGCCAGATGACCGGAAGCGGGAAGGCCGTGGCATTGAAGTTGGCCACATCTTCTACTTCGGCACCAAGTATACGGAATCTATGGGTATCGAAGTCAGCGGTGCCGATGGTGCGAAATTCTCGCCTCACATGGGCTCTTATGGCGTCGGTGTCTCTCGTTTGGTTGGTGCTATCATCGAAGCGTCTCACGACGATGCGGGCATCATCTGGCCGGATTCCGTCGCGCCGTACAAAGCTGCGATCCTGAACCTGCGCCCGGGTGACGAAGCCTGTGATGCCATTTGCGAAGAGGTCTACGGGGCTGATCCTGAGAACTTCATGTACGATGACCGCTCCGAGCGTGCAGGCGTGAAGTTCAATGATGCTGATCTGATGGGCCATCCCTGGCAGATCATCGTTGGTCCGCGCAGTGCCAAGGAAGGTAAGGTTGAACTGAAGCGCCGTGCAGACGGCGAGCGGTTTGAACTGCCGGTGGCTGAAGCACTGGCCAAGATCGGAGCCGCCTGATGTTCGGCCGCTTCGAGCGTATGGTGGCGGGGCGCTATCTGCGTGCCCGCCGTGGCGAACGCTTCGCCTCGATCATTGCAGTTTTCTCATTGGTCGGAATTGCGCTCGGGGTGGCCACGCTCATCATCGTCATGTCGGTGATGAACGGCTTTAAGGCTGATCTGATGGGGCGTATCCTTGGCCTGCATGGTGATCTCACCGTGTTTGGCTACGGTCGCCCTATCGAGGCCTATCAGAACGACGTCGAGGCTATTCGTTCTGTGCCCGGTGTGAAGTCTGTCATTCCCATGGCGCAGGGGACTGTGCTCGTTGAAGCCGGGCGGTACTCGACGGGCGCGGAAGTTCAGGGTGTCGCCCAGCAGGACCTTCGGGACTGGCGCGCTCTGAGTAGCGGTGTCATCGCCGGCTCGATTGATCGCTTCACCGGCGACGACGCAGTTGCCATCGGGACGACCATGGCAGACCGTGCTGGTTTAACGGTCGGTTCTCCGATCACGCTGCTGTCTCCGGATGGGCAGGCCACACCATTTGGCACTATGCCGCGCGTAAAGACGTATCATGTGGCCGCGATTTTCGATGCCAACTGGAACGACTATAATTCAAACATCGTTCTGGTGCCGCTTCCTGCCGCACAGAAGTTTCTGATGCTCGGGAACGCCGTTTCCCTGATTCAGGTCTCGACCAACAACCCGTCGAATGTCCAGCCTACGCGTCAGGCCATTGCGCAGCGTCTCGACGACCCGCGTCTGCGGGTTCTGGACTGGACGCAGAGCGCAAATGGTTTTCTCGATGCCGTCACGGTCGAACAGAACGTGATGTTCCTCATCCTGACGCTCATCATTCTGGTTGCGGCCTTCAACGTGATTTCCTCCCTCATCATGATGGTGAAGGACAAGACGCGCGATATCGCTGTGCTGCGCACGCTTGGTGCAAGCCGGGGCGCGATCATGCGGATCTTCCTGATGAACGGTGCCTTCGTTGGGATCGTCGGCACCGCTGCGGGGTCTGCGCTGGGTATCGCTTTCGCGCTGAATATCGAGCGCATCCGCCAGTGGCTCCAGTCCCTGACGGGAACCAATCTCTTCAATCCGGAAGTCTATTTTCTGGAGAGGCTGCCAGCCAAACTCGTCTGGTCGCAGGTTGGGGAAGTGATTGCGATGTCGTTGGTCCTCTCGCTTCTGGCCACACTTTATCCGTCCTGGCGAGCCGCCCGGACCGATCCAATCGAGGCCCTGCGTCATGAGTGAAGCCCGGATGACAGCCTTACGGTTGGAAAATCTGACCAGACGTTTCCGGTCCGGCGAAGAAACGCTGGAAATTCTCTCTGGGGCAGAATTTTCGTTGTTTTCCGGAGAGATCGTGGCGCTGGTTGCGCCTAGCGGAACGGGCAAGTCTACACTGTTGCATCTGGCGGGCCTGCTTGAAGCGCCGACTGAAGGTACTGTTTACATTGATGAGAAGCCGGTCAGCGGCCTGAGTGATACCGTGCGGACTGCTGTGCGTCGGGATCAAATTGGTTTTGTGTATCAGTTTCATCACCTGCTGGGCGAGTTTACCGCCTGTGAGAACGTGATGCTGCCCCAGCTTGTCGCAGGGGTCTCTGCAAAGGTCGCGAAGGCACGTGCGGAAGATCTCTTGGGTCGTTTTGGCTTGTCACACCGCTTGAATTCGCTACCTGGACGACTGTCTGGAGGTGAGCAGCAGCGCACCGCCATTGCCCGCGCACTTGCTAACCGTCCGAAGCTTCTTCTCGCTGATGAGCCCACGGGTAATCTGGATATCGGAACGTCCGATCATGTGTTCGATGAATTGCTCCGTGTTGTTCGGGAAGAAGGTGTTGCGGCACTGATCGCGACCCACAACAAGGAACTTGCTGCCCGGATGGATCGGACGGTGACGTTACGAGACGGAAAACTCGTCGCGTTCTAAACCGTCATGGACCGGCAAGAAGAACGCTGCATCTGCTCGCCGGTCCTGATAGAAGAGTGGCATGTCTCATGCCGATTTCGTCCATCTTCGTAATCACTCAGCGTACTCCTTGAGCCAGGGAGCCATTCGCATTTCTGACCTTGTGAGTCTGGCTGCGAAAAACGGAATGCCTGCCGTTGCCCTGACGGATAGTGGCAATCTCTTTGGTGCTCTCGAATTTTCTCTTTACTGCCGCAACGCTGGCGTCCAGCCGATTGTCGGCTGCCAGCTTTCTTTGCCATCACGTAGTACGAAACCAGGCGCGCCTTCTGAGCCGCTGGTTGTGCTGGCCAGAAACGAGACGGGGCTCGCCAACCTCCAGATTCTGTCATCGCATGGTTTTCTCAACGGAGACCCTGCTGATCCGACAGTGGCCGTTGATGTGCTCTGTCAGCATGCGGACGGTCTCTTTCTGCTTACCGGCGGTAATCGCGGTCCGATCAATAGGCTGATCTATGATGAGCAGAAAGACGAGGCAGAGGCGTTACTGCGTCGTCTGGCTGAAGCCTTTCCCGGGAATATTGCCGTCGAGTTGAATCGACTGGGTGAGGTGGGTGAACAAGAGATTGAGAGCGTTTTGATTCCGCTTGCGGACAAGCTCGATATTCCGCTCGTGGCTACAAACGAGTGCTTCTTCCCGACGTCTCAGATGCATGAAGCCCATGACGCGCTCATTTGTATCGCGCAGGGCCGGACAATGGCCGAAGCAGATCGCTGGCACGTATCTCCGCAGGCGTGGTTCAAAACGCCCGCTGAAATGCGGGAGATTTTCAAGGATCTGCCCGAGGCCTGTGACAATACGCTGATTATTGCGCAGAAATGTGCCGTCGCTGCCTGTACACGCAAGCCTCTGCTGCCAATCTGCCCCAAGGTTCGCGAAGGCTCGACGGAAGAAGAAACACTGCGTGCCATGGCCTGGGAAGGGCTGGAAAAGAGGCTCGAGGCCATCAGTGCGGACGAGGACAAGCGAAAAGTCTACTCCGACCGCCTGCAGACGGAACTCGATATCATCGCGAAGATGGGGTTCCCAGGATACTTCCTGATCGTCGCCGACTTTATTCAGTGGGCCAAAGCTCACGATATTCCTGTCGGACCAGGACGTGGTTCGGGCGCAGGATCGCTGGTGGCTTATGCCCTGACCATCACGGATATCGATCCGCTGCCTTTCGGGCTTCTGTTCGAGCGCTTTCTGAATCCGGAACGTGTCTCGATGCCTGACTTCGATATCGACTTCTGTCAGGATCGGCGAGACGAAGTTATTCGCTATGTCCGTGAAGAGTACGGCGGCAGTCGTGTCGCCCAGATCATTACCTTCGGAAAACTTCAGGCGAAGGCGGCTGTCCGGGACGTCGGACGTGTACTCGGTCTGCCTTACGGCATGGTTAATCGCGTTGCCGAGCTTATTCCGAACAATCCTGCCAAACCCGTCACGCTGGCGCAGGCGATTGAAGGGGAGCCACGCCTGCAGGAAATGCGGGATAGCGATGAGTCATTAAAACGGCTTCTGGAAATCGCTCTCCAGCTTGAAGGTCTCTATCGTCACGCGTCCACTCATGCCGCAGGCGTGGTGATCGGGGACCGTGAACTGGTCGAACTTGTGCCGCTCTATCGCGATCCGAAGAGCGATATGCTGGTTACCCAGTACAATATGAAGTTTGTTGAACAGGCCGGTCTTGTGAAGTTCGACTTCCTCGGTCTGACGACATTGACGATCCTGAAGAGAGGGTTGGATTTCCTTAAAGAACAAGGAATTATCGTCGATCTCTCACGTATTCCATTAGATGATGTCAAGACCTTCGAAATGCTTGCCAAGGGTGATACGGCAGGCGTGTTCCAGTTCGAAGGCGCCGGTATGCGCGACATGCTCAAGCAGATGGCCGCAAGCCGTCTGGAAGATCTGATCGCGGGGGTGTCTCTGTACCGTCCGGGCCCAATGGCCAACATTCCGGATTATTGTCGCCGCAAACACGGGGAACCATGGGAACCGCCACACGAAGAGATCCGTGATATTCTTGAAGAGACCTATGGCATCATGGTCTATCAGGAACAGGTCATGCAGATCGCCCAGAAGATGGCGGGTTACAGTCTGGGGGGCGCTGACCTTCTGAGACGTGCCATGGGCAAGAAGATCGCGTCTGAAATGGAAAAGCAGCGCGAGATTTTTACGGAAGGTGCAACGGCAAGAGGAATCCCCAAAGACAAGGCTGTCGAAGTCTTTGATCTTATGGCTCGTTTTGCTGATTATGGCTTCAATAAGTCTCATGCTGCAGCCTATGCGCTGGTCTCCTATCAAACAGCGTGGATGAAGGCGAACCACCCTGTTGCCTTCCTTGCTGGCTGCATGTCACTGGCGCGGGAAAAGACCGACAAGCTGGCGGCTCTCTGTCAGGAAGCGCGGCGGATGAAAATTCCTGTCCTTCCTGTGGATATCAACAAGTCGATGGCTGACTTCTCCATCGAGACACTTGCAGATGGTCGACAGGGGATCCGTTATGCACTCTCCGCCATCAAGCGTGTCGGTGCCGCTGCAATGGAATCCGTTGTCGCTGCCCGCGGAAACAAACCTTTTCAGGACCTGACGGATTTTGCAGAGCGCTGTGATCCAAAGAGCCTAAATAAGATACAGATAGAAAGTCTCGCAAAATCAGGGGCTTTTGACAGTCTTCTTAAAGAGCGACATATCGTTTTTTCCAGTGCAGACATCCTGCTGCGTCGCGCGCAGTCTCGCGCTCAGGAACAGCAGATGGGCCAGTCCGGCTTGTTCGGCGGAACTGGTCAGGAGCGAGAAATTCTGCGGCTGAATGAAGGACGTCCGTGGCCTGATTTCGAGCGCCTGTCGCTTGAAGCATCGGCCATTGGCTTTCATATGAGCGCCCATCCGCTGGACGCTTATCGCACTGTTCTGCGAAGGCTGGGTGTTACACCCTCTAACGCCTTGGAAAATGCTGCAAAAACAGGGACTACGCGCGTCAAGATCGCAGGATGCGTTGTTGACAAGAAAGAGCGCCCGACACGCACGGGCAAGAAGATGGCATGGGTCAATCTTTCTGATAGTGGCGGCGGCTGTGAGGTCACGCTTTTTGCAGAAACGCTAATATCCTGCCGTGAATTGCTAGTCGCTGGGCAGGCCATTCTTGTTCAGGCGGAACTCAAACTTGATGGAGACGCTCTGCGGATCACGGCGCAGAGTGTCATGGATCTTGAAACAGCCGCAGCGGCTGAACGGTCGGAAATGCGTGTCTGGCTGAAGCAGATGGACGCACTTCCAACGCTTTCTGAAATGCTGGCAGACATGCGAGGAGGCCATGGAAAGGTTGTTTTCCTGCCCTCTCTTGAAGAAACGAGAGATGTGGAAATCGCACTTCCGGGTACATATCGCGTAACGCCGCGTCTTGCGGAACGCCTGCGCACCATTCGCGGGGTCGAGAAGGCTGAACAGCGCTGATCGGGCGGAAATTTCTTGCAATCTGACTGAAGATCGGCCATATCGCGCTCGTCCGCTGGCATCCCGCATGGGAGAAGGCGGTCAATCCGCACGCATGGCCCTGAGGTTTTCTGGTGTTCCGCAAGGGACGTCGCCATGCGGAGGTCCAACCAGATGCTAGGAATTTGAATCATGGCAATGCCAGAATTCACCATGCGTCAGCTGCTTGAAGCTGGCGTTCACTTCGGTCACCACACCCGTCGCTGGAACCCGGCCATGGCGCCGTACCTGTTCGGTGTTCGCAACCAGGTCCACATCATCGACCTGCAGCAGACGGTTCCGCTGCTTGATCGCGCCCTGAAGCTGGTCCGCGATACGGTTGCCAACGGTGGTCGCGTTCTTTTCGTTGGTACAAAGCGCGCTGCTGCTGAGCATGTTGCTGAAGCTGCACAGCGTTGCGGCCAGTACTATGTAAACCACCGCTGGCTCGGTGGCATGCTGACGAACTGGAAGACCATCACGGGTTCCATCAAGCGTCTGCGCCAGATCGATGAAATGCTGAGTGGTGACACGGCTGGTCTGACGAAGAAGGAAGTTCTCGACATCACGCGTGACCGCGAGAAGCTCGAGCGTTCCCTCGGCGGCATCAAGGAAATGGGCGGCCTGCCAGACCTGATCTTCGTGATCGACACGAACAAGGAAAAGCTGGCTGTTGAAGAAGCCAACAAGCTGGGCATCCCGGTCATCGGCATTCTGGACAGCAACTCCAATCCGGCTGGCGTTACGTTCCCGATCCCGGGCAACGATGATGCGATCCGTGCAATCACGCTGTATTGCGACCTGATCTCCGGTGCGGTTCTGGACGGTATTTCCGCTGAGCTGGCCGCTTCTGGTCATGACATCGGCGCTGAAGAAGAACTGCCGGCTGAAACGGCTGTTCTGGAAGCCGCTGAAGAGCAGGCTCCAGCCGCTAACTGAGACAGCGTGCCGTGTCCTCTCTGAAGATACGGCAACTGGAAAAAACATGCATGCGGTCGGGCGTTTACGCTCGGCCGCATGATCTTTTCGAGGGATAAGAGAACATGGCAGAAATCACCGCAGCCCTGGTTCGCGAACTGCGCGAGAAGACCGGCGCAGGCATGATGGATTGCAAGAAGGCTCTGACGGAAGCTGCTGCTGACATGGAAGCAGCCATCGACTGGCTGCGCACCAAGGGTCTGTCCCAGGCTGCCAAGAAGTCCGGCCGTACCACGGCTGAAGGTCTGGTTGGTGTCGTTTCCGGCCCGAACCGCGCCGCCATGGTCGAAGTCAACGCTGAGACGGACTTTGTTGGCCGTAACGAAGCATTCCAGGCATTCGTTGAGCAGGTTGCTCACGTTGCTCTGGAAGTTGGCGAAGATCTGGAAGCCATCAAGGCTGCCAAGGTTCCGTCTGGCCGTACGGTTGCTGACGAACTGACGCACCTGATCGCTACGATCGGCGAAAACATGTCGATCCGTCGCGCTCGCGTTCTGTCCGTTGAGTCCGGTGTTGTTGCCAGCTACGTCCACAGCGCACTGCGCCCGGGCATTGGCAAGATCGGTGTTCTCGCAGCTCTTCAAGCTCCGTCCGAGTCCGATGCCCTCCTGACGCTCGGCCGCCAGATTGGCATGCACGTTGCTGCAACCCGTCCGGCTGCTCTGGACGTTGCAAGCGTCGATCCGGAGGCTCTGGAGCGTGAGCGCGCTGTTCTGATCGATCAGGCTCGTGATTCTGGCAAGCCGGAAGCCATCATCGAGAAGATGGTCGAAGGTCGTATCCGCAAGTTCTACGAAGAAGTTGTTCTTCTGGAGCAGGTCCGGGTTCTCGATGGCGAAAGCCGCGTGGCCAAGGTTGTGGACAAGGCTGGCGCGAAGCTGGTTGGCTTCGAGCGCTTCCAGCTGGGTGAAGGCATCGAGAAGGAAGAAAACGACTTCGCTGCCGAAGTGGCTGCTGCTGCTGGCACGAAGTAAGATCTTTCTTCCTTTCCGGTCGGCAGGCGTGCCTATCCGGTCGGAACTGAAAAAGACTGGAAACTCCCGTGCGGTAATCGCGCGGGAGTTTTTCTGTTTTTTGGCGTCTTTTTAGGGCTGTTTCGCAATGATGGAATGGGAAGCTGCCGCACTTGTCCTGTCCGTTCGGCCGTACGGGGAGGGAAGTGCTCTTGTTCACCTGTTGAGCGAAGAGCAAGGTATTTCACATGGCATGGTGCGTGGCGGCGGCTCGAGAAAGCAGGCTCCGCTGTGGCAAACGGGTAACCTCGTCATGGCCCGCTGGCGGGCCCGGCTGTCTGATCAGCTTGGGGCCGTGACGGCTGAGCCTGTTCAGAGTGTGGGGGCGAGACTGCTTGATCTGCCGCTCCAGTTGGCAATGGTCAGCAGTGCATGCGCTCTGGCTGATGGCGCACTTCCACAAGGTGAAGCACATCCCGAACTCTTCATGAGGCTTATCCGGCTTCTGACGTTGATTGGGGTCGCCCCAGAGCCGCCTCCTGTAGCCGCATATCTGCGGTGGGAGCGGGAATTGCTGGCAGAACTGGGTTACGGGCTGGATCTTTCCGCCTGCGCCGTTACCGGAGCTTGCGACAACCTGCATTTCGTGTCCCCTAAATCTGGCCGGGCCGTGAGTGAGGAGGGGGCGGGTGTCTGGAGGGACCGTCTACTGCCACTTCCTGTGTTTCTGGCGAATGAGACGGAGGATGGAAATCCGGAAGACTGGTTTGCGGGAATGACCTTGACGGGCCATTTCCTTTCAAGGTGGGTTTTTGGCGTTCGTCATCAGCCATTGCCTGCAGCGCGCGAAAGACTTTTCGAGCGTGTCCGCAGGTTGGCCGGAAAAGACGATGCGACCGCTGACCTCAATACCGAACCTGAACTGGACCCGGACGAACCCCGCTGACGACATCCGGGTCAGCAGTCCAGTTCCAGACTGACCAGTCCCATCCCGGATGCTGGTTGATTTCTGCTGTCATCCGCTGTTCTTCATCGTGGGAAACATGATGGCTCATCTGATAAGCGTGGTATGCTGCAGTGTTGCCCATATAGACGCATCCACATGCGGTCGGGTCAGCATAGAGCATCACGGCGATATTGCCCTGCATACGATAGGTCATGGTGTTCGGAGGCAGCAGGTTCATCATCTGCCACCGGGCCGTGGTATCAGCCGGATGGGCAACAAAGCCATTGCGGGCGAGCGTATCTTCTTCATGGAGGATCGGTCGGTAAGGCGAACAGGCTGAAAGAAGAACGAGCGCAGCGCTGGACAGGAGCGGGCGCCAGTGTCTAAGTCCTGCTGAGAAAAGGGGAAGTGCATGGGCGTTGATCTGGCGGGTCATATTGAGGATACCAAGCTCGCGGAGGCTCTGAGCGAGCGATATATTGCGTATGCGATGTCGACGATCATGTCGCGGTCCCTTCCGGATGTGCGTGATGGTCTCAAGCCGGTGCACCGGCGCCTCCTCTATGCGATGCAGCAGCTACGCCTTGATCCCACATCAGGGTTTAAAAAGTGTGCACGTGTCGTCGGTGACGTGATCGGTAAGTTTCACCCACACGGTGATGCGTCCGTTTACGAAGCACTGGTGCGTCTGGCGCAGGATTTTGCTGTCCGTTACCCGCTCGTCGAAGGCCAGGGCAATTTTGGCTCCATCGACGGTGATGGCGCAGCCGCCATGCGTTATACGGAAAGTCGTTTGACCGAGATTGCGCAGACGCTGCTGGACGGCATCAACGATGATGCCGTGGATTTCCGCCCGACTTACGATAACGAAGACCACGAACCTGTCGTCCTGCCAGGCACATTTCCAAACCTGCTGGCCAACGGTGCGGCTGGTATTGCCGTCGGCATGGCGACGAGTATTCCGCCTCATAACGCCGCGGAAATCTGTCGTGCTGCCAAATATCTGATTGAAAAGCCGGACGCCTCCGTGGCGGAACTGGTGGATTTCATCCCCGGTCCGGATTTCCCGACAGGCGGAATTCTGGTCGAGGATCGCGATTCGATTATTCGATCCTATGAAACCGGTCGTGGCAGCTTCCGGACACGCGCGCGCTGGGAAGTGGAGCAGGGACGGTTCGGGACCTGGTGCATCGTTGTCACGGAAATTCCCTATCAGGTTCAGAAGTCCCGTCTGATCGAGCAGATCGCTGAGTTGATGGAGCAGCGTAAGCTCCCGCTGCTTGGAGATGTTCGGGATGAAAGCACGATGGATATCCGTCTTGTGCTGGAACCCAAGACCAAAGGGTGTGACCCTGAAGTTCTGATGGAGACAATGTTCCGTAATACAGCGCTGGAGAACCGGTTCAGCCTGAACATGAATGTTCTGGGCGGCGACCGGGTGCCGGGTGTGCTGTCGATCAAGCAGGTCATTCAGGCGTGGCTGGCGCATGTCCATGAAGTACTGGTTCGTCGATCAAACCATCGTCTGGCGGCTGTTTTACGCAGATTAGAAATTCTGGATGGTTTTCTTGCGGTCTATCTGAACCTGGATGAAGTCATTCGGATTATCCGGGAAGAAGACGAGCCGAAGGTCAGTCTGATGAAGACCTTTAGCCTGACGGATATTCAGGCGGAGGCTGTTCTGAACATGCGTCTGCGTTCGCTGCGCAGGCTGGAAGAAATGGAAATCCGCAAGGAGCGTGACGCTCTTGCAAATGAACGCAAAGCACTTGAGACCCTTCTGGGCTCTGAAAAGCGTCGGTGGACCCGGATTGGCAAGGATCTGGATGCGACGATCAAGAAGTTCGGAAGTGGGCCGCTGGGTGATCGGCGGACGCAGATTGCTGCGCCACCCAAAGCCATCGATATTTCTGCCGCGTTTGAAGTGGATCGTGAACCTCTGACGATTCTGCTATCCCGCGAAGGATGGATCCGCGCCATGAAGGGGCATGGGCTTGATCCGCAGGGGCACCGTTTCAAGGAAGGCGACGACGCTGGTTTCATGACGGAATGTCAGAGTACGGATCGGATCTGCCTTATCGCCAGCGGCGGCAAGGCCTTCACGATTAAGGCTGCTGATCTACCGCGTGGACGTGGGTTCGGTCAGCCGGTCCGGACACTGGTTGATATTGCGCAGGAAGAGCGCGTGGTTGCGATGTTCCCGGTCACGGAAGATGGAAAACGTCTGATCGCGTCTGAAAGTGGCCGTGGCATGATCGTCACGGAAGCCGGGATTGTGGCAGAGAAGCGGACGGGTAAGCAGGTTTTCAACGTCAAGGACGGAGAAAGCATCTTTGCCTGTATCCCAGCTATTGGAACCCATGTGCTGGCTCTCGGACATAACAAGCGCGCCCTGATCTTCCCGATGGAGCAGGTGCCGGAAATGACCCGTGGGTCCGGTGTGTCTCTTCAGAAACTCGGAGACAGCACATTGCGGGATCTGCGGACTTTCACGCTTGAAAGTGGTCTCCTTTGGCAGGAAGGGCAACGTATTCGTCCCGCCGCAGATCTTGCACCATTGGAAGGGCGTCGCGGGGCGGTCGGTCGTGCAGCGCCGCAATGGATGCTGCGCAAGCCGAGTTAAGTTTCAGGCGGGGATATTCAGGGGGGTCCAGTGGCCACCCTGAAAAATCTCGGCAGGCCGGAATTTGGCTTTGTAAGCCATTTTCTGGCTGCCAGGCACATAATAGCCGAGGTACAGGTGAAGGTATCCACGCTGTTCGGCCAAATGAAGCAGCCAAAGAATTGAGAACGTTCCCCAGGATTCGGCAGTTATCGTGGTGTCGTAGAATGTATAGACGGCGGAAAGGCCGTCCGACATTACGTCAACAAGAGACACACAGATGAGTTGATCCGCCGGAGTGCGAAATTCGACAACAATGGTTTCGACGGGCGTGTTTGAGATCAGATCGGCATATTCCTGCCAGGACATATGGGCCATATCCCCGTCTGTATGACGGTTTTTCTGATAGGCCTGAAACAGGACAAACTGTTCCTGTGTTGGAACCGGCGCTGCAATGGTGATCTTGATATCCTGATGACGTTTCCAGAGTCGCTGCTGTGTCCGCGAGGGCTGGAAGAGAGCGACAGGAAGGCGCATCGGTTTACACGCCCGGCAGTCCATGCACACTGGGGCATAGGCAATGGTGTGGCTCCGTCTGAAGCCGGCTTGGGAGAGACGGTCATGCAAGGACGCAGCGTCGGGTCCGGAAAGATCTGTCAGGACCTTGCGTTCCATGCGGTTGGGCAGGTACGGGCAGGGCGCTGGCTCCGTCGTGTAGAAGAGCTGAGGACGATGCTGCACAGGGTCGCTCCTCTCGGAAAATGCCGGGTTGGTTTCCTAGCGTAGCCCAGACATCAGGCTGACGCATCCATCATCTTCGCGGGAAGGGTACAGCCTCGGCCTGGCAGGGAGTTTTATGAGCCACTGGACTGTTCTGGATTTCATTCTGATATGCCTGCGATGGGCACTTCCCATCATGGTTACGCTTCATGCCCTCCGCCATAAACGCAATACATCCGCCTGTGCGGCGTGGATTGGTGTCTGTTGGATCGGACCCTTTCTGGGTACCGCCCTGTACCTGATGTTTGGCATCAATCGCGTTCATCGCCGGGCCCGCAAAATGATTGACCATCATTCCTGGGAAGGGCGGGAGCTTCTCGCCAAATACCGGCAGGTCATGGAAGGAGATCTGGCACCACTCGCAAAAATGCTGGGCCGCCTCACAGAACGACCGTTGATGCGCGGGAACTCCGTAAAGGTTCTTCATGATGGAGATAATGCCTATCCTATTATGATTGAGGCCATCCGGCATGCAAAAACGTCGGTCATTCTCTGCTCCTATATTTTCCGCGCAGACCGGATTGGCGAGCAGTTCGCTGAAGTCCTTGTCGACGCACACAAACGCGGCGTGGAAGTTCGTGTTCTGGTGGACGGTATCGGGAGTGGGTATTTCCGTTGCGCGATAGAGCGTCGGCTTCGGCGGGATGGCGTCAGATGTTCCCGGTTCATGCACTCCGTCTGGCCGTGGCGCATGCCGTTCATCAACCTGCGAAACCATCGCAAAATTCTGGTTGTAGATGGCCAGGTCGGTTTCATGGGCGGATTGAATATTGGCGAAGAAAACATGCTTCGCCTTCGGACAAAGCTCCCTGTCGCGGACACACATTTCGAGCTGCGTGGCCCGGTCGTGCACCAGTTGTCCGTTGCTTTTGCATGGGACTGGTCATTTACGACAGGGGAAGAACTCAAGGGCGAGCCTTATTTGCCTGAGCCGCTTCCGGTTGGCGATATTCCGATGCGGATCGTGACGTCGGGGCCAGATGCTGATCTTGAGAAGATTGAATACGGCATGTTGCAGGCCATTACCCTGGCCAAGAAACATGTGCGTCTCATGACGCCCTATTTTTTGCCGGATGACCGGTTTTCGTCGGCGCTCAATTTGGCGGCTCTACGAGGCGTTGTGATTGACATTGTCGTGCCCAAAAGCAGCAATCACGCGATCATTGATTTTGCGCGTGATGCCAATCTGCGACCGTTTCTTGATGCAGGTTGCCGGGTCTGGATGGCTGATCCGCCGTTTAATCACTCGAAGCTGATGGTCGTGGATGATGAGTGGAGTTTTGTTGGCAGCACCAATCTGGATGTTCGATCCCTCCGCCTGAATTTCGAGATCAATCTTGAGGTTTATGATCGCGATGTGGCCCGGGACCTGTCAGCTTTCATGGATACACACAGAAAGAACCGACTGACCCATCATGATATTGATCGGACGCCCTATGTGATCCAGATCCGGAACGCGGCGCTCAGGCTTTTCCTGCCTTATCTGTGAGGCTTAGGGGCTGAGCCGCAGCGTGACGGAAATCGGACGATGATCCGAGCCGAAACGTGGGAGCGCGCGGGCCTCAAGACGGTTCACACCGCGTACCAGGCAGCGGTCCAGCCGCAAGGGAAGACGATCCAGCATCCGATGGGTTTTTTCCTTGGGGCCGACATCGTGAAATCCGGGCAACATGACCGGCCCTACCAGATTGAAATCTCCCATGATGACGGCACGCCGATGCATGCTCGTCGTCAGGCTGCGAAGCTGCCGACGGTTAAGGATCTGTCCGTGCGACAGATGCACATTGGCCAGCGAGAAACTTCCGAAATCGATGATCTGCGCTGTGCGCTTCACAACCAGCCCGCGCGGCAGATGGCAGAAAGACGGCGGTCGCGTGAATGGCAGACGGCTCCAACATGCTGTGCCATGTGGGCGGCCAGGAAGCGGAATGCGGTCGTAATAGCCGCCCAGAATTTCAGGCAGGACGTCGACAGGTTCCTGTGCTTCCTGCATCAGCACAACATCCGGATCTTCCGAACGGATAACGGTCAGAACGTCTTCCAGCGAGGCGCCATCCCAGCGAAGGAGATTCCAGCTCAGGATGCGAAAGGGTGAACCGGACAGAAGGGATGCCGTCACTTGGGAGACTCCGAAATATAAAGATGTCGCGGTTCAGGTCGATGCGGACCAGCAGCAAACTCACTGGTGAGCGTATAGCCGACAGCAAGTAGGACCGGCCCAAGAAAGATGCCGAGCCCACCAAAAGCCACAACGCCACCCAGGACGCCCAGCACGGTCAGCAGATAGGGCAACTGAGCACCCCGTGAAATGAAAATGGGCCGGATCAGATGGTCTGCCCCGGAAATGACGATGATGCCGTAGGCGGCAAGGAAAAGGCCGTGCCCAACGTGATGGTTCATGCCGAGCCAGAGAGCCGCCGGGATCCAGATCAGGGGTGCGCCAATCGGGAAGACTGCGACGAATGCCGCAATACCAGCCAGAAGAACCGGTGAGGGAACGCCTGCAATCATGAGGCCGATGCCCGTCAGGACGCCCTGAATGATTGCTGTGCCCAGAACGCCATAAACTGTACCCCTGATTGTCCGTCCGATGACGTTGATCAGGCGTGGTGTAGCCCGGGGACCGGCGATCCGGGCAATCAGCGCCGTGATGGTAAGACCGAGTGAATCGCCATTCAGCCAGAGAAAGAATGCCACGAACAAAGCCATGACAAGCTCCACGAGACCACTGGCAAGCTTCATCAGAATGGCGAGTGTGTAATGGGCGATCTGGCCAAAATAGGGACGCAACATTTCTGTAGCCGCACCGACATCATGGGTCAGATGGTGCCACCATTCGACCAGATGAGGCCCTGCCAGCGGAATATGAGCCATCCATGCCGGAGGCGGTCCGGCCGAGCCAGCTTTAAGAAGCAGACTATCCAGCGTGCCAATGGTTTCCGGGATGTCACTGATGCCAGCAGACGTCAGAACCGACAGTGGGACGATAATGGTTATCGCGCTGAGGACCATCATGGCCAGCGCGGCGAGGGAGGGACGAATGTGACGTCTCAGCCACCGGTAGATCGGCCAGCTGGAGAAGGTCAGGATAGCCGCCCAGAGGATGGCCGAGAGAAACGGCCAGAGGATGACGCCGCATCCATAGGCAATTCCGACAAGGACGAAGCCCAGAATGATCCGTTCGGTTGTCACGGGGCGGACTTCCAGCGGATCAGTGGCTTCAAGGCAGGGACCTGCATGTTCATGGCTGAACAGTCTGCCACGCTCTGGCGTCCTGCGCATCCCTCGACCTATGGTAGTAGAATGATGAATTCACCGCTTCTTGCCGCACAGGACCTCCTTGCAGGGACTACGGCGTATGTTCCGCTGGATGCTAGCGTTCTCCTGCCCGGTCAGAACGGAAATCCGGACGCTGCGTTCCGTGAGGCCCGTATTCCGGGTGCACGCCGATTCGACATTGATGTCTTTGCCGATCCGGAAAGCCGCTTGCCCCATACCGTGCCGGGTGCAGCCCGGTTCGCGCGTCTGATGGGCGAACTTGGCCTGACCGAAGACACGCCGATCGTCTTCTATGATGGAAAAGGAAGCGTCGGAGCCTGTCGGGGATGGTGGCTGGCACGCCTGTTTGGGCACCGGCCTGTTCGAATTCTTGATGGTGGACTGAAGGCCTGGCACGAAGCCGGTGGCACTGTCGAGCATGGTGAACCTGCTCCGGTATCGCCCACCCAATACAGAACGCGCCCACGATATGGCCTGTTGGCGGGAAGCGGAGACATTCTGGAAGCTCCCTCCCAGACAGTCGTACTGGATGCTCGCAGCCATGGGCGCTTTACAGCGTCTGTACCTGAACCAAGACCGGGCGTGCGTGGCGGTCATATGGCCGGTGCCCTTAGTATGGACTGGACACGGCTTGTCGATGAGCATGGTCATTTCCTGCCTGCGGAAACGCTTCGCTCCCTGTTTGCGCCAGTCGCCGGGCGTCGCGTCATTACAAGCTGCGGGTCGGGGCTGACAGCTGCCACGCTTCTGGCTGGAGTGGCCATCGCCGGGCTTCCGGACGGAGCACTGTATGATGGATCATGGGCAGAATGGGGAAGCGATCCGGACGCGCCAATTGTAACGGGAGAAGATCAGGTATGAGCGATATTGAAACACGTGTGAGCACCGGTTGGAAACGCCTGGCTTCAACCTTGGTACAGGGGGCAAGAGAAGATGCCAGCGACGGTGGAACCCTGGTAAATATTCCTCCTACGCGAGGCTCCACTGTTCTGTTTCCCACGCTGGAAGCCATGAATCGCATGGATGGTCGGAGCCATGCTCATAAAGCGGTGTATGGTGCCATGGGCACCCCTATTCAACATGAGCTTGAAAAGCTGCTGGCATCCATTGAAGGGGGAACACATACACAGGTCGTAAATTCTGGCCTGAGTGCATGCACAACGGCACTTTTGGCGTTTTTAGGACAAGGGGACCATCTGCTTCTACCTGACTCAGTTTATGGGCCAACCCGTCGTTTTGCTGACACCATGCTCAAGCGTATGGGAATAAACACAACGTATTATGCCCCGCTGACGACGCGTGAAGAGGTAGAGGCGTTGATCAAGCCGGAAACACGCATCGTTCTAGCGGAAAGTCCAGGTAGCCACACGTTTGAAGTGCAAGACGTCCCTATGCTGGCAGACGTTGCCCATCAGGCAGAGGCGTTGCTGTTCCTCGATAACACTTGGGGAATCGGTGTTTTTCAGCCGTTCGAGCATGGTGTGGATCTGTCCATTCAGGCTCTCTCAAAATATCCTGGCGGCCACTCGGATGTCATTATCGGGTCTATAACCGTCAACGATGAGGGACATTGGAAGACCTTACGTGACGCCTCCATCCAACTTGGGCAATGTTCCAGCCCGGACGATTGCTGGCTTACTCTACGCGGTCTCAGGACAATCGGCGTGCGACTGGCGCACCAGGCCCGTTCGGCACTTGAAATTGCCCAGTGGTTGAAGACACGTCCGGAAGTGGCGCGTGTGCTGCACCCGGCTCTGGAAGACTGCCCGGGGCACGAAATCTGGAAGCGTGATTTTACAGGCGCATGCGGCCTGTTTGGTGTCGAGCTTAAGCCGGACATCAGTGTCGCGGCTGCGGAGCGGATGATCGACGGTCTGAGCATGTTCGGGATTGGAGCCTCCTGGGGAGGTTATGAAAGCCTTGTGCTTCCCACGACGGGGCATGTTCGCCGTGTGACGGGAGAGGGTGGCCCGAAGGCGGCAACCTTCCGCCTGCATATCGGTCTGGAAAGCGTGGATGATCTCAAGGCTGATCTGGCGCGAGGGCTGGATGGTCTTGCCGGGGTGGATCAGTAATGCCAAGCAAGGAATGGATTATCTGGTGGGTCATGGTGGTCGGTTATGCCGTCATGACCGCGACCCTGCTGTATGGTGTCTGGCTGTACGGAACGGCTCTGTTCCATCAGATCAATTTCTGGATCACGCTGTTCATCATGGTGGCTATGATCCCGTCCTTCCGGGATCTGGGCCGTCGTAAGAACGGATTACCTCCGCCGAAAGCCTAAGGCCTCGGCAACATGATGGCGCTGGATCTGCTGCGTGCCTTCCAGATCTGCAATGGTTCTGGAGACACGCATCAGGCGTGTCAGTCCACGGTTGGAGAGGCGCATTTTCTCGGCGGCCTGTTCGGCAAGAGAACGGGCATCATCATCCATTACGAACAGATCTGGTGAGACCTGAGCATTGCAGGCGCCCTGTCGTTCGATCTGTCGTGCCCGTACTTTTTCAACGCGGGCACGGACCGCTGCACTGTCTTCGCCTCGCGGTGCCCGGCTGATCTCGACGGGCGATAGTGGGTCAATCTGCACGCAGATATCCATGCGATCGAGCATGGGGCCTGAGATTTTTGCGCTGTAGTCCTCGCCGCAGCGGGGCGCCTTGCGGCAACTCCGTCCCGGATCTCCCAGATAGCCGCAACGGCAGGGGTTCATCGCGGCAATGAACTGGAAACGAGCCGGATAAGTCGTGTGCTGGGCAGCACGCGCAATGGAGATAGACCCCGTCTCAATAGGCTGCCGTAGCGATTCCAGGCAGGACCGGGAGAATTCGGGCAGTTCATCCAGGAACAGCACCCCGTTATGCGCCAGACTGACTTCGCCGGGCCTCGCTTTCGCACCCCCGCCGACCATGGCGGGAAGGCTCGCACTGTGATGTGGGGCGCGATAAGGCGGCCGAATCGTCAGGCGTCCCTCTTTCAGAAGACCAGAGACGCTGTGAATACGGCTTGTCTCCAGCATTTCCTCAGTGGTGAGGTCCGGCAGGATACTCGGCAGCCGACATGCCAGCATGGACTTTCCTGCACCGGGCGGTCCGCTCATGAGAACGGAATGTCCACCGGCTGCTGCGATTTCCAGTGCGCGCCGACCCAGCGCCATACCTTTGACGTCTGCGAGGTCTGGCCCGTAATCAGGCGTGTAGCCCTCCGCAGGCGGGACAGGCGTCAGAACCTGTTCGCCTCGAAAGTGGGAAACGAGCGATAGCAGCGTTTTTGGTGCCAGAATGTCATGATCGGGATTGCCCCATCGTGCTTCCGTACCCTGAAGCGAAGGACAGATCAGGCCTAAACCCTCTGTCGCGGCACCCAGAGCTGCGGACAGAACACCGTTGATTGGATTAACGCGCCCATCCAGAGAAAGCTCGCCTACGGCGGCATAAGCGGACACGGCCTCGAAGGGCAGAAGGCCCATCGCCACAAGCAGCCCAAGGGCAATGGGAAGGTCAAAATGCGCGCCTTCCTTGATAAGGTCGGCCGGGACCAGATTGACCAGAATTCGTTTGGGCGGAAGCGCCAGACCCATTGCCGTCATGGCGGCGCGGACGCGTTCTCGGGCTTCCCCGACAGATTTGTCCGCCATACCCACGACCAGAAACGCGGGTAATCCGGTCGAAACCTGAACTTCGACCGTCACCGGAACAGCTTCAATTCCTGAAAAGGCAAAGCTCTGGATACGGGCGAGAGCAGGTGTGGTCTTGGGAGGTGTGTTCTGGCCGGATGTCGTCATAGGGCGAGATCGTAGCCAGAACATATTACCGGATGGTTAACGTTGGTAAATCAGGCGCGCACGAAGCGTGCCGTCCATCGCACGCAAACCGTCCAGCAGGTGCTGGTCCATGTCCGGACCCGTCGATTCGGCTTCGACGACGACGTAGCCGACTTCACCATCCGTCTGCAGATACTGCGCCGTGACATTGCAGTTCTCGGCTGCGAACAGTTCGTTGATCTGACGCATGATGCCGGGGCGGTTGGCGTGAACGTGCATGAAACGCGTGCCACGTGGCCGTTCCGGAAGCTGTACGCTCGGGAAGTTTACGGCACCGATGGTGGAGCCAACATCCGAATAGTCCACCAGTTTGCGGGCGACTTCGACGCCGATCCGCTCCTGTGCCTCCATCGTGGAGCCGCCGATATGCGGGGTGAGAAGCACATTTTCCAGACCCTGAAGGGGGGAAACAAAACGCTCACCTGCAGCCTTCGGCTCGACTGGGAAGACGTCAACACCGGCTCCCATCAGATGACCGTCCTTGAGAGCCGCAGCCAGAGCATCCAGGTCCACGACAGTGCCGCGGGCGTTGTTGAGCAGGATGGAGTTGGGCTTCATCGCCCGGATCTCGGCCTCACCGATGAGCAGGTTCGTATCCGGCGTCTGGGGAACATGCAGTGTGACGACGTCGGACTGGGCCAGCAGGTCCTTCAGTGTGGCAACGGCTACGGCGTTCCCGTGCGGAAGACGCGGCATGATATCGTAATACAGGACGCGCATGCAAAAGGCTTCGGCCAGAACGGAAAGCTGCGAGCCGATAGAGCCATAACCGACGATACCCAGCGTCTTACCGCGAACTTCCCATGCGTTGATGGCAGATTTGTCCCAGCCACCCTGATGGCACTGCTCGGAACGGGACGGGATGCGGCGCATCAGCATGACGACTTCGCCCATCACCAGTTCGGCGACGGAACGGGTGTTGCTGTACGGGGCGTTGAAGACCGGAATGCCGGCCATGCGAGCGGCTTCCAGATCGACCTGATTCGTTCCGATGCAGAAGCAGCCGATAGCCATGAGGCGGTCAGCGGCTTCGATGACGTCCCGTGTCAGCTGGGTGCGGCTGCGGATGCCGACCATGTGTACGCCCTGAAGCGCTTCTTTGAGGGCATCGCCTTCAAGGGCGCCTTTCAGGCGTGTGACCTCTGCATAGCCCTGCACATTGAAATGCTCGACAGCACTCTCATGGATGCCTTCAAGCAGGAGAATGCGGATCTTGTTCTTGGGGAGAGAGAATTGCGCGTCCATATTTCCATCCCGGTCCTGAACCGGAAGGCTCCGGCTCTCATTCCAACCTGTCCCGGCCCATGATCACCGGGGCGTCATGCCTAACGCATCGTTCACGGATGGGAAAGGTGGCTCACGATTTCTGTGAGCAGGGCAGGGTTGCCACAGGCCAGAACCGTTCCGTCGCTATCGAGGCTGAGAGGCTGACCCTGCCAGTCTGTGATGCTGCCTCCCGCGCCCTCGATAACGGGCACCAGTGCACCCCAGTCCCACGGGTTCATCGTGCATTCCGCAATGACGTCAATCTGGCCGAGCGCCAGCAGTCCATAGGCGTAGCAGTCGCCACCCCAGGATGTTCTCCGGACGTGCTTCTGAAGGTTCGCAAAGCGTGGGGTATGGGACGGTGTCATAATCTCCGGGGACGTGCAGGACAGCTCGGCTTCTTTCAATACCCGGCAGAGGCGTGTGCCAATCTGACCAGGAAGGCGATCTGAAACGAAGCGGGTTTTCTCTCCTGCCACACCAATCCAGCGCTCCCCGGTGAGGGGCTGGTCAATCAGACCCAGCACCGGACGGCCTTTATGGAAAAGCGAAATCAGGGTGCCGAAGGTCGGGCGCCCCGTGAGAAAAGCGCGTGTTCCGTCAATCGGGTCGAGAACCCACAGCCAGTCGCCTTCATGTCCGCTCATGCCGCTTTCCTCGCCAAGAATGGCGTGGTCAGGGAGGGCCTCTTCCAGAATGGACCGCATGACCTTTTCAGCTGCGCGATCAGCAACGGTGACGGGGCTGTCATCGGATTTTGCATCAGCCTGTAAAGATGTCCGGAAATGGGGGATGACAGTCCTGCGGGCAGCATCGGCACAGGCTTCGGCGACGGCAAGCGCCTTGTTCAGAACTGTTTGAGTCATATTTTCCTTCAATTTCCGTCAGAAAGCCCACAGAAAACCCAGAGTGAGATTGACGCCCGATCAGGTGGGCGGCATCAGAAGGGCCATGCGTCCGATCATCGTCATTCCTTCCAGACTTGCCTCGACCCGCCTTCCACGCAAGCCCCTTGCAGATATTGGCGGTCTTCCCATGATTGTCCGTGTTGCAAAACGGGCTCTTGAGGCAAAAATCGGGAAAGTGGTGGTCGCCGCCGGTGATCAGGACATTCTCGACGTGGTCAGTGGGCTGGAAGGCGTTCAGGGTGTCCTGACCGACTCGTCTCTTGCCAGCGGTTCAGACCGTGTGCACGCCGCCCTTGAGCAGGTGGACCCGGCTGGTGAGTATGACGTGGTCATCAACCTTCAGGGCGACTTGCCGCTCATCGAGCCTGCAAGTCTGAAGGCTGTTCTTGAGCCCCTGAAAAATGGCGGCTTTGATATCGGCACGCTCGCTGCCCCCGTGCAAAGCGAATGGGAGCGGAATGCCGAGCAGGTGGTGAAGATCGCCTGTGACTTCGGGGACGCTTCTGTCGCACGGGCACTCTATTTTTCGCGTATGCCGATCCCATGGGGAACTGGCCTGCACTGGCACCATGTCGGAGTCTACGCATGGCGTCGGGAAGCGCTTGAACGCTTTGTGTCTCTGCCTCCCTCTGCATTGGAGCAGAGGGAAAGTCTGGAGCAGCTTCGTGCGCTGGAAGCGGGAATGACCATTGGGTGCGCGCGTATTGAACATGCACCTCAGGGGGTTGATACGCCTGAGGATCTGGAACGAGTGAGAGGACTGGTCTGATGCCGGTAATTGCTTTTCAGGGGCAGCCTGGCGCCTATTCGGACCTCGCGTGCCGTCAGGCACGTCCTGGCTGGACGACACTCCCGTGCTCCAGCTTTGCGGCTGCGATAGAGGCGGTTCATGATGGGCGCGCAGACGAAGCTCTGCTGGCCTGTGAGAACTCTCTCGCCGGGCGTGTGCCGGACATTCACTCGCTGCTGCCGGAGGCTGGCCTGCACATTGTGGGAGAGCATTTCCAGCGCGTTGAGCACTGCCTTCTGTCTGTTCCGGGGACTGAAATTTCAGATATTCGCCGCTTGCATACGCATCCAGTGGCACTTGGGCAGGTTCGTAAGCTCATTCGTGAGCTGAATCTGGAAGTCGTGCCGGAATTTGATACAGCCGGCGCAGCGGAACTGGTGGCGAAGTGGGGACGCAAAGAGGATGCTGCAATTGCGTCTTCTCTCGCTGGCGAACTGAACGGCCTGACGGTTCTGAGGCGGAATGTGGAAGATGCCGCACATAATACCACGCGGTTTTATCGTGTCGCGCCTGTGCCGAACTTTCCGGATGTCAGCCGGGACGACACGCTGACCACACTTCTGATGCGGGTCGGAAACACGGCTGGTGCGCTATACGCGGCATTGGGTGGATTTTCGCGGCATGGTATAAACATGACCCGAATTGAGAGCTACATGCTGAACGGCTCTTTCACGGCGACGCAGTTCCTGATGGATGTTGAAGGACATCCGGAGCAGCCTGCGCTTGCAGCCGCTTTGAAAGAGCTGGAGCAGTCCAGCGACAATTTGAAGATTCTGGGTGCATACCCACGCAGTCTTGCTCGTTCCGGCACATGACGCTGGCGGATCGGAAGAGCAGGATGGAACGCATGATGAGCAGAGGCGAGACGATGGTGGAGACGGGCATGTATCAGGGGTCGCTGACGGCTCTGATTACCCCGATGGATACGGATGGACGTATCGATTTCGGTGTGGCGACAAAGCTCATCGAGCGCCAGATCAAAGCCGGCACCAGTGGTCTTGTTCCAGCAGGGACTACGGGCGAAAGCCCGACCCTGTCTCATGAAGAGCATGGTCAGATTATCGCGCACTGCGTCGAGACATCCAACGGGCGTGTGCCTGTCATGGCGGGTGCGGGTTCAAACAGCACGTCCGAAGCTGTTCAGATGGCGAAGCATGCTCATTCTGTGGGCGCAAATAGCCTGCTGGTTGTCGTGCCTTATTACAACAAGCCGACGCAGGAGGGGCTTTACCGCCATTTCATGGCGATTGCGGATGCAACCCCGCTTCCGATGTACCTCTACTGCATCCCGGGCCGCTCAGTCGTGGATCTGACGCCTGAAACGCTGGGTCGTCTGGGCGAGCATCCGAACATCGTGGGGGTGAAGGACGCGACCGCCAACATGGCGCGCCCGATTGCCGTGCGTCGTCATGTGAAGAAGCCGCTCAATCAGCTTTCCGGGGACGATAACACGGTTGTTTCTTTCCTGGCTGCCGGCGGTGATGGTTGCATCGGCGTGACGTCCAATGTCGTACCGGATCTCTGTGCACAGATGCATGCTGCCTGGAACGAAGGACGTGTGAAGGATGCCATTGCTCTTCAGGACCGTCTGTCCCCCCTGCATGATGCTATGTTCATGGAAAGCAACCCGGGGCCGGTGAAATACGCTATGTCCAGACTGGGTCTATGCACAGCCACGTTGCGTCTGCCGCTGGTTGAGCCTCAGGATGCAACGCGTAAGGCCATTGACGCAGCTTTGCGCTCTCTCGATCTATTGGACTGATATTTCTAAATGGCCGGAAAAAAAGAGAAGAGCGGCATGATCTCTCATGGGATCGTCGCTCAGAACCGTAAAGGCCGGTTCGATTATACGATTCTTGAAACCACAGAAGCAGGGATTGTTCTGAAAGGCCCTGAGGTGAAAAGTCTCAGATTAGGTCGTTCAACGATCACGGAAGCCTATGCCGCTGAACGTGACGGCGAGATCTGGCTCTTCAATGCCTATATTCCTGAGTATCAGGGCGGTGTCCTGTCTCGTTTCGAGCCAAGAGCGCCGCGCAAACTTCTGATGCACAAGAAGCAGATTGCCCATTACCTGTCCGCTGTGACGCGTGCCGGCGCCTCATTAGTGCCGTTAGATATCCACTTTAACGCTCGCGGAGTCGCAAAGGTGACGATCGGGCTGGGGCAGGGGCGCAAGAAAGAGGACAAGCGTCACGCGATTGCCGAGCGTGACTGGCAGCGCGACAAGGCACGTCTGATCCGAAGCAAGGGCCGAGATTACTAAATCTTCGGCAGTGTTAGCGTTTTGAAACGCGAGTGAGGTCGCCTCATTTCGCTAAGAATCATTCCTGATCACGCAGAAACAAAAAAGCCGCTGTGGGCATAGCCCACAGCGGCTTTTCTATTCGTTCAGCAAAATGCCGAAGCTGGATCAGTCAGCGCTGATGACTGCAGCTTCCGGACCCTTCTGACCCTGAACAACCTTGACGTTGATCGTCTGGCCTTCGTCAAGGGTAGCAAGCTGTGAACGCTCGAGAGCGGAAGCATGGACGAAGATGTCCTTGCCGCCGGAATCAGGCGTAATGAAGCCGAAGCCCTTTGTGGAGTTGTACCACTTCACGGTGCCACGGATGTCCTGTGCGTCGGACAGGTCAGGAGCCGGACGGCCCGGACGAGCGGACGGACCGCCGAAGCGCGGCTGCTGCGGAGCGCCGAACTGAGCGCGCGGACGCGGTGCTTCAGCCGTGCTTTCGTCAACGGAAAGAACTTCCGCAACCTGGCGACCCTTCGGGCCCTGGCCGATGCGAACAACAACGGTTGCGCCTGGGTTGACGCTGCTTACGCCCGCGTTGCCGAGAGCGTTGGCGTGCAGGAACACGTCACCGGAGCCGTCAGCCAGTTCAACGAAGCCGAAGCCCTTTTCCGTGTTGAACCACTTAACGCGGGAGCTGATTTCTGGGCCGGATGCTGTGACGAAGCTGCTGCCTGCACTACGACGAGGAGCGCCGAAGCCACCACCACCACCGCCGCCGAAGCCACCACGGTCACCATAGGACGGCTGGGACGAATAGTCCCCGTCAAACCCGCCGCGGCGAGGTGAGTTAAAGCTGCGGTCGGTTCTGTTGTTTCTCAACGGTCTAATCCCGAGACTGGGGCGCCGCGGAGGGGGTCAATTCCCTGCCGTGACGTATTACAAAAAAGGTGAGTCCAGCGTCAGCGCCTTCCTCTGTGGGAATCACTAGCATGCTTTTTTGCCCCACTGCCACAACGAAAGTGAGAGAAACGCCCAACTCGCGCGGATTTTAAGATTGTCACGCATACCAGAAGGCTTTGCTTCATAGCCCGGAGATGACATACAGGCGCAATACAAGCCCCAAGACCCTGATCGTGTGCGAGATACAGAGGTGCCCATGCAGACCCGACTGACTCTTTCCCTTGGGGCGACAGCCCTGCTTGCACTGGCATCTTCATCCGCCATGGCGACCCCTCTTCAGGATCCGTATGGCACCTGGACCATCCAGGGTGAAAACGATGCAGTTTCAACGCTCAAGGGAACGTCAGACCAGTATTATACCTCGGGTCTGCGCATTAACTGGACGTCCGGTACCGACAATCTGCCGCTTCCAATTGCGAATCTGAATCATTTCCTGATGGGTAATGGACAGCAGCGTATCAGCATTGGACTGCAACAACTGATCTTCACGCCGCGTGAAACCCAGATGGTTCAGCCGCCACAAGGCGACCGTCCATACGCCAGTCTGATGCTTGGCACCGTCAATCTCATTAATGACACGGATCTTTCCCGCACCGTGATGGGAATCCAGTTTGGTGTCATGGGGCCGGCTGGGCTGGGACGTCAGGTGCAGAACGGGTTTCACAATCTGATCAGTGACACGCCGAATAAGGGCTGGAGCCATCAGCTTGCCAATCAGCCGATCATGCAGATTCAGGCTGGACGTATCTGGCGTTTGCCCATTGTGAATCTTTATGGCGTCGGAATGGATGTTCTCCCTGCCGTTTCTGGCGCAGCGGGTGATTACCGGACCTATGCTGACGCGGCAGCGACGTTCCGTATTGGTCAGGGTCTGAACAGTGACTTCGGAAATTCGACAATCGGTCCAGGAACTGACGGAACTGACGCCTTCCGTGCGACTCGCCCACTCGCATGGTATTTCTACGGTGGTGTTGAAGGTCAGGCTGTTGGTTATGACTCCAGCCTTCAAGGCAGCACGGTTCGTGCAAACGCACCGCATGTCGACAAGGTCTGGGATGTAGGTGAAATTCATGCCGGTGTGGCTGTGATGTGGCACGGGGTACGGCTGTCTTATAGCCAGAACTGGCAGACCGCTCAGTTCAAGACTCAGAAAGCAGGACTGTTCAACTATGGATCAGTGAAGCTGTCCGTGAAGTTCTGACCCCGTCGGGACTATTTTGAAGCCCCGGGGGCCCGGGGCTTTTTTTTATATGGGCTGAGAAGTTGGCTGTGTTTGATCCCGAACGGGCGAGCCCAGCAGATAACCTTGGACTTCCTCACAGCCATAC
>Ga0157360_1000109_pt1 | contig 43725 bp, 32 predicted proteins | sample AttlaeALBM1_FD_111483 | JGI IMG/M metagenome (GOLD analysis project Ga0157360, IMG submission 111483) | Fungus gardens microbial communities from leaf cutter ant in Ribeirão Preto, State of São Paulo, Brazil - Atta laevigata ALBM1 | ecosystem: Host-associated > Fungi > Mycelium > Unclassified ...
AGCGGGACAAGTTGTTTGAAAGGCCACGACATTGGTCCTCCAGAAGAACTGGCAGTCCCTTATCAAGCCGGAAAAGCTGGAAGTCGCGCCCGGCTCCGTGCCCACGCAGACAGCCACGGTGATCGCCGAGCCGCTGGAGCGTGGTTTCGGCATGACGCTCGGCAATGCGATCCGTCGCGTTCTGTTGTCTTCGCTTCAGGGCGCCGCTGTAACGGCGATCCAAATCGACGGCGTGCTGCATGAGTTCTCGTCCGTGCCGGGCGTCCGCGAGGACGTGACGGATATCGTGCTGAACATCAAGCAGCTTGCCCTGCGTATGCATGGCGAAGGCCCCAAGCGCATGGTGCTTACGGCTACTGGCCCCGGCGAAGTGCGTGCAGGCCAGATCCAGGCTGGTCATGACATCGAGATCATGAACCCCGACCTCGTGATCTGCACGCTCGATGACGGCGTGAAGCTTGGTATGGAATTCACGGTCAACATGGGCAAGGGCTACGTCCCGGCTGCTGCAAACCGTCCGGAAGATGCACCGATCGGGCTCATCCCCATCGATGCGATCTACTCCCCGGTTCGCAAGGTCTCGTACAAGGTTGAACCGACCCGCGTTGGTCAGGTCACCGATTACGACAAGCTTCTGCTGACGGTCGAGACCAACGGCGCAGTTACGCCGGAAGACAGCCTCGCTCTCGCAGCCCGTATCCTTCAGGACCAGCTGCAGCTGTTCATCAACTTTGATGAGCCGCGTCCGGTCCGTCAGGAAGAGCCGCGTGACGATCTACCGTTCAATCGTAACCTGCTTCGCAAGGTTGACGAGCTCGAGCTTTCCGTTCGTAGCGCGAACTGCCTGAAGAACGACAACATCGTCTATATCGGTGACCTCGTGCAGAAATCCGAACAGGAAATGCTGCGCACGCCGAATTTCGGACGCAAGTCGCTGAATGAAATCAAGGAAGTCCTGACTTCCATGGGTCTGTCGCTGGGCATGAATGTTCCGGCCTGGCCTCCCGAGAACATTGAGGATCTGGCAAAGCGTCTCGACGAGACGTTCTGAGCCCCATCCGGAAGAAAGTAGAGTAAGGAAACCAGATCATGCGTCATGGTGTTGCTGGGCGTAAGCTCAATGTTACCTCGACCCACCGCGCTGCCATGTTCCGCAACATGGCCGTGGCTATCATCAAGCACGAGCAGATCACGACGACCCTGCCCAAGGCGAAGGAAATTCGCCCCGTCGTCGAGAAGCTGATCACCCTTGGCAAGCGTGGCACGCTGCATGCCCGCCGCCAGGCTTTCGCCCAGCTCCGCGACGAGACCATCGTCACCAAGCTGTTCTCGACCATTGCAGAGCGTTATCAGGGCCGTTCGGGTGGCTACACCCGCGTTCTGAAGGCTGGCGTTCGCTATGGCGACAATGCCGACATGGCTGTTGTCGAAATGGTTGACCGCGACGTTGACGCCAAGGGCAAGGACAGCGGCCCGGTGTTCAACCAGTCCGGTGAAGAGCCGATGGCTGCCTGAGGCCTTACGCTTCAGTGAGTTTTGAGAAAGCCGGGCAGGGATCTGCCCGGCTTTTTCTGTTTTTTGCTTACAAAATCCAGCAGTTTCGTTTATGTAGCTCCCAACAAGCCAATCCGAACAATCCGAGCGCCAAGCGTGGGATTTTTGATCAGATTGGATCGTGGTTTCGAAATCTCGCCAAACCGCGATGTCAGGACGGATAGGGCGGCGCTTCCAAGCGTTCAACGATCCTGATTTCCCATACGGTCCGAGCACTCTCGTAGGACCAGTCACCATGCTTCCCATGCTGTCCCGGGCAATGAGGTCCGGTAGAGCTCGTGTCGCGTGTAGATACAGGAGAGCTTCTTTGTCTGAGGCACGTACCACCCAGAGACGCGGGATCGCAGAGATCCTCGGTATTCCACGCCCCCTCTTTTTTGGCTTTGTCGGGCTTCTGCTCTTCATGATCGGGGACGGCGTCGAGGCTGGCTATCTCGATACCTTCATGCTGCATAATGGCCATACCCAAGGAGATGTGAATCTCCTTTTCACGACCTATGGCATCACCGTCATGATTTCAGCGTGGTTCTCCGGACCGCTCTCGGATCTTTACGGCCCCAAAAAGGTAATGTGGATTGGCCTTATTCTCTGGACGGTTCTGGAAGTCGGGTTGCTTGCGCTCGGTCTCGGACCGAACAATTTCACCATGACGCTGCTGTTCTACACATTGCGTGGTTTTGCCTATCCTCTTTTCGCCTATGGCTTTCTGGTGTGGATCGCGGCAGCGACGCCGGCGACAATGCTGGGTTCGGCGGCTGGCTGGTTCTGGTTTTCGTTCTCGGCAGGCCTGCCGACACTGGGCTCACAATTTGCCCGGTATGCCATTCCGGCGATTGGTGAACTGGCGACATTCTGGTGTTCGCTTGGTCTTGTTATTCTGGGCGGTCTTGTCGCTCTGCTTTTCACGCATGAACCTACCGGCAAGAAGCGTCTCCTTCCCGAGCATGTCAGCACCAAGGATATTTTTTTCGGCTCGATCAGTATCATGTGGCGTGAGCCCAAGACCCTCATTGCAGGCATCATCCGCACGATCGATACGTCATCTGAATATGCTTTCCTCGCGATCATGCCGGCATTTTTCATTGATCATCTCGGTTTTACCCAGGGTCAGTGGCTGAACCTGCTCTCACTGATCTTTCTCAGCAATATCCTGTTCAATCTGGTTTCAGGTATGCTGGCAGATGCTCTGGGGCATCGCTTCATTGTCGCTGTTTTTGGAGGTATTGGCGGTTTCGTGTCGATCCCACTCTTTTATTATATTCCGGTCTGGTATCCCGGCAATTTTGCGGCAGCTGCGGCAGTAGGCATTTTCTACGGTGCGACAGTGGCAGCTTTTGTTCCGCTCTCTGGTCTGATGCCCCAGATCTGCCCCAGAGAGAAGGCTGCAGCCTTGTCTATCCTCGGTCTCGGCGCTGGTGCCAGCACCTGGGTAGGTCCGGCTATAGCCGGCATCTGTGAGAGTGTGTTCGGTTTCGGTATGGAGGGTATCATCTGGGCTTTTGCCCTGATCTATCTCGCTGCGGCAGGAATGACCATTACGCTCCGTATTTCGGATGAAGCACGTCGTTACACGCAGGAAGCGCTCGCTCGCGGAGAAAGCATCACGGCGGTGGGACATTAACACGCTATCTGTATAGGCGGGCCTGATCCGACTGTTGTAAGGCGCTGTTGACATCTGTCAGCGGCGCCTTTTCTTTGGCTGCATGACTGACATGTTTTCCGCACCGCCCGCAGGCTGGGAAAGTCTTGAACGTTTCTCGTTTGGTGATAGCCCCGCATTGGCTGATGAGTTACTTGATCTCGTATTGCGCGGGATCAAGACCGGGACATGCTGGGCAGTCAGTGATGGTGAGCAGACCTACCCGGGTAAGCTGAACATCGTATGTGACGGCAGAGATCAGCCACGGGCGATCACACGCACTGTTTCTCTCGACAGGATATGTTTTTGCGATGTGGGAGACGATTTTGCACGCAGGGAAGGTGAGGGCGACAGAAGCCTGGCGTATTGGCGCCAGGAACATGAGCGCTATTTTACGCGCCTGGGGCAGTTCAATACTACCATGGAGCTCTGGTGCGAGGTGTTCGAGCTCATGTTTGTTTTCCCGTTGCGTCAGCCGTAATGTCATAGTTGTTCGTATTCCGCCTGAGCGAACTTTCATTGCGAGATCGCGTTGAACCCGGACAGAACTAAGAGGGTTTCGCCATGCTCAAACTCGCCATATTTTTCCTGATCATTTCCCTGATCGCAGGGCTCTTCGGATTCACCGGTATCTCTGCAGCGTCAGCGGGCATCGCGAAGATTCTCTTCTTCCTCTTCATTGCCCTGTTTGTGCTTTTCCTGGTCATTGCGGTGTTTGTTGGCAAGGCCGTGACCTGAGCCTGAGCGCAAGGTAGCACAAAGGGGAGAGCTTAGCGGCTCTCCCCTTTTTTATACGTCCTGGCTGATGCGTGCTCTGGCTTGAGATGCCTCAGGGTTTTGTCTTGGAGATGAACTCGGGCAAGAGCGGATTATTGGTCTGCAACGAGGCCTTGCTCGGGAGCTGGGATACATCCCAGCCACCGCCCAGTGCCACGATCAGATCCACATGTGACGTCGCGATGTTCTGACGAATACCCAGGGCCTGCACCTGATAGCTGAGGGCATTCTGCTGGCTCGTCAGTACTGTGGTGTAGGTCTGGGTGCCTGCAAGATATTCGTTCATCGAGACCCGAACAGCTTCCTGCGCGGATCTTACTGCCACGTCCTGCTGTGCAATCTGCTCACCGAGAATACGCAGATTCGAGAGGTTATCTTCCACACCCTGAAGCGCGGCTAGGACTGTCTGACGATAGGTGGCAACCGAGGCATCATAATCCGCCCGTGCAGAGCGTACGGCTGCAGTACGTGCGCCGCCGTTGAAAAGTGTCTCGGTTGAAGAGGCTCCCAGCGACCAGAACCGTGTGCCGGCCTGAATGAGTGTCTGAAGGGGATTGCCACTATATCCATAGGTCGCGCTCACGGATATCTCAGGATAGAACGCAGCTATATAATATCCGATCTCGGCATTATACCCTTCCATGTTGCGTTCTGCCGCGGCGATATCCGGACGGCGTTGCAGCATGATCGAGGGGACAGCTGTAGGCGGGGCCGGGAGTATCGTGGGCAATGCGCCTACAGGAATGCTCAGATCGGCAGGTGCACGTCCGATCAGCGTGGCGATCGCGTGCTCATATTGTGCCCGGGCGATACCGGCCTGCGTAGCCTGTGCCTGGGTCTGCTGTAACTGATAACGTGCCTGCCAGAGCGAGCTTGGGTCCGTCACCCCTGCATCGACCTGGTTCTGCACAATTGTCAGCGCCTGCTGAAAATAGCCGACATTGTCCTGATAGAGCTTCTTGAGACTGTCCTGATAACGCAGGTTGAAATAGGCATTTGCCAGTTGTGACTGATAGGAAAGCTGAGCATTGGCCAGATCGGCTGCGCTTGCCTGGGTGGCGGTTACCTGCTGCTGGATCTGGCGGCGGATGCGCCCCCAGACATCGATGGTCCACGATGCCGATGGTCCGGTATTCCACGTATTGGCCGTGGTCGTGGTCGAGTAATTGATTATCGATCCCGAGCTGGCACTACGCGATTCACTGCCCTGAGCGTTACGGCTGAAGGTGAATTTGCCGGAAAGTGTGGGGAAAAGCTGCGCGCGGATCGAGTCGATCGTTGCAGCTGCCTTGCGGTATTGCGCCTCATATTGCTTGACGTTCTGGTTCGAGATCGCGACCTGGGATTCAAGCCAGTTCAGTTCGGGATCATGATAGATTTCCCACCAGGCACCTTTAGGGGCTTCGGCAAGCTGTGGCTGGGCTACACCCCATCCCGGGGGAGGTTGGGGCGCTTCCTTGAATTTCGCCGAGATTACGGCGTGAGGGCGATGATAGTCAGGACCCACCATGAAGCAGCCGGCAAGCATGGGCATGCAACACGCGGCAAGGAGGCTAAAGCGTCGAGCGGAGCGGGACGGAGAAGAGGTCATCCTTGAATTTGATCCTGATGGCGCGGGCGGAAGAAAGCGAAGAAGGAAAAGAGGCGACGTTTTACCGCGCGTCCCATGGCGTCCAGCGTCAGGAATACGGCGGGCGTACTGTAGAGGGTCAGGGCCTGGCTGACGACCAGACCGCCAAGAATGGAGATGCCCAGAGGGCGGCGCAGCTCGGCACCATACCCATTGGCGATGATCAACGGAACAGCTCCAAGCGCTGCCGCAAGCGATGTCATGATAATCGGCCGGAAACGAAGCGCGCTTGCCATGCGAATGGCTTCTTCGGGTGAGGCACCCTCGCGCTGGGCCTGCATGGCAAAATCGATCAGCATGATCGCGTTCTTTTTGACGATGCCAATAAGCAGGATCACACCGATCATGGCGATGAGTGAAAATTCTTCACCAGAGATCTGCAGGGCCAGTATGGCCCCCACGCCAGCGGAGGGCAGGGTGGAGAGGATCGTGATCGGGTGTACCAGGCTTTCGTAAAGGATTCCCAGGACGATATAGACTGCTGCGAGCGCTGCCAGAATCAGCAAGGGCTCGTCATTGACCGATTTCTGGAAAAGGGCGGCGTTGCCTGCAAATCCCCCCTGGATGTCGGAGGGTACGTGCAGCTTGACCAGTGCTGTGTTGATGGCGGTTACTGCATCCCCCAGTGACACACCCTGACGCAGGTTGAACGAGATGGTGGTGGCAACGGACTGTCCCTGGTGGTTGACACTCAGAGCTGTTGTTCCGGGCAGGATATGCGATGTCAGGGATAATGGCACCATGGTCTCGCTGCTTGTCGCTACTGCCGAACCTGAAGAGGCATTACTGCCACCCGCAAGACTGTTGGCCATCTGGTTCTGGTAATTTGTGGCAGCGGTCGAGACACTTGACGCTTCCGTAGCTGTCGTAACGACACGGATACGATTGGATGCCACACTTCCTGATGCCGTACCGCCAGATGTACTGATCCAGACCTGATTGAGGGAGGTCGGGTCTTTCCAGAAGCGTGGGGCAGCCTCCATGATCACACGATACTGGTTGATGGGCTTGTAGATAACAGAGGCTGCACGCTGGCCATAGGCATCATACAGGATATTCGAGACAAGCTGAGGCGTGATCTGGAAACGGGATGAAAGATCGCGATTGATCTTTACGTCCAGGGCCGCGCCACCTTCCGCAAGGTCAGAGGAAACATCCATCAGCTCGGGCAGTTTCTGGAAAGCCTCGACCACTTTGGGTGTCAGAGCAAAAAGTTCATCGGCATCGGGGCCCTGCAGTGCATATTGGTAGGAAGCATTCCCCCCTCTGGCACCGGCGCGCACGGCACCGGGAGCCATGAAGAAGACTTCTGCCCCGACCATCTTGCGGAATTTGCGCCCCAGACGCTCAATGGTCTGGGTAACAGTGTCATTGCGGACTGATTTATCCTTGAGGGACGCAAAGAGATTGGCCTGATTGGCCTGTCTGCCACCAAGAAACCCGACAATCGACTCAACATCGCGATCCTGCGAGACGGTTTTGGCCACTTCATAGGTCTTGCTGCTCATCTGACTGAATGAGGAGGATTCATCGCCCATGATATGCCCCATCATAAGTCCGGTATCTTCGTCAGGAAAAAAGCCCTTGGGCATCTTCACGAAAAGAGCAGCGGCGATGACGAGAGTCAGGGGCAGGCTCAGCAGCATGAGCCATCGGTGACGCAGTGACCAGTCGAGCGAGACGACATAGCCATCGGTAATGCGCGTGATCTGTCGATCAAGCCAGATCGCGATGCGCGCGCGCTGATGGTTTTCCTTCGTCGGGCGCAGCAGCAGCGCGCAGATCATGGGGGTCAGTGACAGGGACAGGAACATCGAGATCACCAGCGTGATCGAGATGGTCATGGCGAATTCATGAAACAAACGTCCGGCAATGCCGCCCAGCAGGATGATGGGTACGAAAACCGCGATCAGGGAGAGTGTGATGGACACAACCGTGAAGGCCACCTCACCAGCCCCTGTAAGGGCCGCCTTGAGTGGCGAAAGACCCTGTTCGAGATAGCGGGTGATGTTTTCGAGCACCACGATGGCATCGTCGACGACAAAGCCTGTCGAGATTGTCAGCGCCATCAGCGACATGTTGTCGAGCTGATAGCCCATGAGCTTCATCACGGCGAAAGTTGCGATAATCGAGGTTGGCACCACAATGGCCGGGACGAGAATGGCCGGGGCGGATTGCAGAAAGACCAGCACCACCAGCACCACGAGCACGACGGCAAGGATGAGTGTCAGTTTCGTGTCGTCCAGAGCCGCCCGGATGGTCTTGGAACGATCAACGGCAATATGCAGATCAATATCAGGGGGAAGAGCCGCCCGGATGAGGGGCAGGCGTGCCTTGATCTCATCTGTCGTTTTCACGACATTTGCCCCTGCCTGGGCAAAGACGAGCCCGACCACGGCACGCTGACCGTTATAGACGCCCAGAGTGCGCAGGTTCTCCACGCTGTCATTGATTTCCGCAACGCTCGAGAGGCGCACGGGGCGGGCGTCGCGATAGGCGATGATCAGATCGCGATAAGCCTGGGCCTTTTCAGCCTGGTCATTGGTAGCAAGTGTAAAGCGGAACCCGTTGGAGTCGATGAAACCCTTGGGCGTATGGGCATTGGCCGAAGCAAGGGCCGCGCGTACGTCTTCAAAGCCGATGCCATATTTGTAGAGCAGGAGCGGATTGACCTCCACTCTTACAGCAGGCAGGGCGCCGCCGCCGACCTCGACCTCACCGACGCCCTGTACCTGGCTGAGCTGCTGTTGCAGCACATTGGTCGCCTGATCATATAGCATGGCGGGAGTTTTCGTGGGCGAGGTCAGTGCCATGACCAGAATGGGCGCGCCGTTCGGATTTGCTTTCTGGTAGCTGGGGTTGGTGCGCAGTGTCGTGGGCAGATCGGCACGTGCTGCCTGTAACGCAGCTTCCACATCCCGCGCAGCACCGTTGATGTCACGGGAAAGGTCAAACTGCAGAATGATGCGTGCCTGATTGACCATCGATTGCGAGGTCATTTCCGACAGTCCCGCAATGGCCCCCAGATGGCGTTCAAGCGGGGCGGCAATGGTGCTGGCAATCTCGGTGGGGGAGCCACCGGATTGTTGTGCCTGGACCATGATCACCGGCATATCCACATTGGGCAGATCGGCTACGGGCAGCAGCCTGTAGGCCAGAATTCCTGCAATCAGCATTGCGACGGTCATGAGCGAGGTCGCGACCGGTCGCAGGATGAAAGGGCGGGTGATATTCACTCGCCACTCTGTTCAGCAAGGCGCTCGGACATGCTGCGCAAACCGAAACGGCGGCGCGTACCGACTGCAATGCGATCCATCATCAGATAGATGACAGGTGTCGTGAACAAGGTCAGAAGCTGCGATAACAGCAGCCCCCCCACAATCGCGACGCCAAGCGGGCGTCGCAGCTCCGAGCCGACGCCATGACCCAGCACAAGTGGCAGCGCACCAAAAAATGCCGCCAGAGTTGTCATGAGGATCGGGCGGAAACGCAGCAAGGCAGCCCGACGGATGGCATCGAGTGGCGCAAGCCCGTCCAGACGCTCGGCTTCGAGTGCGAAGTCGATCATCATGATGGCGTTTTTCTTCACGATGCCGATCAGCAATACAATGCCGATGATGCCCATCACATCCAGATCCATGCCACAGAGCAGGAGCGCCAGAAGGGCTCCTATGGCTGCTGAAGGCAGGGTGGAGAGAATGGTGACGGGGTGGATGAAGCTCTCATACAGCACGCCGAGCACAATATAGACCGCAAGAAGTGCCGCGATGACCAGATAAAGCTCATTGCTGAGCGATGAGCGGAAAGCTGCTGCGGTACCCTGAAATGCACTCTGGAAGGCTGGTGGCAGGCCAATGCTTGAAGCCGCATGATCGATGGCGTTCGTCGCTGCCCCGAGTGAGTAACCCTCGGCGACGTTGAACGAGATCGTGGTTGCCGGGAACTGCCCGAAATGGGTGATCAGGAGGGGGGCGAGCCCCTTGGTGATGGTTGTCACCTGATGAAGCGGCACGAGCCCGGAGGTTGGCAGGCGGGTCGGACCCGAGGAGCTCTGTCCGGCCTCGCTCGAAATGCCCGGCAGATAAAGCTGGCTTAGACTTGCCAGATCGTGCTGGAAGCGCGGTTCGGTCTCAAGAATGACACGATACTGGTTGGACTGCGTGTAGATCGTCGAGATCTGACGCTGGCCATAGCTGTCATAGAGTAGATTATCGATGGTCTGAGGGGTGATGGAGTAGCGCGCGCCATTGGTGCGATCGAGATCGACATGGGCGACCAGACCTTCGGCCTGGAGGTCGGAGGTTACATCGGCAAGAGCCGGTTCGTTCTGCAACGCGGTCAGAAGTTTGGGCACCCAGGTCTTGAAAGTGTCGTAATCCGGGTTTTCGAGAAGGAACTGGTATTGCGTTGCCGAAACCGTTGAATCAAGTGAGAGATCCTGCACAGGCTGCAGATAGAGACGAGCGCCGGGCGTCGAGCTGCCATTGGCAGCCAGGCGTGCAAGAATGGTCGACAAGCCACTCGTACGCTGTTCCAGCGGTTTGAGATTGATCAGCATGCGCCCGACATTGAGCGTCATGTTCTGACCATCGATACCCACGAAGCTCGAGACGCTGGCGACGTCAGGGTCTTTGAGCACTTCGGCAATAACCGCTTCCTGATGCTTCTTCATGCTGTCAAACGAAATGGCCTGTGCCATTTCTGTAATACCCTGCACCACGCCGGTATCCTGACGCGGGAAAAACCCCTTTGGAATGATCACTGCCAGTATAAAGGTCAGAATGAAGGTGCCGAGTGCCACGATGAGGGTGGCTGTCTGATAGCGCAGCACCACATCAAGCCAGCGAGCATAGGTGGCAATAATGCGATCAATCCCGTTGCCGACGCGTGCAGCCAGACGCTGGAAACGCGTGCTGGCATGTTCGTCATGCGCACGTTCGCTGAGCAGGCGGGCGCACATCATCGGCACGAGGGTGATGGAGACGATGGCCGAGATCACGATGGTGATGGCGAGCGTCATGGCGAACTCGTGGAACAGGCGTCCCACGACATCGCTCATGAACAGCAGCGGAATCAGCACGGCAATCAGCGAGACCGTCAGCGAGATGATGGTGAAGCCGATTTCCTGCGAGCCTTTCACGGCCGCCGTGTAGCGATCTTCGCCCATCTCGATATAGCGCGCGATGTTCTCGATCACGACGATGGCGTCATCGACCACGAAGCCTGTGGAAATCGTCAGGGCCATCAGCGACAGATTATCAAGCGAGAAATCAAGCAGATACATGACGGCCAGCGTGCCTATCAGTGAGAGCGGTACGCTGAGACTTGGGATAATGGTGGCCGGTACGTTGAACAGGAAGACGAAAATCACCGCAACAACCAGGATCATGGCCATGGCCAGTTCGAATTCCACATCCGATACAGAAGCGCGAATGGTGGTGGTTCGGTCGGTCAGGGGCGTGATCTCGATACCGGGCGGCAATGTCTTGCGCAGCTCGGGCAGTACGGCGAGAACGTTATCGACCACCGAGATCACATTGGCGCCTGGCTGACGCTGCACATTGAGGATGAGAGCCGGGGTCTTGTCTGACCAGGCTGCAAGCTGGTCATTCTCTGGCCCCTGAACCACGGTTCCGACATCGCGCAGGCGGATAGGACCGTTATTCTGATAGGCAATGATCTGGTTCATCAGCTGATCGACAGAGGATATCTGACCGTCGATACGCAGCGTCGTCGAGCGATGAGGTCCGTCAAACGTGCCGGTAGGCGAATTGATATTGACCGTGCCGATGGTGGTACGAACCGTATCGATCGCGATACCATAGGAGGTCAGTTTGGGTATGTTGATCCGAACACGTATAGCCTTGCGATTGCCGCCTGAGAGCGTGACGAGACCCACCCCCGAAATCTGGCTGACACGCTGCTGCAGGCGCGTATTCACGTAATCCTGCACCTCGGTGAGCGGCAGGGTACGAGAAGTGATGCCGAGGGTAAGAACGGGTGTATCCGCCGGATTGACCTTGGCATAGATCGGAGGCGCCGGAAGATCGGTCGGCAGGAGTGAATTCGACTGGTTGATAGCCGCCTGCACTTCCTGCTCGGCGATATCCATCGACATGTCGAGTCCGAAGCGCAGGGTGATGACCGATGCGCCGCCGGAAGACTGGGACGTCATCTGGTCGAGGCCCGGCATCTGACCCAGCTGGGTCTCGAGCGGTGCCGTGACTGAGGTCGCCATCACATCCGGGCCTGCGCCCGGATAGAAGGTGGAAACCGTGATTGTCGGATATTCGACCTGAGGCAGAGCCGAGATCGGCAGAAAGTGATAGCCAAGCAAACCGGTCAGCATGATCGCCAGCATCAGCAGCGACGTTGCGACCGGACGATCGATAAAGAGGCGTGACGGGTTCATGGTCGGGCTTACTGCGCGGGCTTGGCGGCGGGAGCGGTATCGGTCTTGCTGTCGCCCTTGTCGGCTGTGTCTGCAGGAATACTGACCTTTGCGCCGGGACGCAGATGGTTCGTGCCATCGGTCACCACACGTTCACCCAGTTTGAGGCCGGATTTGATCACTGTCACGTCATTGCTGGCAATGCCAGTTGTGACATTGCGCATCTCAACGGTGTTGTCATCCTTGACTACATAGACGAACTGGCCTTCAGGCCCGGTCTGGAGCGCGTTGGACGAGAGCAGGATCACGTCATGCAACGTATCAACCAGCAGGCGTGCATTCACGAACTGGTTCGGGAAAAGATGTTCATCCTCATTCGAGAAGATGGCGCGCATACGAACCGTGCCGGTTGCGGTATCAATCTGGCTATCGACCGCCTTGACCGTGCCGCTTGCAATCCTGTTGAGATTGGCACTGTCCCACGCCTCGACAGGCAGCTCGCCGACCTTGCGCAGGCGGTCCATAACCTGGGGCAGCTGGTCCTGCGGCAGGGTGAAGATGACCGAAATCGGTTGCATCTGTGTGAGAATCGTCAGTCCGCCTGACTGCCCTGCAGTAAAATAGTTACCCATATCCACAGCGCGAATACCTACGCGTCCATCAACAGGGGCGATGATATGGCAGTAATAGAGGTTCAGACGGGCATTATCGACATTGGCCTGGTCGAGTTTGACCGTACCTTCGAGCTGCTGAACCTTGTACTGGGCGTCGATAGCCGTCATGGCAGCAATCGAGTTCTGTTTGATCAGTTTGTCATAGCGGCCGGCATTGATTCGCGCATCGGCAAGCTGGGCCTGATCCTGCTTGAGTGTGCCGAGCTGCTGTTCGAGCGCGACCTGATAAGGACGCGGATCGATCAGAACCAGTTCATCACCCGCCTTGACGTGCTGACCTTCCTTGAAAGCCACATTCATAATGTAGCCACTCACACGCGCCTGTACCGTCACGTTGGTAATGGGTACGACCGTACCCAGCTCGGTCAGGATCTCAGGCATGTCGCCCGTCTTGACGACGGCAACGGCGACGGGGCTGGCGGTGGCATTGCGCTGTGCGCTGGCAGTGCCCTTGTGGGTGCCGCGCCCGGTATGGCGGGTTGTGCTGTGCGGACGCAGGAAGGCGACAGCAAGAAGCAGAACGATCGCTCCGCCAATCACGAAGAGCAGGCGGCGTCTGCGGCGCGGTTTACCCGTTGCGGGTGAAACTGAGGCATGGGGCGCAGTATGGCGCGCAGGCTGGGTCCGGTCCGGGCCCGTCTGGTCAGTCATCTCTTCTCGTCTTCCATCACCCAAATCCAGGCGCGATCACATGCACGTTCTGGTGTCTGAGACATACGTTATTTGCGGCTGCCCTATCATGACGTCAGCTAAATTCTAGTTCAATGACGAAACAATTCAAAACACACTGCGTTACGTTACATCGCCGCATGGTTATCCGACATTGTGTATGGTCGAAAGAAACCGATTTGCTTATGCGTCGTTGCTCTTATCATCGCGGATGTTTCAGTGTCCGTTCAGTGAAAGGATTATGACAATGGCCGATGCAACAGAAAACAAGGCTGAAGGTCTCCTCGACGAAGCCAAAGGCCGCCTCAAGGATGCAGCTGGCGGTCTCACGGGTGATGCCAAGCTTCAGGCTCAGGGCAAGGTTGACCAGCTTTCCGGCATGGCTCAGCAGGAGTTTGCGGATCTCTACGATGATGCCGAGACCACGCTCGAAAAGGCAACAGCCTTCGTGCAGGATCGTCCGCTGATTTCACTCAGTGTTGCCATTCTGGTGGGTACCATTCTCGGAGCACTGTTCTTCGGACGTTCGAAGAAGAAATAATACCGCTTTTTCATACGGTATTTCGGAAGGGGATCGCAGTGATGCGGTCCCCTTTCTTCGTATTGAGGAAAGAAAAACGGATCAGGGAGTCGTGCCAGGGGTTTACAGCGCGATTCGAGTGATTCAAAAGCGATTCGTGTGACTGTGCGACTCGGGCAGTCTGGTTCATTTTCTTTCGTCAAGGATCCTGCGGCCGCCCATGCCAGACTATGCGCTTGAATTTGCCAATGGGGCACCATTGAGGAGCGTGGTCGGGCTCGATGAGGTCGGGCGCGGCCCTCTTGCCGGACCGGTCATCGCAGCGGCGCTGCTTTTCATGACGCCGCCTGCCGAAGATCTGGCGTCCATGATTGATGATTCGAAAAAACTGACAGCCAGACGACGCGACGCGGCCTACAGGGCCCTGATGCAAACCGCTTCGGTGCGTATCGGTCTCGGTGCGGCTTCGGTAGCGGAAATCGGGACCATCAATATAGGCAAGGCGTGTCACCTCGCCATGCAACGCGCTTTGCACCATCTTGGCATGATGCCGGATTGTGCTCTGGTTGATGGTAACCGTCTTCCCGATCTGGAATGCCCTGCCATTGCTGTCGTGGGGGGCGATCGTAAAAGTCTGTCGATTGCCGGTGCGTCGATCATTGCCAAGGTTACACGTGACCGGCTGATGACGCGTCTTTCTGAACGTCACAATGCCTATGGCTGGGAAAAGAATGCCGGTTACGGCACGGCCCTGCACATGGCCGGTCTACAAAAGGCCGGAGTTACTCCCCATCATCGACGCGAATTCGCGCCCATACGCGCCCATCTCGCTTGTGCAGTTCAACCGGCCGGAGCTATCTAATGCAGGATTTTCCCCTTGATCAGATCCTGTGCGGTGAATGCATCGACACGATGCGTGGTCTGCCTGATGCTAGCATCGACTGCATCTTTGCCGATCCTCCGTATAATCTCCAGCTGCGCGGTGAATTGCGTCGCCCTGATGAAAGTGTTGTCGATGGGGTCGATGATGCGTGGGACAAATTCGCCGATTACGCCACCTATGATAATTTCACGCGTGAATGGCTGGCCGAGGCGCGTCGTCTCCTGACCAAGGACGGCACAATCTGGGTGATTGGCTCCTATCACAATGTATTCCGGCTTGGCGCGATCATGCAGGATCTCGGATTCTGGATCCTGAATGATATCATCTGGCGCAAGGCCAATCCGATGCCGAATTTTCGTGGGCGCCGTTTTACCAATGCGCATGAAACATTGATCTGGGCGGCCCGTGGCCCTGAGAGCAAATATCGCTTCAATTACCAGGCCATGAAGGCGCTCAATGATGACATGCAGATGCGCAGTGACTGGTATCTGCCACTCTGCACAGGCAATGAGCGCCTGCGCAATGCGCATGGCCTCAAACTGCACCCTACCCAGAAGCCTGAAAGCCTGCTTCATCGGGTACTGATTGCCTCCACTGTAGTAGATGATGTTGTTCTTGATCCGTTCTCGGGAAGTGGCACAACAGCAGCCATGGCCAAACGCCTTGGCAGGCGCTTCATCGGTATTGAACGCCACCCTGATTATATCGAAGCGGCTCGCGCTCGTGTCGAGGCTGAAGCGCGCCTTCCTGATGATCAGCTTGCCATTACCCCTGCCAAGCGGGAAATGCCGCGCATTCCATTTGGCAGTTTTGTCGAACAGGGTGCGCTTCCTGCAGGCACTGAGCTCTTTGATCGTCAGCGGCGCGTCAGTGCGACAGTCATGCCCGATGGCAGTCTTGTTTCGGGTGTCCATCGTGGTTCCATCCATAAAATGGGTGCAATCCTGACCAATGCCCCTTCCTGTAATGGCTGGACGTTCTGGTATTTCGAGCGAAAGGGTGAGGTGCTTCAGATCGATATTCTGCGCACTGAGCAGGCTCAGGCACCACTTCGCAATGTCGGGTAGCTATTCTACTGGAGAGAGGATTCTGACTGTCTCTCTCCGGACCAGGTAAACTGACACTTTATTTCATTTCGATTTTATAAGTATTCATACCGGAAAAGCGTATGGTTTGTCCTGTTTTATGGACGATCATCTGTGGGCGTCTGCAAAATAGCCATCACTCCAGGATGGGTATTTGTTTGCAAACTATTTCCGGACATAATCTGAGAAAATATTCCGGAAAAAATGGCGAGTTCACGCGTTCATGCATGAGGTTCGCTTGTCGCTTTGTGTGCAGAGTGACCGACACGGTCCAGACAGCTCTCAGGGTTTCAAATCCCTGGATTCAATGACAGGGCCGGGATTTGTTTTCCGGTTGTTGCCGCTGGTCGGATTGGCGTTACGGCGAGCCTCTGTTCGGATCTGAGGAGCACGAGGCGATCATGGATGAAATTAGCCCAGACAATATGCAGGAATGGACGGACCCAAGGCGAAATCCTGATGAAAGAGCGCGTGCGGCGACAAAGGCGATGAGTCACGCGCAGAAAATGGCCTGGATGTCCGGCCCGATGGCGATCCCGGTCAATGGCAAAGAGAAACCTGAAGGGGCTATTGGGTCAGCAGGCTATTTTCCTGCCATGCCTGAGCTCGGGCTTCCGGCACAGCAGCAGAGTGATGCAAGTCTCGGGATAGGTAATCTGGGAGATGTCAGGCCGGGTGATACGGCGACAGCATTGCCATCGTCACTCATGCTTGGTGCTTCCTTCGACCCTGAGCTGGCAAGAGAAACAGGACAGATGGTTGGCCGTGAAGGCCACGCCAAGGGATTTAACGTGGTGCTGGGAGGCGGCGCCAATCTGCTTCGTGACCCGCGTGGCGGGCGTATCTTCGAATATGTATCGGAAGATCCCTTGTTGACGGGGCATATTGCAGGCAATTCGATCGCCGGCATCCAGTCCGAACACGTCGTTTCGACAATCAAGCATTATGCGATCAACCCGGAAGAAACAGGCCGTGTGATGATCAGCTCTGATATCGGCGAGTCTGCGCTGCGTGAGAGCGATCTGCTTGCCTTCGAGATGGCAATCGAAATCGGAAAGCCCGGAGCGGTGATGCCCGGCTATAATCTTGTCAACGGCACATGGGCCTCGGAAAATGCCTTTCTGCTGACGCAGGTGCTCAGGAACGAGTGGGGCTATCGCGGCTGGGCCATGTCTGACTGGGGAGCAACCCACTCGACCGTCAAAGCGATCATGTCAGGGCTTGATGTGCAGTCGGGTGCGAATATCGACCCCGAACCTTTTTTCGGTGCTCCACTGGAAAAGGCGATCGAAGGCGGCGCTGTACCGTCCGGGCGTCTGGATGAGTCAATCACACGGCAGCTGCGCAGCCTGTTTGCCGTCGGTGCAATTGATTATCCGGCAAAACCGGGTGGAAAAATCGATTATGAAGCGCACAGGAAAATTGCGCAGCGTGCTGCTGAAGGCGGTATTGTTCTGCTACGCAATGAGCAGGCTATTCTTCCACTCCCCGCAACGCTACGACATATTCTGGTTGTTGGCGCACATGCTGATACAGGCGTTTTGTCGGGGGGCGGGTCTTCATCTGTTACGCCGACAGGAAGCCTGAAGCTCGATGGCGCAGAATTTGCGGGGGTTTCCCTCGAAAAGGTTTACCAGCCGTCATCTCCTGTTCGGGCAATAAAGCAGATCGTTCCAGAAGCTACAGTGATCTATGATGATGGCAAGGATCATGACGCTGTTACGGCTAGGGCCCGGGAGGCCGAGATTGTAATTGTTTTTGCCGAACTCTGGCGAAGTGAGGGACAGGATGTGCAGGGACTTTCCCTGCCGGATGATCAGGAGGCACTGATTGTCAGGCTGGCATCCGCAAATCCAAAAGTAATTGTGGTTCTCGAAACGGGCGGACCAGTGCTCATGCCGTGGCGCGAAAAGGTCCCTGCCATCCTGAATGCCTTCTATCCGGGATCGGGAGGGGGAGAGGCGATTGCGGCGATATTGTTCGGAAAGGTAAATCCTTCCGGACGTCAGCCCTATACCACGCCCCTGAGCGAAGATGACCTGCCCAGACCCGATCAGATCGACCCGAAAACCGTGGTTTCCAATCCGGGGCAGCCGGTAACACAGCCGGTTGTTCACCGTGATTATACTGTTGAAGGTGCTGATGTCGGCTATCGCTGGTTTACCCGGGTTGGCAGAAAGGTTGCTTATCCTTTCGGTTTTGGTCTCAGCTATACGCAGTTCAGCTATGGTTCTCTGAGCCTTGCGTCAGATCATGATTCTGTCTTTGTCGACGTAACCAATACCGGGGCCGTTTCAGGAGCCGAGGTCGTTCAGATCTATGCTTTCAGGGAAGGGGATTCATCATTTCAGCCGCGTCTCGTCGGCTTTTCGAAAATCAGGCTCGCGCCTGGAGAGACAGCTCGCGTATCAGCCGGACTGGAGCCCAGATTGCTGGCGCAAGTTGTTGGCGATAACTGGGTACGTCATGCCGGGCGCTACCGTCTCGAGGCGCGGAGTGATGCACTGACCCCGATAACAGGTCTCAGCGTTGACCTACCACACTGGACACTACCCCTGCGCCACAGCACGCCTGTTGACTGAAGTGGCAACGGATTGCCTTTTCTGTGATGAGGCAATCCGGTCTTTCGAAAAAGGATTGGGGTCAGCGCCCGCCAAAACCGAGGAAGCCGATTGCAGGCTGGGGTTGACCGCCTGAAGCTTCCTGTCGGCCTTTGGAAGCAACAGCCATGGCCGACGCATTTTTCCGTCCTTTGCCCTTGATCGTCAGATGACCGTTTCCTTTGGAGTCGGTCTCGATTGCCGAGTGAGTCGTCTCGGCGGCAAAGCTGCTATCGCCGTAGTTACGCATCGAGAGCAGCAGAAACATGATGTCTTTGCGGTTCAGGTCGATGGCCATGTCGAGAGGAGTCTGAAACAGAACATTCTTGGCATTCATATCGGCGCCGCGGTTCAGCGCCTCTTTCGCGGCATTCAGTGAACCACGATTGATGGCGTCGAAGAGGGCTTCAGTCGGGTTCAGATCCACATTGGCGTGGCCCGCATCCTGTTCCTGGGAATCCGCGCCCGGGAGAGCGGAAGGCGGTGCCGCTGCCTTGGCAGCGCGACGGGCTTCAGCCTTCTTCTGTGCTTCTTCGGCTTCCTGTTCCGCTTCCGCATCGTCGGCAGACTGTGCATGCGCTGCATGCCAGGGAATAAAGAATACAGGCGACGCAGCCAGAGCCGCTGTCAGCATCAGGGGAAAGAGTCGTGGGACATTCATGTGACGTCTCGAGTGGCGCATGGACAGACTATAAGCGATCGTTGAGAGGCTGGCGACTCCCTATCGGCGGCGAAGCCGACCTTCGCGCCACCAGCCGATGAAGAGAAGGACCAGCGTGCCGCAAAGGGCGATCCAGGAGGGGCAGAGCTCGGTCAATCGACTCGATGAGGCAACGGATACGAGCTGACGTGGGAAACCGATCCATTCTGAGCCGTAGAGCGTACCGGAAGCAACCTGCCGGAGACCCGGTACGATGGTTCCGGAGCCGAGCCAGCGTGTCGTGCCATGACTCTGTTTGACTAGGCTGTCGAGAATGGTGGCCGTTGCCCGCAGGTCGGATTCCTCGACTGGATCCTCCGTTGTCTGAGCTGTCATTGTGGTCAGCCCGTCCTGTCGAATGATCCAGAGACCGGTCTGACCATTGGTCGCGAAACCGGCTGTGAAGACACCATCTCCGGCAGGTTTGAGAGAAACGGCGGTGGTTTTGCCGTCCGGCGATGTAATCTGGGCAGGATTCGTCAAACTTGCTGCGCTGCTGCGACGCTGGATATGAAGATTATTGTCGCTGATAGAGGCACGTAGCTGGTTTTCTTCCAGATCGGGCTCTTTCATCAGCCAGTGCGACAGGCGTTTGAGCAATTCGGCCTGGGGGCCGCCACCGCCTTCACCACGCGACCAGAGCCAGAGCTGATCAGACAGGAGCAGCGCCACGCGCCCCTTGCGTACCGTATCAAGTACCAGAAGGGGCTGGTTTTCAGGTCCGGTCAGGAGGGAGGTACCACGCAGTCTCTCTGATGCCAGCCCACGATACCACGGCCCCCAGGGTTGAGGCAGTCCGGCAGTAACGGGATGGCGTTTTCCTGATTCGGTGAGTTGTGGCACGAAACGCTCATTGATCACCCCCGTCGCGGGGACGTGGGCCGGCAGGATATCGGCCAGAGGCGTATCCTGCAGCGTGCCGTCCTGAGTGAATTCAGGTCCCGCTGTCAGCAGTAATCCACCGCCCTCGCGTACGTAATCGGCGATATTGGCCAGGTAATCCTGTGGCAGAATGCCAGCATTGTGGAAACCGTCGAGTATGATCAGGTCGAACTGCTTGATCCGGTCCTGAAACAGTTCCTTGATCGGAAACGGGATCAGGGCGAGATCCGAAAGGGGTGTACCGTCATCCTTGTCAGGTGGACGCAGGATAGTGAAATGGACGAGATCGACAGAAGGATCGGCCTTGAGCAGGCGACGCCACACCCGTTCGCCCTGGTTGGGTGTGCCCGAAACAAGCAAGACCTTGAGTCTGTCGCGCACACCGTTGATCCGGACAATCGCGTTGTTGTTGCGTGTGCTCACTTCGCCGGAAAGAGGGGCTGCCGAGAGGGTGACCAGCGTCTCGCCGGGATGTCGGACAGGAACGGTGATCTCGATCGGCTCTCCTGAAATGGCGGGAATTTGCCGGGGCGCTTCGTCGCCCTGGCGCAGTGTCAGAGTGACTGGTTGATGGCCTGTTGCGCCGAGATCATCAACGGCTACACGTAGGGACGCATCCTTGCCGACAAGTGCATAGGGCGGTGCCTGAAGAACGCGTAATCTGCGATCCTTTTCTTCGCCTGCTCCTGTCAGCAGGACATGCAGGGGCAGGGTAATACCATCACGTCTGAAAAGCGCAGGCAGCGCAGCGGGAGCATCATGAACCATGCCATCGGTCAGGAGAATGGCGCCGCTGAACCGACCGGGGGGCAGGTCGGCCTGGTTGATCGCATCGAAAAGACGGGTGCCATGACCATGGCCTCCCTGAACCGTCACGGTATGCAGGGTAAGACCAGGTATGGCATGCGCTTCCTGTTGCAGAAGGGCGGCTGCTTTTTCCGCGCTGTCAAGGCGATTGCGCAGAGCCATGGAGGGCGAGTGATCGACCACCAGCAACACATCCTGCGGGGCAGGTTCATAGAAGGGGCGGCTCAGGTGCGGTCCGGCCAGCCAGAAGATGAGCAGAAGCAGTGCCAGCATACGTGCCAGGCTGCCTGGTACGCGGCGCAGTAATGCGTAGAGCCCGACTAGAAAGACACTTCCCCCGGCCAGACCGATCAGCCAGACGGGTATGAGGGGCATGAAGGTGAGATGGATCATTGTTCCATCCTCTTCAGAAGTTCGGGAACGCGCATCTGGTCGGCCTTGTAATTGCCGGTCAGGGCGTAGAGCAGCAGATTCACGCCGAAGCGATAGGCCTGGGTACGCTGCTCATCGCCACCGGGAATGACGGCATAGGGTGTATTGCCTTGCGCATCCATGGCCCAGGCATGTGCCCAGTCTCCTGCTCCGATGATGATGGGGCTGACATCGTCGTTGGTGTCATCGCCACTGCGGGCCACCCAGACGGGCAAACCCTGCACGCGACCCGGGAAGTCATGCATCAGGTAAAAACTGTGAGCCAGCACGTGGTGATCGTCGAGCTTGCTGAGTGGTGGCACGACAAGACCGGCCGTGGCGCGCCTGAGCGCCGAGCGTGTCTGGCTTTCGTCCTGGGTCGAGAGCTCGGAGCCTACGCCCTGTGTATCAAGCATCAGAATGCCGCCATGAGCCATAAAGCTGTTGAGTGCGGCAGAACGTTTCGGATCTTCCTGCACGTCATCGGTGATCGGCCAGTATAGCAGGGGATAATAGGCCAGATCGTCCTTGCCCGGAGTCACGCCATCGGGGTGGCCCATCACCGCAGAAGAGCGGTCAGAGGCATAATTGGACAGACCCTGAAGCCCTTCACGTGAGGCTTCATCTATGTCGTCATGACCTGTCAGCACATAGCCAAGACGGGTTTCCAGGGCGGCACCGGGGACCGGACCATGCGTCGTTGCCTGTATCTTCTGGGAGCTTTCATCCTCCTGTGCGTGGGCAACGGGAAAGGACAGGAAGACCGGTGGAGCGATGATCAGGGTCAGTGCGACAATGCGTCCCAGCATGCCGCGCAGCCAGAGTGCGACAAGGAAATCAGCCAGGAGCAGGAGCAGCGCCATACCCAGCAGATAGGGCGCCAGGGCGCGATCAGGGGAGACGTGGGTCGGTGTCAGCGCAGATCCCAGGAGAGGTTCTGGCTGAAGCGCTGGCAGATGATCACCCAGATTGAAGGCGCGACGGGAAAGACGAGGGCCGTAGAAGCCGGGCGGGTGCTGCACATCAGCTCGGGTGCTAGCGAATGCTGCAACAGACAGAGGGCGGGCCGCTTCGGGAGGGGCAACAAGCATTCCGCGTGTATCAAGCATGGTGAAAGGGACGAGGTTACGGAGTTCGCCCTGGTCTTTCTGGCCGGCAGAACGTTGCACCAGACGATCAAGCATGTCGGGGAACAACCCGGAAAGCGGCAGGCTGGACCAGTCGGCACTTGCTGTTACATGAAACAGCACAAGTTCACCCTGACCAAATGGACTGGCCGTTACCAGCGGTGTGCCGTCACTCAGTCTTGCCCAGACATGGGCAGCCAGATCGGGTGTAGGCTGAGCCAGTACCTGACGGGTGACAGTCACTTCTTTCGTCAGGCTCAGCCCGTCGAAAGGAGAATGCTCGGCAAAAGCAGAGAGTGTCTGCGGTTTGCCCCATGACATTGGGCCGCCAAGCTGACGCATGCCATTCATCAGGGGCACGGGCAAAAGCGTCTTGCTCTGATCGGGGGTGGACGCATTCCGGTCGGCAGCGAGAACCGGACCGGCAAAGCGTATCAGTACCCCGCCATGGCGTACCCAGTCTGCAACGCGTCTGCGCGTATCGTCATCGGCAAGTGTTCCATCGGTTGCAACCAGGACAGACAGTTTCTGTTTCAGAAGATCCTGCGCTGTGCCGCGATGAAGCTCGCCAATACCCTGAATGGCCTGGGCCAGAAAGAAACCCTGACCTGTCAGAGGTGTGTCCTGGGTACCGGGAGTCAGCAGACCGACCGGATGGCGGCGATCGTCTGAATCAAGCAGGAATATGGCCGAAGGCCCTGGCAGGGATGTGTTCTCACGCTCCAGTACAAGTCTTCTGGCACGATTGCGCAGCAGAGGGGGCAAAGGCAGATCCGTCGATCCGGATGCTTTGCTGACGAGAGGGAAGATACCGAGCGTACCACCATTCTCGTCACGTACCCTGACATTCAGGGGATGCGCAGGACAGGGCAGGGCACTGACCGAGGCGCTCAGCACTCCGGCATCGCCCTGATGGGCTGTGAGCAGCATGGTGTCGCAGCCCGGCCAGCGCATATCGCCGATCCAGCTACCGGATGCGCGCAGGGAAGTCGCGAATACCGTATCAGACTCTGTCGCCACGCCATCGGAAAGCATCACGATGTCATGGGGGCCACGCTGCGGGGTCACACGTCCGAGAGCTTCGATCTGTTCTGCACTCCGGGCCCTGTCCGAAGGCCAGGAATGCGGGGTAAGTGCCAGAAGACGTTCTTCGAAACGGGCGCGATCACGGGTAGTGAAGGGTGCCGCCATACTGCCATCCGCATTGGGCGCGCCCAGAAGAAGTGTGACTTCATGGCCTGAACGGAACCGTCTTTCCGCAAGGCCGCGTGCGGCACGCAGACGCTCCTGCCAGTAGGGTACGGCAGCCCAGCCATTATCGAGAACCAGTACCAGATCCTGCGAGGATTTCAGGGCAGGATCACGTCCGAGCCAGAAGGGCTGGGACAGGCCGAATACCAGCAAGGTGACAGCCAGCAGACGCAGCACCAGAAGCCAGAATGGCGAACGCGCCGTATCAGCCCGCCCGGGTCTCAGGCGCTGCAGGATCTGGAGAGAAGGATAGAGCAGTTCTCTGGGTGGTGGTGGAGTTGCCTTGACCAGCCAGTAGATGACGGGAAGAGCGATCAGACCGAGCAGGGCAAGGGGACTGAGAAAGATCATGCGTGCAGACGCCCTCCGGTGAGGCGCGCATAAAGCGCAAGAAGGGCAGGCAGTACGGGTTGGTCGGTATGATTGAGCGTGAAGCTCGCGCGATGAGCCTCAGCCATGGATGCGATTTGGTCGAGATGTGCCTGCATTTCCTGCTCATAGGAAGCGGACAGTGTTTCTACAGCTGACAGGGTCAGGCGACCTTCCGCCTCCAGGCTGTCGAAAGCGATACGTCCCGCAAAAGGCAGGCTGCGTTCTGCCGGATCAAGCACGCAGAACAGCTCCGTACGTGCTGGCCGTGCCGCAACGTCACGCAGCAGTTTCGCAAGAGCTTCGGGAGCAACCAGAAAGTCGCTTACAAGAACGAGCTGGCCATAAGGACGCAACGTATCGAGAGTGGGCAGCGGGGGAGAAGGGCCGAGAACGAGATTCTGGGCAAGACGCGATAGGGCATGAGGACCGCTCACTGATCGCCCCTGTTCAGGACCATTCAGAAGAGCAACGCGTTCGCCACCATGCAGTGCAGCTGCAGCCAGTGCCAGTGTGGCAAGCTGTGCCCGTGTTTTCTTGCGTGGCAGGTCGGCGCGCGATTGCCAGTCCATCGAGAGAGAGGGGTCGCACCACAGGGTAAGCTGTTGCGCGCCTTCAGCCTCGCGCTCGCGCACCCAGAGCTGGTCGCTGCGTGCAGACTGTCGCCAGTCGATCCGGTGAGCGGGTTCATGCTCATGGGCCGGGCGATATTGCCAGAAATCCTCCCCCGAGCCGGCGCGATGCTGATGATGTACACCAGCACGTATCTGTTTGCCTATGCGTTCGGCTTCGATAACCAGAGGCGGGAGCAGGGCTTCCGCCTCCGGGGTGAAACCGGAGGACTGGACAGAGGATGGCGCGGCTGTCCCTTTCTGGCGGCGCCATTTCCCGAAGAAACCGCTCACGGTCAGAGAAGTACCTCGACGGCCCTGGCAATCAGTTCTTCCACCTTGAGACCCGAGGCCCGTGCGGAAAAACTCAGTGCCATACGATGAGCCAGTACGGGTTCGGCAAGCTCGGCCACATCATCAAGACTCGGTGTCAGCCTTCCATCCAGAAGCGCCTGGGCACGGCAGCTCAGCATGAGCGCCTGAGCTGCGCGGGGGCCAGGGCCGTAGAGCAGGGATGAAGCAAGATCGGGCTGATAGGCGGTTTCCGGACGAAGGCCGCGTACAAGGGTGAGGATGGCTTCAAGCACCTTTTCTCCCACAGGAAGTCGACGGATGAGCGCCTGGGCCGTAATCAGCTTTTGAGTCGAGAGCAGGACGGGTGCCTCGGCAGTCTGGGCGCCCGTGGTCTGAAGCAGCATGTCGCGCTCGGCATCACGTTCGGGAAAGGTCAGGGCGATACGCAGCATGAAGCGGTCGAGCTGAGCTTCAGGCAGGGGATAGGTACCTTCCTGCTCGATCGGATTCTGTGTGGCCAGAACATGAAAGGGGCGTGGCAGCTTATGATTGGTGCCTGCCTGGGCCACTTCATATTCCTGCATGGCCTGAAGCAGTGCCGATTGCGTACGCGGGCTGGCGCGGTTGATCTCGTCAGCCAGAAGAAGCTGGGTGAAGATCGGCCCCTTCACGAAACGGAAGAAGCGGCGACCGTTTTCGTCCTCGTCGAGAATGTCGCTCCCGGTAATGTCCGAGGGCATCAGATCGGGGGTGAACTGTACGCGGCGTGTATCAAGCCCCAGTACCTGGGCTGCGGTGCTGACAAGCAGCGTCTTGCCAAGACCGGGCGCACCGATCAAAAGCGCGTGACCACCTGAGAGGATCGTGACCAGCAGGCGATCAATCACGTCGCGCTGACCGAGCACGATCTGTCCGATGGCGCCTCTGACAGCACCGAGCTGCGCTGTCAGGCGTTCAGCCATGGCGAGATCGGCAGGGCTATCGGCGGAGAAGGAAGAAGGATCGTTCTGGCTCATATTTATCAATCTGACAGTTCCGGGGGTTTCATCAAGCCATAAGACGACCCAACTTGCAGCTGAAGACGAAATTCTTGGACCGCAAGCGGAGAGAGCGTTGAAAGACGGAGTGGCAAAACAGACGTCATGCTACGCGGAAATGCAGGCGACCCCTAAATTTGATTCCTGTCCCGACAGGAGTGAGGAAACTGATGACGTGATCGAGACGGAGGCCCCTCGTGTGCTGCCTTTTCTGATCAGGCGTGATGGTACATGGCTGTACCGGGGGTCGCCCATACGCAGAAAGGAGATGCTCTGTCTTTTCGGCGCCATGCTGACGCGTGATACGAACGGGGATTACTGGCTGCGTACGCCTACTGAAACCGGCCTGATTCAGGTTGAGGACGTGCCTTTTATCATACGTGAGCTTGATTTTCGTGGAGTCTGCGGTCGACAGCAGAATCTGTGTCTCCGTACCAATATGGATGAACTGCTCTGTGTCGGGCCTGCCCATCCCCTGATCGTCGACTGGCAACGTCCGCCTGCCAATGATTGTGCGGCTGTTCCCTATGTGCAGGTCCGCCGCGGTGATGGTGACAAACCTATTCTCGCCCGGCTGTCACGTCCGGTTTATTACGAGCTTGTTGCTCTCGCGGTACCGGGTCATGTCGGATGTCGGCCCTGTATGGGGGTCTGGAGCCAGGATTGCTTCTTTCCACTCGCCCCCATGCCCGCTCTCTGAAAACCGGGTGATTTTCGTTTTCTGCCTCTGGATGTGATGGTGACCATTCTAGATCGACTGCCTGATCGCTCCGGGCTGGACCGCCTCTGGTCGATTCTGCCACAGGCCCGTCTGGTCGGTGGTTCTGTTCGCGATCTGCTGCTCGGCGGGCAGGATGTGCATGACCTCGATCTTGCAACGCCTGAGCCCCCCGAGGAGGTTCAGGCGCAATTGCAGGCGGCGGGAATCAAAACCATTCCCACAGGCCTCGCTCATGGCACGATTACCGCTCTCATTGATCATGTGCCTTACGAGATCACGACTCTGCGTCGTGATGTCAGCACTGACGGGCGTCATGCCGAAGTGGCCTGGACCACCGATTGGCGCGAAGATGCGGCAAGACGTGATTTCACGATTAACGCCCTGTTCTGCGACCGGAACGGTACAATTCATGATTTCTTTGATGGACAGCAGGATCTGGCCGCACATCGCCTGCGCTTTGTAGGTGATGCGGGGCAACGTATCGAAGAGGATGCACTGCGTATCCTGCGCTTTTTCCGTTTTGATGCGCGTTTCGGGAGTGAAACGCCGGATGAAACCGCGATTGCTGTCATTCGCACGAGAGCGGCTCTGGTTGAGGGACTTTCCGCGGAGAGAGTGGCGAGCGAAATGCTGCGTATTCTCGTCGGGCCAAATCTCATGCGTACACTCCTGCATATGGAAGGCGCCGGTATTCTTGCCTGTGTCATTCCGTCGTACCGCCTCGACAGACTGTCTCGTGCCCTTGAAAATGATCTGCCCGAAGACCCCGTATTGCGCCTTGGAGTGTTGAGCGACACATCCGGTCTGGGCAGGAAGCTGCGTCTGTCAGCCAGAAAAAGTGAGCGGCTTGAGCGTATGCATGCGAGGAACGGCCTGGTTTCCTGTGACGGGGACAGCGATAATGCATCGGATCGGCTCAGGATTTCACCCGATTTATCGCAAGATGCCTTGCGTCAGCTTCTTTCCTTTCATTCCCGAGAAAGCCTGAACGATTGGAGCTGGGTTGTTCAGGCTGAGTCGAAGCCAGATGATGGGAGAGACTGGAATGGTCTCAGAACGCGTCTGGCGACAATGGAAGTGCCTGTGTTTCCGCTGGCAGGGCGTGATGTCGTGGCGCTTGGCGTTCCCGCCGGCAAGGCGGTTGGTGTCTTGATGAATGAAGTAACGCGCTGGTGGCGCGCCAATGGCTGTCTGCCTGATCGCGAAGCCTGTCTGAGCGAACTCAAAAGATCTCTGCCTCTTTCCCCTCGGGGTCTTGGGGGGTAAACGGCAGGAATGAAAATACCGCAGCAGGCAAACCAGCTCCCTTTGCGCCGCATCGACCCTCAGGGAGCCCAGGGGCGCCAGATGCTATGGCGTATCTGGCGTGAGGAAGTGCGCCAACATGTCGGTCGGCTGGCCGGTGTCGTGGTACTGACCGTTCTTACTGCGGGACTGACGGCGCTCTATCCGCTGGTTATCAAGCGCGCTGTAGATATGTTTGCGGTTCATGATCCGCGTATTCTGTATCAGGTTCCGGCTCTTGTGGTTCTGGTGACCGGCCTCAAAGCCGCCTCGCAGTACGGCCAGACGCTTTCTGTACAGGGGCTTGTTCTGGTCGTCATCCGCGGCCTTCAGTCACGCATGTTCTCGCATGCGCTTGCCGCCGATATTGCGCGTATTGAGCGGGAGGCTCCTGCCCAGTGGGCTGCGCGCTTTACGACTGACGCAGTCTCGATCCGTGAGGCCATGATCCGTGCGGTCAATGCGCTGGGCGATGTGGTAACGGTTATCGGGCTAGTAGCCTCGATGATCTACACTGACTGGGAGCTCAGTCTGATTGCACTGGTGCTCTATCCGGTTGCTGCCGTGCCGATCCAGAAACTCGGAAAGCGCGTGCGTCGTGCGTCCGGCGGTATGCAGGAGCAGATCGGCGAGACGGCAACACTGCTCAATGAGAGCTTCGCGCTGGCGCGTCAGGTGCGCGTCTATCGCATGGAAGGCAGCGAAACGACGCGTATCGATCGTTCACTTGATCTTCTGCATAACGCGTTCTGGCGGATTTCACGTGGTCGCGCCCGTGTCGATCCTGTCCTTGAGGTGCTGGGAGGCACGGCAATTGCTGCTGTTCTCGGCTTTGCCGGTTGGCGTGCGGCTATGGGGGGCGCCACGCTTGGTGATTTCACAGCGTTTATTGCGGCTCTCTTCGCGGCGTCGCGTCCTCTGCGCTCGCTCGGTTCGCTCAATGCGGCTCTTCAGGAAGGGCTTGGCGGCCTTGAGCGCGTCTTTTCCGTGATTGATGAGCCACCTGCAGTCGCTGAACGTCCTGCTGCCCGGGCGCTTCCGCCTGGTCATGGTCGTCTTGTTTTCGAGGACGCGCATTTTGCCTATCCTGATGGGCGTATCGGGTTGAACGGGCTGAGCTTTGATGTACGCCCGGGCTGGACTGTGGCTCTTGTCGGGCCTTCCGGTGCAGGTAAATCAACGGCTCTATCCCTTATTCCGCGTCTCCATGATATCAGTGGGGGGGCTATTCTGCTTGATGGCGTCGATCTGCGTGATCTGCGGCTTGCAGATCTGCGTGATGCCATTGCTTATGTCAGCCAGGATACGACTCTTTTTGACATGTCGGTGCTGGAAAATATCCGTATCGGTCGTCCGAATGCGAGCCGGGCAGAAGTCGAGGCTGCAGCGCTCGCCGCCGCCGTTGATTTTGCCGATACCCTGCCACAGGGGCTCGATACCCGGGTAGGACCGGGAGGGCAGCGCCTGTCCGGAGGACAGCGTCAGCGTGTGGCACTGGCTCGGGCCCTGCTTCGTGATCCACGTCTTCTGCTTCTTGATGAGGCGACGAGCGCGCTCGATTCAGAAAGCGAGGCGAAAGTGCAGCATACGCTTGCCGAGCTAAGGCGAGACCGCACTACTGTCATCGTGGCGCATCGTCTCTCAACGGTTAAAAGTGCCGATCTGATTATTGTCATGAGTGAGGGCAGAGCGGTCGAACTCGGCACCCATGCCGAGCTTTACGCCCAGGGCGGCCTTTATGCCCGCCTTGTACGCAACCAGTCTCTTGATCTTGTGGATGTGCCTAACGAGGATCTGGAAAATGCGCCTCTATAGGGCAGGTGCCAGAGCTGTGAGAACGGGTAGAAGCTTTTCGTAGAGCGGGCGTTTGAAGCCCAGATTGAAACGTGTCACGTCCTGTGGTGCCACCCATTCCCACTGATCGAATTCTGCCGGCTCGGAACCGTCTCCCATCAGATTGATCGCGTTGTCTGCTTCCGTCATCCGCATGGCGAACCATCGCTGCGTCTGGCCACGATACTGGCCATGCAACGCCTTGCCGATCAGGTGGGGAGGCAGATCATAGGACAGCCAGCCGGGAAAACTGCCAAGCAGGGTCGCCTGGCGCAAACCGGTTTCTTCACGCAGCTCCCTGACAGCTGCTTCTTCCGGTGTTTCGTTATCGTCTATGCCGCCTTGTGGGCATTGCCACACATTGTGCAGATCAGTGCGTCGGGCGAGAAAGAGCGCACCCGCGCGATTGAAAAGCATGATTCCGACATTGGGACGATAGGGAAGGGTTTCAGGATCAATCATCGTGTCAGGCTCAGAAGAAACCGGCCCCACTGAGGGGCCGGAAAGGAACAGGATCAGTGCTTCGGAGCAGATGCCGGAGGTGTAGCTGGTACCGGTTTCTGGTCTTTTTTATCCGCAGGCTTGTCGGGGGCCGGCTGACCGAGTGGCAAAGCTTCGTCAGGGAGCGAGGCCATGGCCCGTACAACACGAAGTCCCTGCTGAAGCTGGAAATCCGTTGCCGGTTTGGAGAGTTCGAAACGCGGCCAGTTTTCCGGCGGCGCATTGGGGATGCTGGTTGAAATCGAGGGCAGATCGGTGCGTACCGGCGCCTTGTTCTTGTTGCCGCCGGTATTGGTGATGATATGGGCAAGATCGGCTTCACGATAGCCATAGCCATCATCGTCCTTGCTCTCCTTGACCAGAATATCGGGAGCAATACCGAGTGCCTGGATCGAACGTCCCGACGGCGTGTAATAGCGTGCCGTTGTCAGGCGCACTGCACCATGACCCGGTACCGGGATGAGTGACTGTACCGAGCCTTTGCCAAAGGATTTTTCACCCAGCAATACGGCACGGCGATGATCCTGCAACGCACCAGCCACAATCTCTGAGGCCGAAGCCGAACCGCCGTCGATCAGGACCACGATGGGCAGCTTGCCCGTAATGTCGGTCCCCTTGGCATCCCAGCGACGGTTGTTCTCGGCGTGACGGCCACGGATCGAAACGATCTCGCCTTCGGGGATGAAATCATCACTGACCGAAATAGCCTGGTCGAGTTTGCCGCCCGGATTCAGACGCAGATCAAGTACAAGACCCTGAAGCTTTCCGCCTGATTTGGCCTTGAGCTTGTCAAAGGCTTCATGCATCGCGGTTTCGGTGTCGTCATCGAACTCGGAAATGCGGATATAGCCAATATTGCCATAGAGCGCTGATCGCACAACCTGAACGTGGATGACTTCACGCGTCATGGTGATTTTGAGCGGCTTGGGCTCTTTGGCACGGATGATCGTCAGTGTGATCTTGGTACCCGGATCACCGCGCATCCTGGTCACAGCCTGATCAAGGGTCATGCCTTCAAGGGACTTGCCATCGACTTCGGTGATGTAATCACCCGGTTTGAGGCCGGCACGCGAGGCAGGGGTCCCATCAATGGGCGAGACCACACGGATATGGCCATTCTGCTGCTGGACCTGAACGCCCAGACCGCCGAATTTGCCGCTGATCTGGATCTGCATCTCCTTGAATTGCTTTTCGTTCATATAGGAGCTGTGCGGATCGAGACCACCAACCATGCCGTCGAGTGCGTTGTTGATCAGGTCCTTGTCGCTGACCGGCTCCACATATTCGGCACGTACCAGATCGAGCACCGTGCCGAACAGGGTCAGCAGGCGCAGGGTCTCGCTATGGTTATCAGGATCAGCCGTAACTTCTTTTGCGAAGGCCTTGCTGCTGATCATCTGCCCAAGGCTTGGTGCCATCATGGCTTCCAGTCTTGGACCGGCGGTGATTCCGGCCAGGAATGCCGTTCCGAGCAGCAGACCAGTGCGGAGCTTCATGCAATTCATCCCTTGAATCCGGCCTGGAGCCGATCCTGTTAGCGTCTTGTTTGACGGCAGGATCCGGAAACCCGGAGCCTGAACCGATCTGATACGGGAAAACTATAGCCGTGTTGAAGCACTCTGTCGAAACAACGCGGAATCGCCAAGTGGGATCCTGCAATTCGTCAGGCACTACCGGTACGTGTCGACCTTAAAGATAGGGACGCGGATCGATAATCGCACTGCCTGAGCGCAGCTGTACAAACAGTTTCCCTCCGGAGGCTCCCATGTTTCCCAGAGAGGCACTCTTTCCCACGCTTTGTCCGCTCGATACGGCGAGCTGGCCTATACCGGAAAGGACAAAACGGTAATGCCTTCCGCAATCGAGAATGATCATATTGCCGAACGAGCGGAAAGGGCCGGCAAAATCGACCTGACCGGCGCAGGGCGCGCTGACCGGTCCGGCTCCCCGCGCTTCGAAGGTCACGCCGGTCGCAGGGCCGCTCTCGGTATCCTGATGCCAGGTGGTCACAATGGTGCCGGAAACAGGCCCGTGTCCGCCACCATGGCTGATTCCCTTCCCGGATGAGCTGCTCAGACGTTTTGCCTGATTGCTGACAGCCTCAGCTTTCTCTTTCTGGTTCTGACGCGCAAGGGCTCTTGCCTCTTCTTCCATACGTGCGCGCAAACGGGCCTGCGTCTTGTCCAGTGCGGACAGGGCGTCATCGAGCGTGGCTGCTTTCACTGTGGCGGAGGCGATTTCGGCACGGGCCTGCTTCAGTCGGGCTTCGGCCTCTTCCTGATGTCGGGTCGCATCGTCCTTTTTGCGTGCGTTGATGTCGCGCAGCCGTGCCTGCATCTTCCGCGCCTTTTCGAGGGCGTCATTGCGTTCGCTGAGCTGGTGTGCCGTCTGATCCAGCAGGATCTGCTGACCGTGCAGATCTTCGGCCTGCCGGGTTGTCAGGCGCGTAAGACCTGCAATCAGACTCAGGCCCTGCACCGATTTTTCTGCCTGTCCCGACAGAGCGATGAAGGACGTGCTGGGATAGCGCGCCAGACGCAGGGCAACGGGAAGAATCGCCTGAAGGCTGGCGCGTCTCCTTGCAAGTGCTGCGCGCTGTCTGCTCTGCAGGTCGGTAAGCCGGGCAATTTCCTGGGTCAGGGCATCAATCTGCTTTTCTGTCGCGGCGAGCTCTTCTGCTGCCTGATCTGTGAGAACGGAGAAATGCCGTGCGCGGTCTGCCTGAAGTGCCGCTTCCTGGGCGGCTTTCACTTGGGCCTTGCGCTGGGTTTCTATCTGTGCCGCCTGGCCGGCCTTGCGTGAAAGCAGGGCCTCGCGATCACGCTTGGTCTTTTCGAGCGCCTTCTGGCTGGCGCTCGATACCGGATGGCGGGAGGGGGAGGCCGCGGCAGGAACCGGGATTTCCCCCATAAGGCAGATTCCGAGGATAAGGCTGCCGGTCATTACCGGTTTGATGACCGGCATGCGTGGTCAGCCGGTGATCAGGCTTTTGCCGGTCATGTCAGCCGGTTGTTCCAGCTTCATCAGGGCAAGGAGAGTCGGGGCCAGATCAGCCAGGCGTCCATCATGGATCGCGGTGACATTGCGTCCCCCATGCAACAGCACAGGCACGCGATTGAGTGTGTGAGCCGTATGTACGCCGCCTGTCACCGGATCGCGCATTGTTTCGCAATTGCCATGATCGGCGGTGACGACCAGCGCGCCACCCATTTTGTCGATGGCGGCGACGATATGTCCGAGGCCGGTATCGACAGCTTCGCAAGCCTTGATGGCAGCAGAAAGAACGCCTGTATGGCCCACCATGTCAGGATTGGCGTAGTTCAGCACGATGAGATCGAATTTGCCGCTTTCGATCGCCTTGACTGCATGGTCGGTCAGTTCAGGAGCAGACATTTCAGGTTGCAGATCATAGGTCGCCACCTTGGGAGAGGGCACAAGAATACGTTCTTCGCCGGTCAGAACCGCTTCGCGTCCACCATTGAGAAAATAGGTGACGTGCGGATATTTTTCGGTTTCGGCCATGCGCAGCTGGGCCCGTCCCGCCTGTGACACGACATCACCCAGCAGATTTTCCATCGACTGCTTGGGGAACATCACGCTCATGAAAGGTGCCAGCGCCGAACTATAGGCCGTCATGCCGCAGACGGCGGCAAATGTGACGGTTTTCGATCGTGCAAATCCCTGGAAATCCGGGAAGAGCATTGCATCAAGCAACTCACGGATACGATCGGCGCGGAAATTGGCAGAAAGAATACCGTCGCCATCCTTCATTCCGGTGTAATCGCCGATGACGGTTGGAATGACAAACTCGTCCGTCACGCCCTTGTCCTGACTGGCAGGCAGAACAGACAGCGCGTTGGCTGCATGTTCACCCTTGGCTGAAACGATCACGTCATAGGCGAGGCTGACGCGTTCCCAGCGATTATCGCGATCCATGGCGTAGTAACGTCCGCTGACAGTCGCGATGGTCGCGCCTGTCGGCAGTTCAGCAGCAAGGGCGCGTATATAGCCATCGCCTGAATCCGGTGCCGTGTCGCGTCCGTCCGAGAAGACATGCAATGCGACCGGAACGCCGGCGGCTGCGACGATCTTGGCCAGGGCGGCGATGTGGTCCATGTGGGCATGAACACCTCCCGACGAGACGAGCCCCATGAGATGACAGGTGCCGCCTGTGGTTCTCAGCCTGTCGATAAGGGCGCAGAGCGCCGGATTCTGCGCCAGGGATCCGTCGCGCGCGGCGCGGGTAATGCGGGGCAGATCCTGCATGACCACGCGCCCGGCCCCGATATTGAGATGGCCGACTTCCGAGTTGCCCATCTGTCCTTCTGGCAGACCCACATCTTCACCGCAGGCCCTGAGATAGGCGTGGGGCGAACTGGCCCAGAGACGATCGAAGTTCGGCGTGTTGGCGAGGGCAACGGCGTTGTCTTCGTGCGTTGCGCTGTCACCGAACCCGTCGAGAATGACGAGCATGACTGGGCGGGGTGTGCCGGAATGCGATGCGGACATGAAAGATCTCCTGCAATGTCGCACCTATCATGACGCATTTTGCAGCGTATGCGAACACTCTGCCACAAAGCACAATGACTTTCCCGGTGATGTCTCTGACGAGTGCTTCCTGCCTTGTCAAACGGCTGGAACTGAACCGGAAGCCGTCTGGAGCGCTGGAAAAAACAGATTGAATCGCCATATCGGGCTTAGCTGAAACAACGCTCCCGTTACCCAACCCGGAAAAGGATCATTTCATGAGCGACGACATTCAGATGCCAAGCTGTGGCCTGCCTCTGACGCCGGAACAGCATCGCGTGTTGCGTGAACATGGTACGGAGCGCCCGGGCTCAAGCCCCCTCAATGATGAAAAACGTGAAGGCGTCTATTATTGTGCCGGCTGTAACTCGCCCCTGTTCGACTCGTCTGCGAAATATGAGAGTGGCAGTGGCTGGCCTTCCTTTTTTCAGCCATGCGAGGGCATGACCGAGACCACGGTCGACAAGACCCATGGTATGACACGCATCGAGGTACACTGCGCCCAATGCAAGGGGCATCTGGGGCATGTCTTTCCGGACGGGCCGAAACCAACCGGATTGCGTTTTTGCATGAATGGTGTGGCGCTTCGTTTCGAACCAAGCTGACAGCGCAACGATTTATCGTTAAGGATCGCGCTATGACAGCCCTTCCTCCCTCTCTGGTCGTGCTCGACCATCCGCTCGTTCAGCACAAGCTGACCCGTCTGCGTCAGGCCAAGACCTCGACAGCAGGCTTCCGGCGTCTCACACGTGAGCTGAGTCTACTCATGTGTTATGAGGCAACGCGCGACCTCAGCACGGAGCCGGTCGAGATCGAAACGCCGCTCGAGCGTATGGAGGGGCGCCAGCTCTCTGGCAAGAAGCTGTGTTTCGTATCGATCCTGCGTGCAGGAAACGGCATTCTTGATGGCATGCTCGACCTGATTCCGGCCGCGCGCGTCGGTCATGTAGGCCTTTATCGTGACCACGATACGCTTGAAGCGATCGAATATTACATGAAGCTTCCGGAGGATGTGGCCGAGCGTGACTGCATTGTGGTCGACCCTATGCTGGCAACCGGCCACAGTGCTGCTGCCGCAATCGATCGCATCAAGGCCAGTGGTGTACGCAAGATCATCTTTGTCTGCCTGCTTGCCGCTCCCGAAGGCGTAGCCTGCCTGGCTGAGCGTCACCCTGATGTGAGGGTGGTCACCTGTGCCGTTGATCGTGGACTGGACGAGAAAGGCTATATCCGCCCGGGTCTGGGTGATGCAGGCGATCGCCTGTTCGGGACACGCTGATCAATGACCGGTGAAGATATCGACGAATGGCTCGACAGCTGGGTAGAAAACCATCATCTGAGCTGGGGCACACCCAGACAGGCTGCGCAGTCATGTCTTGCCGAAGCAGCCAGAGCCGGTATTTCCGAACGTGATCTGAATGCGGCAACAGGTGGCGATTTGGTTGCCTATCTTGAGGAAGAAGCGGCCGCGATTGCCGAGGCCTCAGGCGCGGCTCCCACAGATTTCTGAACTCTGCGGGTTACCCTTCATCTGCCCGTCAAAGGGAAAGCGCGCTTTTTTCTCCGTTCCTGAACTGGAGGTCAGAAGGGCAGGGCTCTTGTGGGGCCGGGGCAAAGCCCCGGAGGCACCCTGTTATTTCGGTGCCGGTCCCTTGATAATCTGTGCCATGTCGGCCGGACGGACCCAGCGATGGAATGCGTCCTGTACCTGTTTGGCGCTCATACCATAAACAGCCTTGGCGCGTTCATCCGGCTCCGTAAGGGGCAGGCCGAGGCCGATCAGTGACAGATACTGGCCGGCAATGCCGCCAAAGCTTGCCCGCTCCATCGGTATGGCGCGCAGTATGGACCCCTTGGCATTAAGCAGCTCGTCATCCGAAACGAGACCGGATTGCATGGAAGCCACGTTACGCAGCGCGGCATCACGAGCCTTGACTGTTTTGTCAGGGTCAGAGCCATAGGTGATCATAAAGGCGCCACGATTGGCAGACCAGGCAAAATCCGAACCTGTGGTATAGACCATGCCGCTGCGTACACGCAGATCCTGCATCAGCCGCGATGCAAAACCCGAACCAAGCACTTCATTGCCGACTTCCAGTGCATAACGATCGGGGTTTTTCACGCCACTGGCCACAGTCTGGGCGAGGTAGACTGTATCCTGTACACGGCCGGGGTCGTCGACGACTGTCTCGGACCGTTTGCTTTGTGGGCGTGCAGGCAGATCAACCACGGGTTTGGGGCCGCTTGCCGTCCAGCTGCCAAAAGCAGCTTCGACAGAAGCCTTGGCTTTTTCCGGTGTGATATCGCCAATAACCACGATGGTTGTCAGATCAGGACGATAGGCCGATTTGTAGAAACTCTGCACATCGGCAAGCGAGACAGTCGATAATGTCTGGGGGGTGGTTTCGCGTAGTGACGGATCGTCAGCCGGAGCAAGCGCTTTGGTGACGGCACGCTGAAAGCGATAGCCGGGAGATTGAAGGATTCCTGCCTGGCTTGCGATGGCCTGTTGCTTGAGAATGGTGAAAGCCTGTGCCGGGAAGGCGGGATGCAACTCGTTTTCGGCAAGCAGAGCAAGCGTCTTGTCAAAATTGGCGCTCAGAGTGCTGAGCGAGAACGATATGCCGCCATGAGCATCGGAGGCGAGCTCATCAAGTGCCGCTGCAAAGGCGAGACGGTCATGGGATGTGCTGCCAAAGAGGAAAAGGTCGCTCGTCAGATCGGCGACACCTTCCTTGCCTTTGGGTTGTTGCAGATAGTTGTTGTGACGAATGGTGCCATAGAGCCGGATGGTGTGGCTGACATGCTCTGGTTGTACCAGCAGGGTGATACCATTCCCGAGTGTAAAGTATGCCGGTTGCGAGAGAGGTTCTGGCTTGGGCAGATCGGCCAGGGCTGTGGCAGCCCATTCGGGCAGAACAATATTCTTGCTGGGTGGCGGCAGGAGGGATTCAGGTCCCTTGTTGCCACCGATATCGGGCGACTTGCCTCCGGACGGCGTCAGGATGCCGGTAACAGCGTGAGCGGGATCGAGCAGACGCGCTGCCAGTGCATTAACCTGCTCCGGCGTAACATTGCGATAGGCCTTCACCAGATCAGCGGGTGAATCGACGCCGCTATAGGCAAGCGCATCGGCCCAGCTCTGTGTAAGATCCGTGATACCATTGGCGTTGAACTCAAGGGCTGCAATCTCCTTGCGTTTCGCTGCTTCGACCAGATCGGCAGGAACGCCTTTCTGGCGGATGGTGTCGAGGATGGTGCGGATCTCGCCGAGCAGAGCGCTGGGATCTTGGCCTTTGGGGAAGGCAGCCAGAGCGTTGCCAACACCAGCCTGTACACGGGCATTATAGGAAAACTCGGTTGCGAGCGCTTTTCCCTGCGGGACAAGGGCAAAAAGGGCACCGCGTTGGCTGGCCAGTACATCGGAAAGTATCTGGGCAGCAGCATAATCAGGGCTTTGCGACCCAGGCATCCGATAGGCGATGCTCAGAATGCCCGTTGCATAATCGCTGTCGATTTTGATTGTCTGGGCTTTGACAGGAGCGGGCTTGATAACCGGGCGTGCGGGGAGCTGGCCAGCGGGGATCGCGCCGAACTGGCTGCGTACCTTGTCGAGGGTGGTCGCGGGATCGACATCGCCGACAATGAGCAGAATGGCGTTATTGGGCTGGTACCAGCTGTCATAAAAGCTGCGTAGGAGCCTGGCATCCGTCTTGTCGAAAGATTCACGTGTACCAAGCGCATCATGTTCGTAAGAGGTTCCGGCAAACAGAGCGCGGTTCTGGGCGATCAGGTAGCGTTCGAACGGCATCGAAACGTCCCGGGCAACTTCCTGCTCGATAGCCCCGCGTTCATGTGTCCAGTCAGCGTCGGTCAACAGGATATTACGCATCCTGTCAGCTTCGATTTTCAGCAGAAGATCGAGATAATGCGCAGGCGCCTGGAAGTAGAACTGGGTCGTATCTTCTGTTGTGAAGGCGTTGCTGACATTGCCGATACGCGCGCTGACGGTCGAAAGCTGGTCGCGGCTCAGTGCCTTGGATCCGTTGAACATCATATGCTCAAGCGCATGCGCTGTTCCGGGGAAGCCCTCCGGTGCTGCTGCTGAACCGGTGAGATAAATGACCTGCGTCTGCACAACAGGCGCAAGACGATCGGGCACGATGACCACGCGCAACCCGTTGGGCAATGTGGATTTCACAGCACTTTCCATGGCCGTGGCGGCATGGGGGGCGGGAGTATCAGGTGCTGCCAGGGCGGAAAGGGAGAGCGCAGGCGCGATGAGCAGGCTCGACGCCAGAAGCATTTTTCGCAGATGGGGCAGCATGGCCATAATAAACTCCTGAATGCAGGAAACACGATGGAAAGAAGTCAGCGTAACAGCTTGTCACAGCCTGTCCATTCCACTCCCTCTCAGCGGGGTGGTTCGATAGACCAGTCCTGGGCAGCCAGACGGGGCGGAATCAGATAATAAAACAGGATGGCGAGGAGAAGTGATGCAGGTGCCAGGAACCAGCGCCACCACAGTTCCGTATCCATGATAACAGAGGTGGCGGCCTGCATTCCCGTGATCATGCCAGCGATATTGAGCGCCATGATCACACCCGGACGATTGAGTTTCGGTACCAGAAATGCAAGCGTCGGCAGGCAGCTGGCGCCGACCAGAAAAACTCCGCAGGACCATCCGCCTGCAAGGGCAGAACTGAAAGCAAGACGGTGGTCAAGCCCTGTAACGATGGCGATCAGCGTTCCTGCGATCAGGCCGGATTGAAGTGCGCGTTGCAGATGAAGGCGATAGGCCATCCGGGCAAAGACCCGTTTTTTGCCACATGGTCCGAGTGTCAGCAGAAAAGGCCAGTCTCCGCGTTGGGTCATCCAGGCCGAGAGACCGATACCAACCAGAAAAAGCGACTGACGTGCCAGTTCGGGCAGGCGGTGGCGTGTGGTCAGAAGTGATGGCGCGACGCCGTCTGTCGCCCACATGATCACCTGTGAGATACAGGCAAAGAACAGCGTTGAACCAATAACGAGCATGGCGACAGCGATTGGACTTCCGGTGTGCACAGGGTCAGCGAGAGGTAATCTGACAAGCCACGACGGGCGCCAGAGAAGTACAGCCCCGAGATGCCTGACAGGCGCGGATGATGGCTGGGAACCGGATGCAGCGTGTTGCGCCCTCTCTGTAGCGGGCGAGTATTTCGGGACGCGAAGAAAATACAGTGTCAGGCCGAAACAGAAAATGATGATTGCCAGGGCAATGAACCAGGGAGCGGAGAAAAGATAATTCTGCACTCTGGGTACAAGAAGAATGAAAAAACAGAGTGTATTGATCATGCCTTGCGGCGTTGCCAGGTTCCTCAGCCTGTTGACGGACGCTATTTCTCGGGGGGCAGACCATAGCACCAGGCTTATGGTTTCAAGCGAAAGGCTGTTGAGCAGTGGTGCATTCGTCATCAGGGGAGGAATGGCAAGGAACAGAATCAGGATAATGGCGACGACATGAATGGCGAGATATTCAGCGCGTTGCTGACGCGGCAGAAAATAGGCCGTAAAAAGTCGCACTTGCCGCCAGTAATGCAGGCTGATGGCGGAAAAGCCGCTATAGAGGAGAAACCACCAGAAGGATGCCAGGACTGGCGGAATTGCATAATGTCCATCATGCCAGAACTGGCCATGGCGCAGGATACAGGCCAGAGAAAAGCAGAAGATTCCGTACAGGATTGCGAGAAAAGCCATTGGATTTTCTCGCGTGAAAACAGGCGAGATATACAGCCGCACGGCACGCAGGCAATCTGTGACTACTTGGCGGGAGCCTGAATTTCCGGAGGTGTTCATCGTGTCAATGCCAGAAAATACGCTTCCATATCGCCGGGCAGAACGGGCAGATCCAGCGTATCAAGCTCGGGCCTCCAGCCGCTTACCCAGACACTGCCATCGGGTTGATCTGCGATGACCCTCAGGCCAAGATGTGTATCAGGCCAGACTGCTAGACGACGTATCTCACGTGTAAAGACCTCGGCATCCAGATCGCCAATCAGCCGCCCTTTCTGAAGAAAGAGGAAGCGATCGCAAATCCGTTCCAGATCGGAAATAATATGCGAGGAAATCAGAGCCGTGGTCTCTCGGCGTTGTACATGGCGTGAAAGCAGATCGATAAAATCACGTCTCGCTGCAGGATCGAGGCTGGCGACAGGTTCGTCGAGGATAATCAGTTCCGGTGAGAAACGAAGGGCCAGAACAATGGCCAGACGTTGTCGTTCTCCACCTGAGAGCGTTGAGATGCGCGCTTTCGGATCCAGCGCGGCCCAGTCAGCCCATATCCGGTCTTCCTGATCTTCTTTGCTGTTTCGAAAAGACGCAAGATAATCCTTGAGTTCCTGCACGCGGAACCAGGTAAGTCCGGTCATGGTCTGTGGAACGAAACCGATACGCAGGCGCATTGAGTCACTCAGGGCATCGGCCCTTTCGCCCCAGATTTGCACAGAGCCTGAATCCGGTGTCAGAAGTCCCAGAAGACATCCGATCAGTGTCGTCTTGCCCGCACCATTGGGGCCAAGCAGAGCATTAATGCTTCCCGGGCGTAGAGAGACAGTGATGTCGTCAAGAATTTTTCTCCTATCACAGGTCTTGCAAACACCCGATAAAGAGACCGGAGAGGACATGCGATAAACCCTTGACAAGGCGAAGAATCATTCTGATTTCTTTTGGTTTACTGAAAAAATATACTATTGTCTTTTTTGTTTCGTCAAGAATACGATTTTTGTTCTGGTGGACAGTGCCGCACTCTCCTGTTTGGTGGAGCAGATATGACGCGTCGGAGTGTCATATCCGGAGCATGAAGAAAAAAGATGCGGCTTGGCAAAGAGCAGGTTAAATCAGCCTCATGTCCACATTCGTCGAACGCATCAATCAGGCCGATCTCTGGCTGCTCGATAAGATATTCCAGCCTGTCTCGGACAGATTACCCGAGAAACTGCCCTCAGCCGAACTCGGTATGAGTCTGCAACTTGGAGCTATCATTTTCTTCCTGGCGGCAATCGTCATTCTGTCTTTTTGCGGCTATGCATCTCTTGGAGCTTCCGTGTTCAATATTCTGAACTGGATACTCTTCGTGACATTCTATCTGGGTATCATGAGAATGCGCGTTCTGGTGAAGCCAGGACAGGCCAATCCCTTACGTTCGCTCCTGCTTGGTATGCGCCCGCTGAACGTTGCTTTCCTGATCTATTCGCTGTGGAGAGGGGTAACCGGTAGCGGCCCCCTGATGCTCGTTGATCTGTTTATGATCGTGTCAAATCTGATTTTCGCAATAGGTCTGTATTTTGTTTCCTGCCAGCCTCGTCCACCCGTAAGGCGCAGAAGTCAGAGCCGTGTGGAACTGCGGCCAATCATGGGCGGGATAAAAGACTAGGATCCGGGAAAACGGTGTCGTGAATATTCAAGTTGTGCGGTAACTCATACGAGTTTTCCGGGCTCTGAACAGGGCGCGTTCAGAAAACACAGATTCAAACCGTACAGTGGCATGCGTCATGAAAAATGCCGGGCAGGCAATGGAACAGGTTTTGTCGTCTGCCCGGCTCTTTTGAGTGAGACTTGAAAGAAAGTCTCACGCATCGATCTATCAATGATAGTGCAGGAAACGTGCACAGTCATCGAGTACATCGAAGGCAATGATCGCGTCATTGGCAGGATCGTGACGATCGAGTTTCAGATGAGCCTCTCCTGCCGTCCATCTGCACGTATCTGATTCGAGCGAAGACCAGCCACAGCCACGTTGATGCTCAAGATGGCTCTTTTGTGTGACGGATGAGGAAGACTCATAGATAGTGATTTCACCTATGAGCAGGCCCAGTTTGCGACGATCTTCAATATGAACGCCTATCGCATCGTAAGGGCGTGCAATTTCCGAAACAATTTTTACAGCATTGACGTGCGCAGGTACGACAAAGCTGGCTTTTTGACCAGTTGCGGATCGGAAAGGCAATTCCTGACCGTCATCACTGAAAACCCTGAAGGGGAGGGGAGCGCCTGTCTGAGATGCAGCTGGATAGGACTGCAGATCAAGTCTGTTGCGTACACTCTCGATTTTTGCTGGATCGGTGCAGAGAGGTATTTGTCTTGCCGGTTCAATGGCTGAAAAATTCTCGTTCTGCCGTGTTACGGTATTTCTGAAAATACTTTGAGAATCGTGATTGATAAGACTTTCTACACGTAAACCATTAGCCTCAATGACATGATGGTCGTGAAGATCGATATGATAATAGGAATAGGATTTTACCTCTTTATCGAAATAGATCTTATCACCATCGACGAGGCTTCTGGCCATGAAAAGGGTGCCATCAATGTCAATTGCGTGATCAGGGGTTACGCGCAGATCGTCGTTCGGCTTGTTTTCTCCGAAAGCATTCTTGCGAATGACGACCGGATACCCGGCGCGATCCGGGAAGGGATCGTTTGATACATGGCAGATGCCAGTCGAGAGTGCTTTGATCGGACGCCATTTGACGGTCGATCCAAGAAATACTCCGATTTTATCGTCAAGGCGAAGTGATTCCACTGCGCAATAGCCGCGTTCCGTCAGTATCAAAGCTCCTGCGAGGAAGCATGGCATGTTAGAATGCGCATTGGGGTCGTAAGATCCGGGGCTGGTTACGCCTCCCGAAACGCGGTCATAGGAAATGCTCTCAGTACCTGCCGCATTTTCCAGTTTGAGACTTGTACTGGCACCTGCGAAAGACGGGAAGGCGGTCGATCCGGGTACGGCACCTGACTGGTTGGACCAGATCACCTGAGATGGATCACCAATCTTGTCATTGCTGACGAGCGTATATCCGGTGCTGGGATTATAGGAGATGAAGCCATTTTCGGTCTGATAGGCGCCGGTGGTTGTATTCTGCCCGCTGAGTATGACCTTGCCGCTGGCATCTTTATATGTCCAGGTCTTGCCG
>Ga0157360_1000111_pt1 | contig 42505 bp, 38 predicted proteins | sample AttlaeALBM1_FD_111483 | JGI IMG/M metagenome (GOLD analysis project Ga0157360, IMG submission 111483) | Fungus gardens microbial communities from leaf cutter ant in Ribeirão Preto, State of São Paulo, Brazil - Atta laevigata ALBM1 | ecosystem: Host-associated > Fungi > Mycelium > Unclassified ...
ATAGGCTTCCGGGATTTCATCACAAATCATCAATACTGCCATTCCCTGCTCTGCCAGCTGGCGGGCGATCTGATAGATGCCCTCTTTGTTGGCGATATCGACGCCAACGGTCGGCGAGTCGAGCATCAAAATCCGCGGCTGCGTGGCGACCCATTTTGCGATAGCAATACGCTGGGCATTGCCGCCGGAGAGGGTTTTCACCGGCAGTTGCGGGTCGGAGACTTTGATATTCAGGCTACTGATAAGATCCTTTACCAACTGTCCGGCTTTGGCGTGATCGAGCAAGCCGCTGCGGGTGTGGAGCTTGTCGAAGACCGTGACAATGGTGTTGTCATAGATCGACTGCTCCATAATCAGCCCCTGAGTTAAACGATCTTCCGAGACATAGCCGATACCGTGGCGAATGGCGTCATGGTTATTACGCATTTTTACCGGCTTATCATTAATGCGGATTTCGCCATCTTCAGGCTTCGTCATGCCAAACAGGCTCATGCAGAGTTCGGTGCGCCCGGAGCCCAGCAGCCCGACAATCGAGACGATCTCGCCGCCGCGCAGCGACAGATTGATATCGCGGTATTTTCCTTTACGGCTTAAGTGGCGCAGCTCCAGCATCGGCGGCTGGTCAACCGGCGGTTTTTCCGGTAGCGGGCTGTAGTGGAAACGCTGCCCGGTCATCAGATAGGCCAGTTCGTGGCTATCGAGTTCGCTGGCGGGCCAGGTGCCGACCAGCTTGCCGTCGCGCATCACGCTGATGCGATCCGCCACTTCCATCACCTCATCGAGGCGGTGGCTGACAAACACGACGCAGATACCGGCGGCTTTCAGTTCATTGACCACGCGCAGTAACCCATTCACTTCCTGACGGGTTAAAGATGCGGTCGGTTCATCCATGATCACCAGCTGGGCTTCGGCGGCAATCGCGCGGCAGATCGCCACCAACTGGCGGTCGGCGATAGAGAGTTTTTCGACCTTTTTATCCGGGTCGAGGCGCACGCCAATGCGCGCCATCGCGGCCAGCGCCTGTTTGCGCATCGCACCGCGACGCACCCAGACGTCGCCGCCGGGCAGATAGCGATGCAGGGCGATATTTTCCGCCACGCTGAAATTGGGGAATAACGAGAGATCCTGGTAGATCACCTGAATGCCATAATGGGCGGAGAGCTGCGGCGTCAGCTGATGAAAGAGCTTGCCATCCAGCTCAATTCTGCCGCCTTTTTCCGGGTGATAGACACCGGAAATCACTTTGATGATGGTGCTTTTCCCGCAGCCGTTTTGCCCTGCCAGGCAGTGAACTTCGCCTTTTTTGAGGGTTAAATTCACCTTATCCAGCGCCAGCACGCCCGGGAATTGCTTGCTGATATTCTCAAGAGTGATAAATGCGGTGGGGTCGGTCATCGACAATACCTCTGCCAGCGCCCGTGAAGGACGCGAGGATGAAATCTGCGGCGGAAGAGCCGGCCTGAAAGGCCGGCGTTCCGGTTCCCTGGTGTGGCCAGTAAGGCTCAGAAACCGAGTGTTTTAGCGTTTTCTTTTGTCACTTCGAGGATCTTATTAAAACGGATCACTTTCTTATTCATATCAACATCGGCTTTGCCCAGCCCCTCGATAGAGAGATCGGACGTGACTTCTTTTCCTTGCAGCAGCTGGTCGGCGACGGTCACCAGTGCGTAACCGGCATCACGCGGGTCCCACAGCAGTGCTTTTTTGATATCGCCGCGCATCAGATAAGGAGCAGCCTGCGCCGGCATCGCGATGCCAACAACCGCCAGTTTATCCTTCGCGCGTTTCTTCTGAACGGCCTGCCCTGCGCCAATCGGCCCAAGGGATCCGAAACCAATCACCCCTTTCAGATCCGGGTAGGTTTTCATCAGGTCCAGGGTCGTGGCATAGGATTTATCAATGCTCTCTGCCACCGGTAAGCGCGAGGTGACTTCAAACATATCCGGGTACTTCTCTTTTTGATATTTGATGGCGTAATCAGCCCAGGCGTTGTGCAGCGGCACGGTCAGCGAACCGACATAAATCGCGTAACCGCCCTTACCGCCCATATCTTTTGCCAGCTCATCGACGTTAGCCTGCGCATATTTTTCGCTGTCGATGGTTTCAATATCCCACTGCCCAATCTGCTGGTCCGGGGACTCATGGGTCAGTACCACAATGCCTTTGTCGCGCGCTTTTTTCAGCACCGGCTCCAGCACCTTCGCGTCGTTTGGCACCACGATGATGGCGTTAACGTTTTTCGCGATCAGATCTTCGATCACTTTCACCTGCTGCGCCGGATCGGGGGTAGATGGCCCGGTCTGGTAAGCATTGACGTCCAGTTTCTTTGCCGCTTCGTTGACACCGGTTTCCATGCGGTTGAACCACGGGATCCCGGTCACTTTAGCCACAACGGCAATTTCATACTTCTGGGCAGCAAAGGCCTGACCGGAAAGCATGCTGACAGAAATCATCGCTGCGCTAATCAGGGCGAGTTTGAATTTCATGGTTGTACCTTTCTTAAGGACAGAGGAAAGTCGCGGAAGAGAGATTAACAACGATGGGAAGAGGCAAAACAACGAAAATCCAATAAATGTGATATACGCCCAAAAATGTTAAATTAAAGGTAATTAAAAGTTAATTTTAAGTTAAAAGAAGATATATCTGCCTCTGATTACCTGTGAATCCTGTTAAATGAAACTCAATATATAACAACCTAATAACATTTATGTAACTAACGTCTCTTAAGAATGTTTTTTGTACCTGATTTTGGCGCGTTTCATCCGCAGAAAATTATCAATTTTGTGAACTGAAACGAAAAGGGCACCTCACCAGACATGCTGACAGATGGCGAAGTGACATTTTTTAAGGGCTATGTTAATAAATCCGCTGAATGAATGTGAGAAGGAAAGGAAGAGAATGAAACGATGCTTGTTGATGCTAGGCGCATTGCTGCTCAGTCAACCGCTCTACGCTGATGAGTGCGATAATGCCTCAACCCAGGGGGAGCTTAATAGCTGCACTGCTGCGCAATATCAGACGGCAGACAAAAAGCTTAACCAGACTTATCAGGAAGCACTGAAGCGTTCGTCACCGCAGCAGGCTGAGCTACTAAAAAAAGCACAGAAAAGCTGGATAGCCGTCCGCGACAACGACTGTGCGTTTGTCATTTCCGGCTCCGAGGGCGGCAGTATTCAACCGATGGTACAAAACCAGTGCCTGGCAGATAAAACCAGTGAACGCGAAGCGTGGCTCGCCTCGCTATTGCAGTGTGAAGAGGGCGACATGAGCTGCCCGCTGCCGCCTGCCCATTAACGCACACGGATGCCTTCAATAATCATGCGCTGAATATTATCAACGGTACGCTGAAAAAAGGCTTCATCCTGCAGAGTCGCGCCGGTGACCGCTTCCACCTGGGTGGCGAAATCGGCGTAGTGCTGTGTGGCGGCCCAGATCATAAAGATGAGATGGTGCGGATCTACTGCGGCGATCTTACCGCTGGCGATCCAGCCTGCAATGATGGCTGACTTATCCTCCACCAACGTTTTCAAATCGCCCGTCAACTCCGCTTTAAGCAGCGGCGCGCCCTGCAACATCTCATGGCAGAAGAGGCGCGAAGCCTGCGGATGATCGCGCGACACTTCCAGCTTCAGGCGAATGTACTCTCCGATCGCCGCGAGCGGCAATAGATCGGAGCGAAACGCTCTGAGCGGTGCCAGCCAGACATCCAGCAGTTGGCGCAGCACGGCAATATAGAGCGCCTCTTTTGACGGAAAATAGTAGAGGAGATTGGTTTTGGATACGCCAGCCTGCTCGGCTACCTGCTCCAGACGCGTACCGTGAAAGCCGAGACGGGAGAAGATCTCCAGCGCCGCGCTAAGAATCGCGTGTCGTTTCTCGCTGACTGCCCGCGAACGTTTACCCATTTCCTTTGCCATACCGACTCCCAAACCCTGATCTGGCAGCAGCATAGCAAAGCTCGCTGTCTGGCTCGACCCTCTGTGTATCATTCCCCAGCGGGAAATTGAGCGGAGCCGGCACTCGGAGGCAAAAAAAACCGCCGGGTCTCCCCGGCGGTGGGCGTTTTCAGCAACCTCACGGGTTACCGCACGTCGTGCTAGCTATTGCTGTTGTTGCTCCGGCTACCATGACTATTTTTGCCCCCTTTTTTACCTGCTTCTGAGGCGCGCTGAGGATCGTTCTTGAAGTTCCCCCCGCTCTGCTGGCCACCTTTGCGGCCTGCTGCTGATGCTCTTTCACGGTCTTCAGCGAAATTACCTGAACCACCACGATGATTTGCCATCTCTCACCTCCGATCGGTGTAAGTGAAATATCAGACATCTTTCTGCATTCAGTAAAAGAGGACTCTTTCACCTCACGACGTCAAAGCTAACTCTTTAACTGCGCCGCGTGGGAATAAGCTTAGTGGAACGTGCTCTGTCGGAAGATGCTCATTAACATTTCGCAACACCTTCAGAGCCTGGCGGCATAGGTAACTTAAGCGAAACCAATAAATAATTCTTATGTATGGGAAATTTGACAGGGCGAAAAGTGTGTCAAAAAGTAACAGCACGATTACCCGGGGAAATATTCTTAATTATCAGTAATGACGCGTGTTGATTTGCACTCTCGCTATCACGTCATACCCTTAATAAGGTGCTCAGCGTATTGCTGCGCAATGAACCTGGCAGGAGGAGAAGCCAATGGCTAAAGTGCTGGTGCTCTATTACTCCATGTATGGACATGTTGAAACCATGGCGCACGCTGTCGCGGAAGGTGCGCAGCAGGTGGAAGGTGCACAAGTCGTGGTGAAGCGTGTTCCTGAAACCATGCCGGAAGAGCTGTTTTTAAAATCAGGCGGTAAGACGCAAAGCGCGCCCGTTGCCACCCCTCAAGAGCTGGCAGAGTATGACGCAATCATCGTCGGTACGCCGACTCGTTTTGGCAATATGAGCGGGCAGATGCGGACCTTCTTTGACCAGACTGGTGGGCTGTGGGCCTCCGGCGCGCTGTACGGCAAACTGGCGAGCGTCTTTAGCTCTACCGGTACCGGCGGCGGTCAGGAACATACAATTTCCTCAACCTGGACTACGCTTGCTCACCATGGGATGGTGATTGTTCCCATCGGCTACGCCGCGAAAGAGCTGTTTGATATTTCGCATGTGCGTGGCGGTACGCCTTACGGCGCGACCACCATTGCCGGCGGCGATGGTTCGCGTCAACCAGGCGACGACGAGCTGGCCATCGCCCGTTATCAGGGCGAGTACGTTGCCGGCCTGGCAGTCAAATTGAACGGCTAACTTAACAGGAGGCACTTATGCCAACTCAGGAAGCAAAAGCTCATCGCGTCGGTGAATGGGCCAGTCTACGTAACACATCGCCGGAAATCGCCGAGGCGATCTTTGAGCTGGCTGATTACGATGAGGTTCTCGCCGAGAAGATTTGGGAAGAAGGTAGCGATGAAGTGTTGATGCGCGCCTTCGAAAAGACCGATAAAGACTCACTCTTCTGGGGTGAGCAGACTATCGAGCGTCAGAACGTCTAGCGCTTCGGCTCCCCCATTTTACTGGGGGAGCTTATCTGCTTTTTACTTCGCGACTTCGCGCATCACTTCACTGAATTTTTCCATCGGGCAGAAGCCGTTACTGTCCGTCGGGCAGCCCGTGAGCTCCAGCGTGTAACGTTGTACTGGCGTATCAAAACCCATTTTTGACACATTACGCATCTGCTCGGCAGTGAAGTAGAGATACTCAATCTTCATGAGATCGCGGTTGCTCTTACTATCATGCCAGCGTTGGAACACCACTTTGCCGCTGATCGGTGTCTGCTCAAACTGCCCGGGAAGCTGCCACGGTTTGGCCTCCAGCGCCGCCAGCAAAGAGGCGATATTGGAATCATGACCGACCAGTAGCGTCACTTTCGGTGCCGCGGCGGGCTTCTCCACCAGTTGCTGGTCGAGGTAGTTGAGCAGCGGTTTTGCCACATTGCGCGCCACCTGCGGCGTGGTAAAGAGGATCGCTTGATAGCTATTCTTCAGCTTCTCCAGCAGTTGCCACTGCTTATCGCTTTGAATCCCACCAAAGGCGACTTCATTTTGCGGGAAGCCTTCGTAATATTGCAGGGTAAACGCATCCACCAGCGCATTTGCCGTTTTTAACGGCCCGCTGACCGAGGGCTCCAGCCGATAATCGGCGCGAAAGGTATCCTTTTCATCACTGAGATTACAGGGTTCATCGGCTTTCGCTTTGCAGGCTGGCGAGGCCGGATAGTTTACGATCTGCTCCAGCAATTTATAGCTTTCTTTCAGATCGACATGCTGGCGGCTGGTCACCATGGCCGCCACCGCTTTCTGGCGAAAGTCGTCACTATCTTCGGTAATCACCGGGTTGAACAGCGGATCCATCTCTCCCATTTTGCGCTGATGGAAGATCGGCACATCGCAGGCAATAAAGGTGTTGCTGACGAAGAATTGCGCGGTGTCGTGAGTACGTGGCAGGCTGTTTGCCCAGGCGAAAAATTGTTTCTTTGTCGGACACTGTTCGGTGGAGAGCACCTTTTCGTGGGTCATCCACTTACGCATCTGGTGGGCAAAAAAGATCTCCACCAGCGCACCGCGATCCGTCAGCTCCCCGCCTGTCACTTTCCAGGTCGGCCACGGTTTGGCGGTGGCCTGCGCCAGCGCACTGCCGTTGTTTGCCAGCGGCGCGCGGATACCGTGGCGGCTGACAATTACCACCTGTTGCAGGGTGTAGCCCCCTGGTGTCGTTTGCGCCATTGCGGTGGGTAAGGCCAGGGCCGTGGTGATGGCGGCTGACCAGAATAGACGTTTCATCCTTTCTCCTTGTATCTCAACCCGATGAGGCAAGTGTGACACACCCGCACAGCTTGCAAAGGCAGTTCCCCTCGTTTTAATCACAGCAGCCGCCCTGGATCACAAAAAAAGGAGCCGCTAGCGGCTCCTTGCAGTGGGTAAACTTTCAGTATGGGCTTTGCGTATGACGCACAATGATCTCGCTAACATCGACGCTATCCGGCTGCTCAATGGACCACGCGATGGCATCGGCAATCGCCTCTGCGGGTAACGCGATACGGCGAAAGTCCTCCATCGACTCTTTCGCACTGGGATCGGTAATATGATCGGCCAGTTCAGAGGCGACTACGCCCGGACTTACTACCGTGACACGAATGCAGTCGCTCTCCTGGCGCAGCCCGTCTGAAATCGCCCGCACAGCAAACTTGCTGGCACAATAAACGGCGGAGAGCGGAAAGACCGCATGGGCACCGATTGAAGCAACGTTAATGATCTGCCCTGCTTTTTGCTGCTGCATGGTTGGTAGCACCGCCGCAATGCCGTTCAATACGCCGTGAACGTTGACGTCGATAGTCTGACGCCACTCCTCCATTTTCAATGCCGCCAGCGGTGAGAGCGGCATTACGCCAGCGTTATTGATCAGGACATCAATACGGCCATGCTGCCGCAGCGCAAATTGTGCCATCTGCGCCAGATCTTCCGCCTGAGTTACGTCAATGGTTAAACAGTCGATACTACCCAGTTCATCACGCAGAGCCTGCAAACGCTCGATACGGCGCGCGCCAATCACCAGATGATGACCCGCCTGCACCAGACGACGTGCGGTGGCCTCACCTATCCCACTGCTTGCGCCAGTGAGCAGTATAATTTTGCGTTTACTCATCTCTCTTCTCCCGTTTTAAGTAACGCAATCAGGTTAACCAGCATGTGCCACACAAAACAGGTGCATTCTTATTCCATGATTGCCTGTTTCTCTCGACGTTGTTCACTTGTTACGCGTGAATCGGCAGAATGGTTGCTTAAATATCAATATCAGTGTGGGGCAATGATGGAGGAGATGGTGGCGCTGCTGCGGGCGCTGGCACCGCATGAGGGCTGTACACGTTCCGCGCTGGAGAGCGTCTGCTTTATGCGTTCAGACCGTCCACTGGCGCGCACGCCGGTGGTTTATAAACCCTCTATCGTCATTGTCTGCCAGGGACAAAAGCGGGGATATCTGGCGAACCGCGTTTATCACTATGATAAACAACACTATCTGGTGTTATCGGTGCCGCTCCCCTTTTCGACAGAGACGGATGCCAGCCCCGAGCAGCCGCTGCTGGCAGTTACGGTGGATCTTGATATGACGCTGCTCTCTGAGTTAATGCTGTCACTGGATCTTCCACCTGGTCGCGCCGAGGCTGCACCTGAAGGCATTATGTCAACGCCGCTTGAAGCGGACCTGGCCGATACGGCAGTGCGGTTATTAAAAGCGCTCTCGTCAAAACAGGAGGCGCAAATTCTGGGGCCACAGCTGGTGCGGGAGTTATATTACCGGGTGCTGGTAGGTAAGCGTGGCGATGCGCTGCGTGCGGCGCTGGTAAATCAGGGGCAATTTGCGGCAATTGCCAGAGTGCTGCAGCGTATCCACACACACTTTACTGAGCCACTGCATATTCCGTCGCTGGCCAGGGATGCAGGTCTTAGCGTACCTGCGTTTCATAAACACTTTAAATCTGTTACCAGCACCTCACCGCTGCAGTACATCAAGTCTGTGCGGCTTAATCAGGCACGCTTATTGATGATCCGTGATAACGCAACAGCTGCGGGTGCGGCTTTTCGTGTGGGCTATGAGAGCCCTTCGCAGTTTAATCGTGAGTTTCGCCGCCTGTTTGGCCGCAGCCCGCGCGAAGAGGCGAATGAAATGCGAGCCTCCTTCGCGCTCTTTCCTCCGGAGTAAGTTACTCGGCGGCTTGCCAGATATGGATACAGTTGCGGCCGCGCGCTTTCGCAATATAGAGCGCTTCATCTGCGCGCTGAATAAAACGCTCATAGTCAGGGTGACCATCAAACATGGCGGCACCGATAGAGAGAGAAATGGGCACACGCTCCCCCTCCGCCGTTTTAATGATGGTCTTTTCGACACGAGAGCGAATACGTTCGCCAATGCGATGCGTGTCAAACTCTGTCGCTTCAGTTAACAGGATCACGAACTCATCGCCGCCATAACGGAAGACATAATCACTACTGCGCACGTTGTCATAAAAAGCATTTGAGACTTTACGCAGAATCTCATCCCCCATCGGATGCCCCCAGCTATCATTTATTTGTTTAAATTTATCGACATCAATGATTAATACTGAAAGGGGAGTTGAAGCTCTTTGCGAATGAGCAATTTCACGCTTAAAAATTGTAGGCATAAATCGTCGATTCAATAGCTTCGTTAATACATCCATTCCCACTTCATGGCGGGAAACTTCTTCGAAAAGCTCACGTAACAATGTGATAATTTGCACCACATTTTTCCTTACCGAAATAAGGAAGCCCACGCGCAGTGCGCGATTGCTTAATGAACGAGGCGTTGCTCGGGTGGAGCGGAATATTTCATCAAGTTCTTGCAGCAAGCGCGAAATATGTCCTACTTCCGCAATACCACTAAAATAGTGGCGTCCCTTATGGTTAAACCATAAACCAAAATCGGACTGGCTAATGGCCAGTGTGTTGCCTAAATCAGCGTCCATGATAATTTTATAAATCAGGTCGATCTCCCAGCTGAGTAATGCCGCAGTTTGCCGCTCTTTCTCCTCTTCTGCATTCTCCATCAGCGTGAAAATACGATAATTTTCATCCTCTTTTGCTGAGTTATGCTCGCTGAAAGAGAATGCGCGCGACATCACCTCCATTGCCAGATCGATACTGTTAATTGCATGGTGATAGACCTGCAATTTTTCTTCCGCTGTGAAATGACTTTCAATAATTACCGGGTAGAAGAGTTTTTTAAGGACACGAAAACCCATCTCAACCAACTCAACAGAGATACCAATGCGCGCATGCACTTCGGCAACCGTATGCTGCTGCTGAATCAGACGCTCGATATCATCCGGTTTGCAGGCCAGTACTTCTCTTATCCAGCGCTCCAGCGCGGATTTAAGATGTATTTCAACCTGGGCATTGGAGAGAAATTCCCGGGCATGCGGATCGGTTAGCACTATGCGGTAGAAGGTTTCGCTGAGTTCGTGTGCGTGTGAGTGAGCGACTTCAGCGGTAAGGCGGCGAATGTGTTGGTCGGTCTTTTCTAATAGGGTAAGCCATTCGCCCTTCATCGATTTAAGATAAGTTTCCATCAATCAAACCCTTACGGTAGTTAAAATATCTTACGTTCAGGATGGTGCAAACAAATGTCCATCGACGCAGATCGACAGGGCGAGAATAACCGTGGCACCGCCCCACTCCTTCCCTCTGTTAGCGTCCGAGCGCTCCTCGCTCACAAATTGAATAATATTAAAAAACAACAATTTAGATTGAAGCCCAACCATATTAGAAGGCAAAAGCAGAAGCATGCCGAAATAAAGTATAGACCGTCTAATTGCTATCACAAGTTGGAATAATAACTCGGGCTGGGTGTTAAGATCTTATTTAAGACTATTTAATTACGTGTTCGCGTCAGGGCAATTTACAATCCGAAACAATCTCCCAAGCATTATTCTGCATGGTAATTAATCATATGAAGATCTATACAATAAGTGATGATGTATATTTTCAGAACGGAATGATTTCATTGGCTAATGCAAGAGGCTGGAATATCGAAGCACAACAATTTAACCCACAATTATTGACTGAACTCACTCTCGATGATGTTGTTATTCTTCATCTCGACAAAAAGAACATGGCGTATGCTAAGGCCATCTCTCCTCTCAATAAAGTATGCAAGCTTCTTGTTATTTCCGGTACAACGCGCAATATTTTAATCGACGAAGCCGATATTGTACTCAAAGCACAGGACTCGCTAAATGAAATAAGCCACGCTATAAAAAAGCTGGCCAAACTTACGAAAGAGTCCACACACAAAGAAAATATTCTTAGCGATATTGAGAGAATCGTTTTAAATGAGTCACTGAAGGGCAAAAACATCCATCTTATTGCCAAGCTGCTCTCTATTTCACCTAAGCGAGTTTATGCCTACCGGAATAAAGCATGCAAAAAAATGGGTGGAAAAAAGATAAGTGATCTACTCCTGATAAAAGATAATTTACTGGAGCATGCCCAACTTCCCTTCCCTGCCCTTTCTTCCTGACCCGCCCCCCCTTAATGCCCGTCTGCAGCGTTAAACTGCTACAGACGGGCATTACCTACCAGAGCTGTGACTGCTTGTTGATCTCCTCCCAGCGAAAACACATATCGCATGCCATCAGAAAATCGTTGTGCCACAGCCGGTATATATACAGAAAGCTAAACGCCAGGCATGGCAATAAACACAACAGAAAGTAGGCCTCGAAAAAGATAGCCCGACCCGACAAACCGAGTAATAAGCTGATGACTGCAATCCAGAGCGTTTCAATCAACACTAAGCTGGAAAGCTGAATCCATAAAGGCGTCGCTACATCAATGCACCGGGGTAGTGGACTGGCGAAGTAAAAGTCAATTTCGCGTGTGAAAAGGCGCCCCAGAAAGATATAGCGCCTGGATAGCCGAACAAAGATCAGATTTATCGCCAGCACAACAGCACAGAGCACGAGCATCGCGACTATTAGCCGCGCAGAGAATAGCCCTTCATCAAGGGAAAATTCAGGCTGATGTTTTAGCGGCACAATGGTTAACAAGGTGACGCTAAGGCTGATTAGGAGATGACGGGCAACATAACGGTGAAGATGCTTAAACCTCAGTTTTTCATTCACTTCTTGCCCGAGCAGCTTGATATAGGTGGTTCTGATAAAACGAAAGACGATATAGAGAAAGAACGGTGATACCGCAGCCAGAAGCGGTAGCACCCGCTCTGGCGTAAAGAACAAAAGTGCCATCTGAGTAATCAGCCAGAAAAGTATTCCGCTTAGCAGGCTGGCGCTCGCCGGTCGTGATAGCACCCTTTCTGTTTGGCTCGCTTTTTTGTTAACGAAGAAAGAGAGATCGATATTTTTAACCACGCATTTATATGCCCAGTAGGCTTTTAACTCCCAGATAAAATGAAACATCACCAGGGCAAGAATTGCACTAATAATAATCGCATCCTGCGATGTCAGATTAAACGCCGTATTTTTCCAGTATAACCCCAGTAGCAGATAAATAATGGCGCAGAGCAGCATCACTATTCTTTTGTCCTGGTGGCGGATAAAAGTCTGGTAATCAGGAATCACGATGGCGCCCTCACGCTGATAAAAGCGCTTTGCAGTGCCGGGACATCGCGGGTGTGAAATCGCTAAAGTCAGTGAGCATCTGTGCGAGGTAAGCTTTATTGCTGATCTCAATAAACTTCACGCCCGGCTGATGGATAAGCCAACCATTGATTGAATCACGCCATTTAACTGTGTGAGTCAAATGGAGCGCGAGGTTCTCTTTAATCTGCTCAGGATGGTACTCTTCCTTACCGGATACATTCATTACCACAGCATGGCGCGGCGGCTTCATCTCTATCCCGGCAAGATAGTTCCGCATCAAGGCAATGCCCTCCGTCATTAAACGCGTATGCCATGCGCCGCTAACGCCAAGTTTAACCGGTTCGAATCCCTTCTCACGCAAAAGACGAGAGCACTCACGTAGTGGCTCGCTCGCCCCGCCAATAACCTGCTGGTTAGGAGTGTTATCACAACTGATATCAACAATTAACCCGGCGCTGTCGATTAATTCGCGCAAGCGCAGAGTATCAAGACCTTTTACAGCCGCCATCTCTCCTTTGTGTAGACGGCTGATATCATGCATGACCTTCGCGCGAAAGTGGATCGCCTCAAACAGCTTCTCCAGAGAGATCGAGCCTGCGGCATAGAGGGCGCTGTATTCGCCGACGCTGTGTCCGCAGGAGCCGACTATCACACAGCGATCGAATTCTTGCTGGCAAAGGGCATAGAGCGTGACATTAATTGCCGTCACCGCCAGTTGCTGTACCGTTGTCTGGATCAACCGATTCATCGGGCCTTTCAGGCAGAGACGACGCAGATCCATTCCTGATACATCACTGGCGCAATCCCAAATGTGCTTTGCCGCCGGAGTGAGATCCCATAAGTCAGCGCCCATGCCGATAGCGGGATTGCCCTGTCCGGCGAACAGTAATACAAGCGGTTTTTCAGTGTTGTGTTCACTCATCTGCCATGTCCTTATAGGAAATAGTTAAGTCCAAGATAAAATCCGAGGGTTTTGCCAAAAAAAGCGAATTCCGTATCCTGCTTGCCGAGCCCTGTCCAGCCGCCAGCATAGAGATTGAGGCTGTCATCAAAGGCCGCTACTGGCGTCGAGACGTGAAGGCCTAACAGCGAGCTGTTATCACGCATATTCATCGTGATATAAGGCTGGAGCGTTGCGCCTTGCTCGCTGCGAAAACTGCCATAGGCACTCAAATAGTGTTTTCCTTGCAGTTGGCCTCTGTTGGCGACATTCCCAATCTCTCCCCCCATCAGATATTTGTAAGCATCGAAGATTTGATCTAATAACGCCGACTGCGAGGCGCTGTTCAGATAGCGTGAGAGTTGTGCCTGCTGTTGCCATTCACTTTCTGAATAGCCTTCACTCTGGAAGTAGTATTCAAGCCCCAGCACAGCGAAGTCGCGGGTGGTGTATTGCGCCCCTAAGGCCACCTCCACCCCTGCGTTACGATCGGCGCGGTAAAGCGACGAGGGAAACTGATAATCGACAACTTCTGCGGCACGTTCCGGCGAGAAGTGCCGCCATTGCTGAGCGTTATGCAACGCCACCTCGCCATTGAAGGTGAGCGCTGGCGTATAGCTGAAGCTGTCCGAGAGTGCGAGAGAGCGGGTGTCGCCGAGCAACAGGCTAAGAGCTGGGGTATGGTTCGCCAGTCGGTAATCGGAATACCTTAACAAGTAGCGCGCCTGCGCATTACCGCGCCGTTTTGCTGACCAGTTGCTGGATGTTTCATACCGCTGGTTAAGGGTCGCCAGCTTCGGAGTGACCGTTAAAGAGAGGCTGTAGTTACGGTTGTTATCAACCAGGCGTGCCCCCCAAGAGGATTCGCTATAACTCGCGCGCATGGCTGGATCATAGATGCGCGTGTTTTTAAATCCCGCGTAATAGTTGCTCATCAGGGCGGTGGGTGATTTGAGAAAAAAGAGGCCCGGTATTGACGCTAACTTTCCAGCCTCCAGTCGAAGCCGGTCAGAAAGGGTGTAGCTAAGTTGCAACCTATTGAGCAGCACACGTGAACGCTGCTGATCCTCTTCAAAAGGGCCGGGCAAATGCCATGCATAATAAGTCAGGCCTGAGAGGGAGAAATCGATATCAAGACGGTTTTCGATAACCGCACATTTGCTGCTGAATTTTATTCCGGCATCCTGAAAAGCATTTGTCGGGGCATAAGCACGTTCTCCGCCAACCCTCCACGGTGAAGCGGTGCGCTTCATATATGAGGTTTGCAGCATCAGCGCGGTTTCGCTATTCGCGGCCACCTCATCGCCAGAGAGGCAAGAGGCCTGAGAGAAAGAGGCGAGTAATGACAAAGGAAGCAGCAGAGTATTAACACAACGTCTCACCTGACACCCCGCTGAATAGCTTCCCTGGTAAAGTAAAATTCTGGCAAGGACTCAAGCCTGACGTTGCTATATTCCATAACGGTAAATCCCTTATTGTGGCGTGCATCTTGCACAATGATCTTCATTGGCCGCGCTTCTCCCAGCACCGTCTGATAATCCTTGTAACGTACCTCTTTGAGTAATTTCTCATCCTGTGAATAAAAGGAGGCGGTATAAGGTCGGGAACTCTCCTTCTCTACCAGATAGACAATTTTGGGATAGGTTGCCGCAGCAGTTTTTCGCTCAAGGGAGAGTCGATAACAGACGATATTTCCACAAGTCGTTTCGCCAGTGAGGTGAGCGTGGTACGAGTAATCAAAATTGGTGACAATAACATCGCTATTAGCGATCTGTCCGACTAAGCGCTGCTCAGGCGAAACAGGCATCGGGCGACGTAATTCCGGTGAGTAGAACCATAAGTCATACCAATCAGAGAGCATGACCTTACCTTTGTCTCTGGCAGGATAGATAAAACGGACAAGGGATCGTGCATCCGCAGGCCGGCCATTTTCGGGCTTCATAAAGCGCATCGACACATCGAAAATCTGCTTATTAACCGCTTCGCCGGCTATATCTTTATATTCATGTACCGTAACCGTATAACGGAACGGTTTATTAGGTGAGCGTATTTCATCAGCCCGGCGAATAATATCCTGTGCCAGCGTTGCATTGCAGATGGCAGGAAGCATCGACAGCGCAATAAGAAATGGAGAGAAAATATTCATAATCGGTCCTGTTTATGAAAATTTAAAAGCGTCGGCTAAATTCAATTTTGCTGCGCGTAATGAAGGGCGCAGAGAGGCGAACATTGCGGTAATGATCGGTAAGAAAAAAGTAAACCAGACCGTATCTATATCCGTGATTTTAATAAATGCGGTATAGCCCTGCGACTGTCCCGGAGAAGGCGGCATCGCAATACCTTGAATGTTAATAAGCCATGCAAGGGCAACTCCTATAGCCAGACTCCCTGTCGCGCCAATAATGCCAATAAAGATCCCTTCCAGAATAAATAGCCGCGTAACATGCCATGGCCTGAGTCCAATAGCGCGCAAAGTGGTAATTTCTCGCGTACGCTCAATGATATTCATGGTGAGGGAGTTACCAATCATAAAAATAACAATTACCGCGACAAGAAGTTTAATAAAAAAGTAAATCCCTGAGAGAAGATCTTCGACCTGCTGGTAAAACGGCGAGACGTTATTCCACTCTTTTACGATCAGCGGTAAGTGATGCTGGGCAATAAAGTGTCGAAGTTTAGCTGCAAAGCCTGACACATTTTCTGTATTGAGTAGAATCAGTATTTTACTAACACCCTCTGTTCCCATCAGGCGCTGCGCCGTCGTTAACGGCATCTTCATTGCCGTATCATCATAGTCTTTAATACCGGAGGCAAAAATACCGCGTACTTTCAAAGATATTGCTCCCTGCCCTCCTTGTGCATTAACCACCATAATATCGAGCCAGTCGCCATACGCGGCATTGAGGGTTTTAGCAAGTCCGCTTCCGGCGGTCACTTCGTCCATTTTTACGCGGGATAAGTCGCTGCCGATAATGAGCTTATCGAATGAGCCAAGCTTTAACGCAGCTAAAGGCTCGACGCCAAGCCCGGAGAAATAACTGGTGGTTTCGTTTTCATATTGTGAGGCCACACCAGTAAATTCAAGCTGGCCCGAGATGGTCGAAATATCCGCCGCTAAATCGGGTTGTGCAAGAATGTCTTGCTTCAATGCCGCATAATTTTTAATCAGGCTCTTATTTTTCTTTGCACTCTCAAAATAGCCCGCATTATAAATTTGCACATGACCAATATTGGTACGAATGGTTTGCTCTTTCAAAATCCAGAAGGAGTACTGAATAAAACCGCCATAGAGAAAAATCGCCACACCGCCAAGCATAATTGCCGCAAGCGTTGAGAAAGAGCGCCGTCGATGGCGGAAAATATTCAGCAAAGCAAACTGCGTATCTCTTAACCTGAACAGTAAACAGAAAAGTATAAAAAGCAGGACAGCGCTCATCGCCAGATTAATAAATAACATGATGGATTCCTTTACTTCTCTTTTAATAGCGGCATCACTATCTGCGCCATTTCCTGCAGATCCCACTCTGGCGTGGCGCCAGGCGATAAGAGGATATATTTCTCTGCTTGCGCTCCTGATTGTCTTAATTCACTTAACAGGCGCTCAGCGTCGTGCTGCTGCCGACAAGTAATGAGCGCGCGATAGCGCATATAACGAACGGGAATGAGCATTTTCTCATCGAATAAGCCCGCTGCATTTAGTAAGCGTTCGGTGTCATGCAGGGCGATAATGCATCGACCGCTTTCCGCAGGTAAATAAGCATCAATACGCGCTCGCAGGTAGTGCAGCCGCAGATTATCGTCGTTTGACTCCACCGCTTCATCGAGAAAGAAAAAACCGGTTTTTGCGTACTCTGCGGCGTGGATAAAATCATTAATCGCAGCATAGTGTTTTGCCTGTTGTAACAAGCCGTAGGCATAAAAGATCAGCGAGGCAATATGCTGTTCACGGCGATATTCACGCCACAACGCAGAGGTTGTTTCCACCAGCGCCTGCGGCTGTGCCGGAAAACCTTGCTGGATTATTTTCTCAACTTCAGACGTTGGTGCGGCAATTACCGTGTTCACTACCAGCGTCAAGGCGATGATGACGCCCTTCAGGCGATTGCGTTTAACGGGCCGAATCATAAGTTAATTCTCCATCCGTGATTTCAATTACCCGCTTCACCCGATCCTTGAGTGGGGTGGAGTGCGTGGAAACAATAAAGGTGGTTTGTGTTTCCTGGTTAATTTTTAATAGTAAATCCATGATCGCTTCGCCGGTCGCTAGATCCAGATTCCCCGTTGGCTCATCGGCAACAACGATGCGCGGCTGATGGGCAAGCGCGCGGGCAATCGCCACACGTTGTTGCTGACCTCCGGATAGTTGGCCTGGTTTTCGCCGTGCAAGTTGCGCGAGGCCGACGCTGTCGAGCGCATGTAATGCGCGCGCTTTCGCCTCTTTTTTATCGCAATAGCCATTGAGAACCAGCGGATAAAAAATATTATCCAGCACGTTCAACACCGGAATCAGATTGAAAAACTGAAAGATAAAGCCTAGATGCTTACCTCGAATTGCGGCGAGTTCGTTTTCAGGAAGGTTATTGAGCAGATGATTTAAAAAAATAACCTGTCCTGTGCTCGGGCGGTCTAGCCCGGAGAGGATATTGAGCAGGGTACTTTTGCCGCTACCGGAGGGGCCGCACAGCGCGATAAATTCCCCCTTCGCAATCTCAATGTTCACCTTTTTTAATGCATTTACCTGACTTTCACCTGCGCCAAACTGTTTTGATATATTGCTCAAAATAATGGCAGGCAGAGCTTTTACGCTATTTTTCATGCGCCTTCCCTTTCAGTGTCGATCCAACTGTCGAACCAGGCGCTACCACCAAAACTATCTTTCACGATAGTGCGGATTTTTGTCCCGCCAGGTGCTTGATGTTGCAGGTACTCCCAACTTAGGGCGGGAGTTAAACAACCGCTGGCTCCAAACATAGCGCTGAGATCGAGGACGTTAGCCGCCTGTTCAGGCACCCGGCGAAGTGTTGTCGTATCGGTCTGCGCGAACAGGTCGATATCGCTCGCAGTCTCATAGAGCTCACGCTGAGTTTGCGTGCCATCCTGCCAGCTAAGGTAATTTCCGCAGCGAACGCTGATGCCAGCTGCACGGCGGCTAAAGATAAAACAGCCTGCCCGCTCAACGCTGAGATGAATACCGCTTCTCTGCTGCGCTCTGCTCTTCCCAGCCTCGCCCGCTAATGCTGCTTCGGAGAAAACCAGCAGCGGTATTGCACGCCACGCGGCGCACACCACCACAAAATCAAACGTATCCCAGCAGAGATAATCCTGTGCACAGCGCATCGCAGCAATTAACGAGAGCTTCTCGCCGCGCATTTTGCAACTGACATCTTTGATGGCGAATTTCTTCAGCAGATTTTTCGGCAAGGTATCAATAGTTGAGGTGTGTAATGCGCTGCTTATATTTTCGAAAATTGCACTCTCCCCCCACGCATCAACATAAAGAAAAGCAGTGCGGGATTTTAATAATAGCATCCGCTCTTTTGCGCCGAGGCTCTGTAACACTTCCTCGGCTGCCTGCTCAAGCGCCTCGATATAATGGATATAGTCAGGTTTACGCAGCATTTCTTGTGCATAGGCAGCTTTGCTTGTACCGAAACGTTTAAAACCCCAGCCACATTTAGCCGTTTCTTTTAGCGCCTGGTTGTAGAGATGTGATTCCCAGACGTTCAACCATCCGGGAGAGTAAATATAAAAATCATCTTCCGGCTCGATAATCGCAAAGGCATTGAGATATATTGCATCGTTCATTACGCTGCTTCTCCGTTCGCGAATAGAGAAATGACAATGCCGATAATTGAACCATCAACACCGAGGCCAGTTTTCAACAAATATTTTTTTTGATGAGAGACGATCGGCTGATCAACTAATAAATGCTGAGATATTTCATCACTTATCTCGTCGTTCGCCACCGCGGGAATTAACTCGCCCTTTCGCAACGCCTCGGCACCGATAATAAGATCGACAATACCGGAGCCGGTGGCGGTATAACCCAGCATGCCTTTATAGGCCAGTATCGGTATTGTTTGGTCGCCCACCAGCATTGAAATCGCTTGCGCTTCAGATTTATCGCTGGTAGAAGAGCCGTTGCCGTGTGGAATAATAGCGCAGAGTTGATCCAGCGTTACCGCAGCTTCACTCATTACGCTGCGCATTACTTTTACCAGGTTGGTACTAAGCCATGTTGGATCGTGGCTTCGCCCGGCACTGGTCTGGGTATAGTTTGATTGCAACTTCACATGGCGTTTCCCCTTCGGCCCACCACGATACCCTTGGCGCTCCAGCAATATCACCGAAAAACCTTCTGCAAATAAGACAGCCTGGCTGTTTTTACCAAACGGCTGCACTACCCTGCTTGCCAGCATCAACTGATTTTCCAAGAACCAGATATCCTGGGTATTAATTTTTGAGCAATTAATCACGCAAACCAGATTGAGGCCGCCGCGCTCAATGGCCTGGCACCCCAAATGGATGGCTGTCAACGCGGAATTACTGGTGCAGTGCATCGCAGCTGGAATGTTTGTCAGGTGATACTTTTCTGCCAGTTTAAAAGCCAGATAATCCTGGGACATATTTCGGACATGCAGATTTTTTATCGACTCTGAGAGCGCGACATCTTCAATGTCGTTTTTGTCGTAAAAAGATTTGTAGTCCATCGCATCGACACGCGGGCCGAGACCGGTCAAATAGACCCGGACGGACTCCCCCGCCAACGCGGCGGGGGGTAAAGCGGCCTGCGCTATTGCTTCTTCAATTAAGCAGCAGATGAGGTCAAGATCGCTCTCTTTCGTTGTATTAAGCCGGGCGACGTTGACATTTCGCTTAAATCCACATTTGATGGCCTCCTCTTCGCTGGCAAACCAGGGCGTGGTATTGACGCGGATACCCTGGTGCAGATTATCAATCAGCTGCGCGGGATGACGGGCATAGGGTAGCGCCAGGCTGTAGCCGGAAATCAGGGCTGCATTTTTCACGGCGCTACCCCTTTATAATCATCGCGTAGTAGTTCCCACCTTCTGTTGCGCCAACCAGTAGCGCATGGCGAACAGCAAGCCTGAGCGGCTCGCGCACAAAATTCATTCGCTTATCAAAGAAGGGATGGGAGCCAGGCATTGCCGGTACGCATTGCGTTTTCATGCATTCAGTCAGCACCAGCAAGTTCAACAGAGCGGCCACTGAGGCGACAAAACCGAAACAGGCGTTGTAATTAACAACCGGCACCTGCGGATGGCTCTGGTGAAATACATCGTAAAGGGCGTTGATCTCAACCTGCGCATGCGCAGGTCCACCGTGGCTGCTGCCACATACCAGATCGATTTCCTGAACGCTCATGCCGGCATCAGCAAGGGCGCGTTGAATAGCAAGCGCCATGGCAGCCGATTTTTCGCCTAACTGGGCGGAATCAAACCAGCTGTTATCACAAGATTTTCCATAGCCGATAATTTCGGCCAGCACTTCAACACCACGCTCGCGCGCCGCCTGCGGATCCTCAAGCAACAGCATACAGGCGCCTTCGCCTGGTACATATCCTTTCGACTCGTCACTATAAATTTGATAATCGCTCACATCGGAGATCATGGCGATTTTTTGCGTCACGGCATCCATGTAGAGCGCCATGGAGGGAAAAAACTCATCCGCGCCACCGACAATTACCTGCGGCTGCAGATTCTGCCGCACGAGTTCGTAACCATAAGTCAGTGCGCCAAGCGCTGCGTTTTCGCCCGTTGCCAGCGTCGTGGTGTACCCTTTAATCCCTTCAGAGATGCCGCAAAAAGTGGCAATCGCATTCATTAGCGAACCGGGAAACTCGGAGGTGCGGACTTTACGCGGATCGGGTTTGAGGCTTTGCAAATATTTATAGGTTGTCTCCTGCGGACCGCGCGACATTCCCATGATCAGCCCAAGGTTTTCGCCGTCGCGCTTAATTTTGCGCTTACCGCTATTCAACGCCTCTGAGAGTGCGACCAGAGCAAAAGTTCCGCCGCGCGTGGCTTTGCGTGCATCAAAGCGGCGCAGATACTTGCGGGGTTCCAGATTCTGCACCTGAAAAGTTTTGAAATGCACCTCCTCTACCGGCACTTTTCCCGCGCCTATGCCGTACTCACTTCCGAATATGTCGCTCAGTTGGCCAGTTTTTTCCAGAACCGCTAACAGCTCACGGGCTTCGGCGAGCGTATCCTGCGAGAATGTCACGCCCCCCAGGGTTCCGGTGGTACTCCGCTGCCAGATGTTCTGCAAAATGTCGCCGACGGTATGTCCAATGGCCGTTACGGCACCGGCGCCTGTTATCGCAACGCGCTTAGGGGAATAGTGCGTTACAGGTACTGTTGCAGGCCTTGTACTGATAACCATGGAGCAGTTATTACCGCCAAACGCATAGTTGTTTTTCAAAAAGAGATTAACCTCTTTCTCTCTGAATTCATTTGCCACGTAGTCCAAATCGCAATTGGGGCGTGGAGTTGAGAAGTTGAGGGTCGGCAAAACGATATTGTCAGGAAGCGTAACCAGACAAGCGATTAACTCCACGATGCCAGCAGCGCCGATATTATGACCAAAGTAAGATTTAGTTGAGCTGACAAGCAAGTCCTTGCGGTGGCCGAAGACTTTGGTCATCGCCATGCTCTCTATCCGATCGTTGGCCTCCGTTCCGGTGCCATGAGCATTAACATAGTCAATCTGTTCAGGCGAGATACCCGCGTTAGCCATCGCCTTGAGCATAACCTGTACCGCGCCATTCGCACGCGGATCGGGACCGGTCTCATGATAGGCGTCGCAGGAGGTAGCATAGGAGAGGATTTCACCATAGATAGTGGCTCCACGCGCTACAGCATGCTCATACTCTTCCAGTACCAAAGCCCCTGCACCTTCGCCAATGGACATGCCAGGTTGACCAGAGAATGGAGTACAAGTATCCGGATGCATGACGTTTAGGGCGTAGAAACCGGCGAAGGTCGGCAAATAAATGGGTTCCGTTCCCACGGCAAGCATCGTTTTGCTTTTCCCGTTTTGCAGATAGTCGAACGCTATACCGATGGCGTTCGGGCTGGCCGTACAGGCGGTGGCTACAAGTTCTACACCTCCTTTTAGCCCAAGCAGCGTTGAGACGCTTGAGCAGCAAGAGGCGAACCCGCCAGCATAGAGAGCCTTACGCAGAGAGAAGTCTTCAATGCGCTGTTCAAATAGCGGCAGAAAGGCTTCTGTGCCTGCAGAAGAGACGCCAACAATTAATCCCATTTCCTCGAGCGCAGAGGAGTTTGTGATAAGGCCCGCATGGTTTAACGCATCCTTACCTACTTTATAAGCCCAGAGTGCAGCGTTATCTAATGACTGCACGACCTTATCTGACAGCTCAGGGTAATGAATCTCGTGCATCACCTCTGCTGCACGCGCATTTTCGAACCATGTACTAAAACGTTGGCTATCCGTTACGCCACACTTCTTATTAAGAAGTGCGGACTTAAAATCCTGGAGAGTTTCAGCCAGAGACGAAAGTATACCCATCCCGGTAACAACCACTCTTTTTCTAGTGCTCTTCATTATTCATCCCTGCAGCAGAAGTGAAAAACAGACCTCATGAGGTGATACGGTTAACAAAGCCAGTTACACTCGCGGGAAACTGGCGTTGCGACGATTAAGCGTGTCGTGTCTTCGTGTCATCGATATAGCTGTGCTCTGTCGGGTTGACCAACAGACTCAAGTTATAAAGAAAGGGAAGAGTTTGTGTTTTTGCCGGGATCTTTGCCGTAGCGGTTTCGATAGTGAAGCCTGAAATATCTGACCACGCGTAATCATCTTCGAGCAGCGCGAGAGCAATTGACGCCTCGAGTGCAGGAGACCAGGCAGATTTAACGATTACGCCGACCTGTTTATCATCGACCAGAACTTTGTCATTGGGCGCGATTCCGGTGCTATCCGTTAGTGGACAGATGCCGACAATTTTACGTTTTGCAGGATCATGGGAACGCTCGACAGCCGCCTCTTTACCAATGAAGCCCTCTTTGTCGTATTGCACAGCCCATTGCAACTGCAGTTCAGCCGGATGACGGCTGAAGTCGGCATAAATATTTTCATCCCAACACTTATTTTCAATGCGCACTGTACGCTGATAGTCAAGACCGCCTGTTTTAAGTTGATATTTTTCACCTTTCTCAACAAGCATTGACCATGTATCTACGAGCTCTGGCTGTGGGCCAACTAACAGGTAAGCAAACTCTCCATGTTTACCGCAGCGAAAAAGAATCAACTCGCCGTCCTGGTTAATATATTCATGGTAGGGTAAGCCAATGATATCGAAGCCGTAGACTTCAGCAAGCAACTCCCAGGAGTAAGGGCCTTCAACCATAAGCGCCCCCCACGCCTCCTCTGTCATTGACTTAATAGCAGGTAGTTCAGCGATCTCAAGTTCTTCAGCACGTAGCAGAAGGTTATGGAGGGAGCTAATCATATCTGACGCGGCAATATTTTCTGACAAGATGTAGTAGCCATCGGGCGTACACAAAATATAGATGTCGCCTTTAATCGTGCCATCCTCATTAAGCACCAATGAATAAAGCCCTTGTTCATCGCGGATGATAGAGACATCAGCCGAAGCTAGATGATTAACTAAAGCCCATGCATCATCACCCATAACACTTACTATCGACATATGAGAATAATCAACCAGCAGTGCATTTTCTCTCACCGCTCTATACTCAACGCTGGGTTCGTGATACGCGGCCGGGAGTAAATAATTATTAAAAATACCCATTTTAGCCTTATTGGCTAAATGTAAGTCATGCAGCGATTTCATAGAAGTCCTTATTAAAAAAAACCAACCCAAATTAAGCCTGGCGTTTAACAATCACAAAAGAAGCAAGGCTGTTAATGCTACGCATATATGACGACTCATCGCTTTCATCAACCTGAATATTAAAAACCTTATCCAGCATTACAATAATTTCGGTAGCATCAACAGAATCCAACTTCAGACCATTACCAAACAAGGGCGTATCGTCGTCAATTTGCGACAGTTCGCGAGAAATATTTAAACGCTGAATAATCTCTATTTTAATAGTGAAGATAACCTCTTTGCGCTCTTCAATTTTACTTTGCATTACTGTCATTTTTTTCATCCCTGTAATAGAGTTTCGCGAAAGTTAATGATTGTTCCTTGGCTAATAATTTTCTTACCGACGCTTGCCGTAACGGAGTAGTGTTTGAACCCGACAGGATCGGTAAAAGCTGGCCTGCTTATTATCTCAATAGTATCTCCAGGATAAGCAATGCCTTTAAACTTCAAATTTTGTGACGCCAGCACACCACGGACTTGAGCCCGACGCTCACGAATAATTGCGACTAATTCGGGGCTGTGAATAACACTGTAAAAATCACGCAAACTGGTTAATGACGTACCGAACCGCCCTGCAAAAATATCGCAAACATCGCTGATAAAAGAAAAATACTCACTTGCCTGACCGAATATTTCCGCAACTATTACACCGGGCATAATGGGATTGCCCGGAAAATGCCCGATTAGGTAGGAATCGTTATAAGTTACATGTTTGATCACGCGAATATAACCGTTTTCACCATATTTATAATCCTCTATGCGATCGACCATCATAAGAGGTTGGCGCCATGCACCCATCTCAAGAAACAATTTCGGAGGGATAGTATACTTTGACATAAATCACCGCATGACCAGTCCACCATCAACAACAATAGTTTGCCCAACGATATAACTGGATGCTGCTGACGATAACCAAACGATAGTATCAGCAACTTCATTACAGTTTCCTAACCGCTTGAGTGGGATTGAGTTGGTTACATCACGAACAACAGTCCTTGAGACCTTTTTAACCATCTTTGAAGCAATCATTCCCGGCGCTACGGCGTTAACACGAATGCCGCGTGGTGCAAGTTCAGCAGCCAGAGTCCGGGTAAAGCCTAGTAAGGCCCCCTTAGAAGCACTGTAGTTTGTCTGTCCAACACTAGGAATAATTGCAGCGATAGAAGCAACATTAATAATCGTCGCATTTTCCGCACTTCGCAGGAATTTTAACATCGCTTTGGTAAGGTTAAAGGTGCTCAACATATTAGTTTCGATAACCATATTAAAATCCTCGAAACTTATAGCGGAAAAAAGATTGTCTTTAACAACCCCAGCATTATTAATAAGAATGTCAAGTTGCGAGATAGCAGAGCTAAGATAGATAATCAGTTCACTCAGACTCTCATTATTAGTAAGATCGCACTGTAAGGTAGTCAAACGACAGCCGTAGTCAAGTTGCTCGCTTAATAAACGAAGCGGCTCTACGTTGCTTTTAAATAATGCGAAGACATTACAACCCTGTTCAAGATATCTCTCACACGTTGCCAGACCAATATCTCCGCTTGCGCCGGAAATAAGCACGTTTTTTGTTTCCAAATCCTTATATGCATACATTTTTGTTTTTCCTTCATCGGGATATAATTGTTACTGCAACAGCATGTGTTCGACAGTGAGATATGCTTAAAGAGATATGTTCTATTCCTCGCTCCTTGATTATCTGTGCTATACGTCCAGAAAGAGAAAAAAAGGGGCAACCTAAACGGTCATGCTGAATCTCCATATCCTGAAAGGTTATGCCTTCACGGAACCCTAAGCCTAACGCCTTAACAAGAGACTCTTTTGCAGCCCAAAAACCCGAAGCTCTTTCATAATCCAGCGCTTCTGCAACAAACTGCGCTCTTTCGGATGAAGAAAAAACGCGATAAAGAAAATTATTCCCCCCATGGTTTATTGCCCTGGTAATCTTACTTACTTCAACGATGTCAGTACCGAGATAAAGATTATTTTTTGCCATAGATACTAGAACTGATAACTGAAGTTAAATTTCGCCGTAAAATCATCAACAATCATTTTGGAAGGATAGAGTAAAGGAAGGGATAATGATAATTCATATCCCAAAGACTGAACATTCCCTTTTACTCCACCGGTAATACCCATAAGTTTGTTGCCACCATATAGTTGCCGCGTGGACTGGTTATTACCAACTTGCCCATAATCAGTTCCGAAGAAAGAAGTTACCCCATTAAAGGCAGTTGTAACATTAAGAGTGTTTTGTATATAGAAAGCATTTATAGCATCCACACCAGAACTATTTTCAAAACCTCGTACATTCCAGCGATTGCCTAAATTAAACTGATCCTGAATGGTTAGTGATTCAGGGCTATATTGCGCACCTATAGTCATCTCATACCAGGCTGGAGAAGTTGATAGCTTCATTACCTTCAAATAAGTCATATTTAAGTTATAGATGTGACTAACACTGTCTACGTCGCCTGATAACATATCTGGAGTTTCCTTCCCCCCAGGCCATTTAACAAATCGTTGCCAGCTTAATGTTGAGTCCAGTGAGGCCCCATCAAAGCTCTGGAGGTAATTGAGCGCTAGCTTCAGGTTGCTCATGTCACGCTTTTGCATGGCCAGCTGGACTCCACCAAACTCGTAATCTAATTTTCTTTTAAAAAGCTCTATACTTCCAGAAATTTTCTTGGACATATCACGATAAAGCAGGCGCGTGCTTTTGATACTGTAATATTTATTTTTACCGATATAATTATAATGCCAGTCATCTATAGGAATATTTTGGTTAGAAAAACTTGTGCTATATATAAATTCATACTCCCAAAAGCCATATGGGAAAGAGTACCAAGCGGTAATGTTTTTGTAACCCCCTGTCGTACTACTCGCCCCTGACAAATAACCTATATCACTTAAGCCTGCGACATTAAATAGATAAAAAGACGCACTAAATAGGTTTTGCCCCGTACTTTTATCCCCCAGGTTATTATAGTTTGCTTTGACACTCCATTTTTTAGCGCGGTGCGTATTAATTAATATTTTGCTGTACCCGTTACGACTTCCAGGAGCAATGTTTATTTTTACATCAACCGCAGGTGTTCTTTGCAAATTCTCTAGACCCTGCTCTATATCTCTTAGATTTACAACATCACCCTCTTTAAAAGGCAAGATATAAGAATTAACATCTTTACCTTCAATTATAATATGCTCTATCCGACCAGGAACAATCGTTAAGATAAGCTGCCCCGTTGTCAAATCTTGATTGGGGATATCTACACGTGTTGTTACAAACCCGACATTAATAAAATAGTCCTGAATAATCTTAGCTAAAATTCGTATGGCGCTGATACCAATACAATGCCCAGAGAATTTATTTTTAATAGCGCTGATATTACGATCATTTATAAAATCATTACTAAAAATAAACTTATCAATTTTATAGCATACTTTATCATGAGGGATCTGTATGTTATTTATAAGCAACTCTCTTTTGTTTGAGAACACATTTTTTTTAGTAAGTTTATTTTCACGCAATACATTCGAGTCATTGCGTTGCTGCTCTTTCGCAAACGTGTCCAGATTATCCGCTGCTACCACATGAAAACAAAAAAAACAAATAATAAGATATAACTTATGAAGTTGCACTATTACGATCGCTCTTATTTTTGAAAAGCAGCAGAGAAACTGCTGCTTTTCATTGTGTATTTAAATCACAAACCAACAATAGTGCCTGACCCGGTCAATTGTTCAGTATTTAGTACAACGCCCCTTTCACCACCTAAAATAGCATTAGCTCCTGAGTTATGTACCATTTTCGAAGTAATGAACGCATTGCCTTGAGTATAGATATTTTTATAATTATAAATTGTGCGAGCAGCCTGGACATCGAGATAATCCCATGCCACCACATTACCATAGTTAGTTAAATCAGTTCCCGCCTTGATAAACGCTGAACTACCAACCAGATTGCCTTTGCTGCTGTTAACAACATTTCCATCTGATTCAACATATAGTATTGTACCCGCCACAATATCTTTCTCATTAGTAAGAGTACCTGACGTGTCAACTTCTAACGTATTATCAGCGGAGATAGTATTATAATTATGTAATACACCCGCCACGCGTACTAATGAGTTTTGCTTACTGCTTACCCACCCATAATTAGTGAAAGCACTACCTACAATTAATGAGAGATGCCGATCGGAAGAAATTATTCCCGTTGCATCATTGCTTTCGATTGTTCCAGTACTGTAATTGGATAGCGAATTGACGTCAATATTAAGATCTCCAGCGCTATGAATTGTGGAGTAATTATTAGTTAATCGTTTCGCAATAATATTTGCATCACTACCGCTAGCTATTAAAGCGCGATCGCTACTAAGTGTTTCCAGAACATTCATGGTTAATGGACCATACTCCGCAATGATACGGCTATGGTTGTTGTTAACTGACTGAGCATTGATTGAAACTCCGTTGCTCCCAATCAACCCACCGATCTGGCCTGGTATACCGAAATAATTACCATATACTTTCCCAAAATTCTCTCCATAGGAGTTATTAACATTTGTTTTAGCGTCAATATTCAGTACATTACTTGCCACCATCAAGCCGTGATAGTTATCAACATCTGCTTCAGTTTTGATTGAAATATCTTTACCAAGAATCATGCCACCGATGTTTTTGACATTTTTAGCTTCGATATCAACATTGCCAAACTGTGAGCTTACTAAGCCAATATGGTTATTAAAGTATCCGGTCAAATCGATTTTGATACCACGATCGCCAATGATTTGCCCGACATAAAGACTGTTATCCATTGTGGAACCAACGACTGAGATGGTGTCTTTAGAAAGAACTCTTCCGCTCGAGTTTTCAATATTTCCAATTGCAGAAAGTGACACGGATTTATCAGCAGCAATTTTACCATTACCATTATTGATAGTGCTATCACTTGCCAGAGAGATACTTCCCGATGAACTTATTCCGCCTGTAGAATTATTAATTACGCCAGCCTTTACTTTAATTCCACCATCGCCTGAAATCAGTCCTAAGGAGTCGCTACTTGTAGCATCAGCAGTAATGTTTTCTCTATTAATAAAAGACTTTGCCGTCTCAATCTGTATACCACCTGCTTGAGACCTGATAAGGCCTTTAGTATTGTCTATATTTCCAGAGCTAATCATATCAATCTTGCCAGCAGATTGAATTTCACCTCCTACATTAGTTAATTCTGAAGTTTCAAGAGCTAAATAACCACCTTTAATCTGACCAGTCCGGTTGTCTAACTTACCGGTTTTCAGGGCAACAACACCTGCCTCCAATCCTACAGCAGTACCCTTGCCAGTGTTAGTTAATGTTTTGCCATTAGTATTAATGCCTAGTACTCCACTAGAGGCAACTTTTCCATTTTTATTATTAAACTCACCACTATCGATATAGATATCAGCCTCTGAGGAAATACTACCTGCCGTGGTGTTGTTAACAACATTTTTTGCTGTATTGATGAGTATCTTACCTTTACCAGCGATGTTACCACCAATATTATCCAGAGCTCCATTAGTTGTGATTTGAGTTTCTCCAACCGCTTGTACATTGCCATTGCTGTTAATGAACTTACCGTTTACATCAATTACGATATTATCTGCACCTCCTGCAATTATCCCTGTATTTCTTACACCAACACCGCTTTCAGTACTGATTAGATTAATGCGATTAGCGTACATTCCACCCAAATCTGAAACATCAACTGCATATGTGTTTCTGACTCCGCTCGCCGTTACATGTCCCGAGACTTCTGCGTTTTCATTGATATAATTATTGCCTGCGATCACGGTAAGCTCATCCGTCACGATTTGGCCTTGTACCGCCACAGAGCGAGCAAGGATCTCTGTTGGTGAAGAACTCATTAACCCCTGGACGTTGATAATGCCGCCCCCAACTGAATAACCTTTCAACGCACCATTTTGAATATCGGGTTTACCGGTCGTGATGGTAACCTTACTGGTATTGATAAAACCACTTCCCAGAGTTGTTGAAATACCATTAGGATTGGCAATAACCAAGTGTGCCTTATCCCCTGCAACTTCCATCAGGCCTTCAAGCATACTGGATTTATTGGACGTAACTTCATTAAGGATAACGTTGGCGCTACCAGAAGTAAGATTACTATTACCCGCAATTGAACCACCAATTATAGTATTAGTACCGGAAGAGCTATTATTAAAAATCACCCCATCCTTACCAACGTGGAAATCATCATAAATATTATGAGAAAGTCCATTTTCATTTGGTTTTGCAATGTTTATTATCGGCACGCCATTTGATTTGACGAGGGTACCATTTTTGATATTGAGATTTGCTGCTTGAACTATAACCGGTAGAGAAAGCAGAATAGACGCTGCTATTGGATTAAATTTCATTAAAATTCCTGTGATCCTTTCACTTTTCATTGATTACCTACCTGTAATTTATGCAACTTATTAAGATGAGCTTATTCGTTCAAAGAAACTAATATTACAAATGCGGCTAATTCAGGCATCTAAATTCGTAATGCAGACTAAAACCACATTAACATTTGGAACTTCCCCGTTTGTCTTAACAGTTTTACCATATAGAACCAAAGTACATGTAAGAACATTAGATATATGCTTCTTAAATTAAGGGAAATAATATACTTTTTTTTCTTGATACGCCTTCAAAAATAGAGAGCCGATAGGAATTTTTTAATTATTACTAAAGCAAGTATTAAAACAAGTGAATTACCCTTAAAGAATAGAAAATTTTTTATTAAGGCTGCTTAAGGAAATTTTTGATTTTTCCTTTGATATCAACAAACTACAAAATTTAATCATATCTATAATAAATCCCAGAGCGCCTAATATAGGCCATACAAATAAATAGTGAGCATAGATATCTTCTACATCACAAAGGCAAAGAAAAATGAACGACCCTCACCGGTGCTTACGCGCGGACTGAGCATGAATTTTCAACCAGACAATACATTTTTGTTGCGGGATATCTACAGCCAGGGATGAAACTCAGTCTCAGCATAGTCTTTAAGGTTGGTGATAAAATTTAAATCTTAAAAGAACGCATCGAGGCACCCTTAAATAAACAATCATTCATTTAAATAAAATTTATTTACTTCTTAAAAAGAAATCAACGGTATTATAAAGGCAAACCAAAAAGGTTAACGAAATGTTATCAACAAGGCGGAAAGCGGCATTGCTTCAGATGAAAAGAGTACAATTAGTTAACAGTTATTATTTATTCGCAGCATAACATTTTATTACTATCCGATTATTTCGCATCAAGGTTATTATTTTTGTGAGGAGCAAATATTTTGCGTAAGCTCATGATTAGTTAAAAGTTGCTAAGCACTCATTAACTAACGCAACTGTAAGGTATTGAGTTGTTATTAGCGAATATATTCAAGTTATACTTTCTTAGCTTCTTATGATCGGTTTGACTATTTGATAGAAGTACCGATTAGAAAAAAATCCTTGTGCATACAAGGAACCTTCAAGGTTAAAAACATTAAGAGTAAGGTGCATTTATGAAACGTAAAATCCTAGCGCTTGCATTATTGTCTTCTTTTAACATGGGTGCAGTTCAGGCAGCTGACACTACAGCACAAGCTGTTGCAACGTGGTCCGCCACGGCAAAAAAAGATACAACAAGTAAATTAGTTGTAACGCCTCTAGGAAGTCTTTCTTTTCAATACGCCGAGGGCGTTAAAGGTTTCAATACACAAAAAGGTCTTTTTGACGTTGCAGTTGAAGGCGATTCAAGTGCAACGGCATTCAAACTCACCTCACGATTAGTGAGTAACACGCTAACACAGCTTGATGGATCAGGGTCCACGCTTAATGTTGGTGTTAATTACTTCGGTAACGCAGTTAACAAAACGACTGATACTGTTCTTGTTGATACTCTTTCTGGTCAAAGTGGTGGTCTTGGCAATATTGCTTCTAATTACAATAATGCAGGGCGTTTTGCCGGTCAGGATGCATTTACATTCTCAATTGCAAGTGCAACGACTGACGGAACGACGCCTGCAACAGATTTGAGCGTATTGCCAGAAGGTATTTGGAGCGGCGATATTAGCGTTCAGTTTGATGCAACCTGGACTAGCTAATTTCCAATATTTGAGGAGCGAGGGACCGCTCCTTTTTTTTAGGAGAATGAATATGAAGAAGAATTTTCTAACTTTTGCCATTTGTTTAAGTTTCATGATGCCCACTTACGCATTAGATATTGGCGATATATCTTCTTTTATGTATAGCGATAGTTCCATTATTAGTAAGGAGATCAAAAACTCTACCAATACAGGTCGCCTTATTAATATCAAAGTCGAAAGAATAACAAACCCTTTGGAAGGCGGTAGCATCATTCCTATGGAGAGTAAAGATGAAATTCTTTTGACACCCGGGAGTTTGCTGCTTCCGGCTAATAGCAATGAAACTATTCGTTTTTTCTATAAAGGTCCGAATGATGATAAAGAACGCTATTACCGTATTCTATGGTCCGACCAAGCATTGAGCGAAGGGAAAAGGAGCAACGCAAAGCGTCATGCCGTTGCCACAGCCTCAGCGTTAATCAGTTCAATATTAGTAGTTGCGCCACGTAAAGCGAAATATGCATACCACTACTCTGAAGGGAAAATCACTAATCCAGGAAATGCAACTTTACGTATTATTGCTTATGGACCATGTTTGAAACCCACTGATGGCGACTCTTGCAAAGAGAATTATTACCTTATGCCAGGAAAATCGCGAGAATTTACGCGGGTCAACGTTGCAGATAGAAATGGTCGTGTAGCATTCTGGCAAGAGAACCATTTCGTTTCAGTAAAATAGTTTTCGGGAGACGTAATCTGTGCGCATTGTCGAGAACAAGATCTTCCAAGCTTGCGTTACTTATACAGTCATTTTCTTTGCTGGTATGAATGAAGTTTACTCTACTCCTTTTCAAAACTTACATATCGCCGGCATAATGGTTCCTGATGCTTTTAGAAAAGCATTACAAGATGGTATGAGCATCCCTTTATATATCCACCTGAATGGGTCTTCTGGTACAGAAGATGATCAGCGTATTGGCACGGCTTCCATATGGCTTGATGATAATATGGTAAAAGTACGTTTAATTGAGCTTGAAGATCAAAACGGCAATGCTTCATTGAATGAAGTTACACGTTCAAAAATAGATAGCCTTAAAGATGTTGCATTTAATGAAGAGTTTAAAATATCTCTCACCGATAACGCTTGGCTATATTTAAATTTCCAGCAACTTACATTACAAATAATTGTAACTCAGCAGGCGCTCAAGACTCTCTTTCGTCCCAAGATTGAGGACATAGGTAAATCCAGTGCGGAAAATTTAAGCGGCACGCTGAGTTATAACTTTGGCATTTATAACAATAAGATGAAGGGGGGTGAAAGCAGCACTTCCAACTATCTTTCATTTGATTCTGTTACAGCATTAAAAGAGCACCATTTAATGGTGAATGGTACTATGTACGGTCTGGGATCTAATTCCCAACAAGCCCAATTTTATCGTGCTATGTACGAACGTGACTTTTCAGGCTTTAGACTTGCAGGTGGCATGTTAGATGCATGGAATTTACAGTCGCTTGGTTCTGTTACCGCGCTTCCTTCAGGAAAAATTTATGGCTTCTCCTGGGGTAACTATGCCCAGTCAACAGTCTTCAATGATTCACATTCTGTTGTACCAGTCATTGTGTTTTTACCTTCTGCTGGCGAAGTTCACCTATCTCGAGACGGTAAACTTCTCAGCGTACAAAATTTCAGCATGGGTAGTCATGAAGTTGATACCAGCGGACTCCCCTATGGTATCTACGATATCAAAGTCGATGTGATCGTTAATGGCCAACATATAAACCAAACTATTCAAAGAGTTAATAAGCTTTTCGCTCGCGGCAAATCTGCGGGAATGCCATTCCGTTGGCAATTTTGGGGAGGCAACATGCATATTGAGCAATGGGAGAGTGGCGAGAGGGAAATTCAGGAAGCTAAAAACAGTTTACTGATTGGCTTGTCCACGTCCGGTACACTTCATGCTTTATCCTGGATAGCCTCAGCGTATAACTATGATTCTGTCAGTATCGGGGAATTGCAGCTTTCATGGCCTGTTTTCGAGGATTTACAAATAAGTTTACAAAATATGCTGGCTACAGATGGGTCATGGAGTTCAATTAGTAGCTTAAATGCTACTTTGCCTGGAAGATTCAGTACTGTCTGGTTAAGCCAGGAAAAAACTTCAATCGGAAACAAAGTTCGGCGGAGCGATGCCACCAATATTTCAATGGGTGCGTCATTAAATCTTAATACATTTTGGTCCCGGCTTGGTTCATTAAGTGCGAGTTATAACAAAGATCACCAACATAATAGTCATTATTACACTGCCGATTATACGCAGACACTATACAATGGCCAGTTCGGTTCACTAGGTCTACGTGCAGGCCTGCAACGTTACCAGCACAGCAATAGTCGGCAAACAAGCCGTATGCAAAAATATGTCGCTTTTGATTTTCTGCTCCCACTTGGTAGCACCTTTCGAGCAGGGATAACGCAACAAAATGGTTATGCTATGGCAAACATCTCCGCTCAGAAGCAGTTTGACGAGACTAATACTATACAGGCTATTGGTGCCGACCTTTCCCGAGGCATTTCTGGTGAGAAGAGTAATAATAAAAACCTGAGTGCCACTGCATGGACAAAATATGAGAGCCGTTTTTCCACAGGAACATTGAGTATCAATAGCGGCCTGGATGGATATTTAAACTCTAACTTCACTGCGAATGGCAGTGTCGGCTGGCAAGGAAAAGAGTTAGGTGTTAGCGGCAGCACAGAAGGTAATGCTGGCGTAATATTACATACTGACATTGAGCAAAATGGTCAACTAACTGCAAAAGTCAATGGCCGCCTTTTCCCATTGCTTGGTAAACGTAACTACCTTCCTTTAGATCCTTATTCACGTTATGAAGTTGAAATTATAAATAGTAAAAATTCTATTGACAGCTATAACATCGCAAACGGTAAAAAAGGTCAATTCACGCTTTATCCAGGCAATGTTGTTACCATGAAACCTGAAATCAAACAAATGGTAACTGTTTCAGGCCGGATACGCGCTGAAGATGGAACATTGCTTGCTCATGCTCACATTAATAACCATATTGGGCGGACGCGTACAGATGGTAATGGTGAGTTCGTAATGGATATTGATAAAAAATTTCCTACTGTCGATTTTAGCTACGAAGATAATAAGAGTTGCGAAGCAAATCTTGATATCAGTAATGCTCGTGGTGCAGTTTGGGTAGGCGATATTATTTGCCAGGGATTGAAAACCTTTGCCGGCACTATGGTTGAGGGAGAGACCAATGAAGGTTAAACACTATTTATTCTTAACACTAGCATTTATACTCTCAAAAATAACGAATGCAGAAGCAGGCGTTAATAAAACTATATTTCCCGACGCACTTACGCGCGAATATGTTTTTGTAGAAAATAATAACAACGATAACTTTTTTGTTACACCAACTGGTGCACTGGATCCACGGATGACAGGCTCCAACCGTTGGACAGGGCTAAAATACAATGGTTCAGGCACCATATATCAGCAAAGCCTTGGCTATATTGATAACGGATATAATACACTTTTGTTAAGTAACCGCCGTTTCGATATGTGGCTTGAAAAGGCCCCCACCTCACATCTACTGACAGGGTTACGCTGTATCAACTGGTATAAAGGCTGCGATATGTCAACAAGTTTAATTTCGCCAGAGGCCAGGGATGCCGCTGGATTTTATGGCGTATCCGTTCCAGCAGGGGGAGCTAAATGGATGCATGGAATGATGAGCGATCAGTTTTATCATTATCTAAATAATGCGTCCGTAGGAAGTAACTTTACCATGACCATTAACACCTGCACTACAGCGGAAAGTTATAGCGCTAAACTGGGCCAACGCTGCCGCTATCTGGGTTCAGGTAACTGGTACGTCCGCAAAGTCTCATATACCAAAGGCGCTCATATTAAGTTTGAAAACACCAACAACATTTCGGAAGTTTTCATTAATAGCGATGGCATACCTACGATTGGAGAAGGCAACTCTGGCTGTTATCCCCTTGTTATAGGGAAAATTTCCGGTTTGGCCTGTAAAATGCTCACTTACTCATTACGTGACAACGGGATGAGCAACTCAACAATAAAAGTTTTTCCATCGATTAATAAACCCGATCTAGAATCAGCAATAAATTCCCAGGATATGCAGTTTAGTCTGGATAGCAATACCTGGAAGACTGTAAGCAAAACAAGTCATTACTTCACGTTTAATGAACTAAAAGGAAAGAGAAATATTTATATTTTTTTGTCGCAAAATTTTTTCAAACAAATGGTAAAATTAGGCATTAGCGACAGTAATACAAACGATCTCTTCAATTTTAGAATGCACAATGCCCTCGCTCCAGAATCAGGTTGGTACGAATTCTCAACTTCAAGTCAGATCATTATCAAGCCACGCGATTTTAGCGTGAGTATAATCTCGGCCGATTATGTGCAAAACCCTTCACGCACTGGGAAAATTGGTAGAAACACTCCTTCGCTTGATTTTGATTATATCGTTACGACCAATGGAAAGACCTCCGCAGATGAAGTGCTAATTAGCGTAACGGGTCCTACGCAAAAGATCCATGGGCGCTCGTGGTGCATATTCAAATCGCCTAACAGTATAACTCAGGTTCCTTTTCCAGCATCATTAATTTATAAAACCAGAAGCGGAGTAAATAAGACTTATGATGTCGGCTGCGATGGTCTGTGGCGCGATATGACTGATGCTTTTTGGCTAACGACACCATGGTTTAGTGCAAACGGCTCTATGGGGTTAATGAATAAATCAAATGTTCGTTTTTCAATACCTATGAATGATGAGCGCTCTCTGTATACATTAAACCAGTCAACATGGTTCGGAGATGTTAGCGCATCGGGTGAAATTAGAATCAAGGCAACATGGCGCAATGTTAATTAAACTACTATCAAAATATTTCTTAACCTTTTTTTCGCTAGCCCCTTTTTTTGCAAATGCTATATATGTCGGCAATCAAACTTTTTCGATTGACTCTGATAACAATATGTATGCAAAGATGGTTATAAATAATAATCAGTCGCCTCGTCTTTACCGCATAACTATTAGGGCGATTGTAAGCCCCGGAACATCCGAGGTTTATTTTCAGCCTAATGATGGAGAGCTACTATTCGCACCGCGACAAATGATGTTGAAACCTGGCGAGGGTGATTTTTTTAAGTTTTATTACCATGGCCCAGCTGATGACAAAGAGCGTTACTACCGTATTGCATTTGAAGAAATTCCTCCTCAAAACAAAAAATCAAAGAATGCGAAGGACAACATTATAAGTATGATGCCGGTCATCGTAATGGATACAATACTTGTCGTGAGGCCTCGTAAGATAAACTTTGAATGGTTTCTTGATCACTCTCATGGGGAGGTAGCTAATAAAGGAAACACATGGTTTAAGTTATTATTAAAACCAGGGTGCGGTGCCACAGAGGATACCAGCTCGGCATGGTATCTCCGGCCCGGGGAGGCACTGAAGAGTGGTTATGTGAAGGGAGCCGGTGAAATATTCATACTCTATAATGATTCATTTATAAAAATACATGATGATTGTACTTGAATCATTATGGAGGTTTATATTTTTTCGACTATTCTTATACCTTAGAGTTTAACTTCAAGAAAAATGGAGATTCTAAAAAATTGTCTCCTGGCATCGACCTTTTCAAACTCCATATAGGAAAGTTGATAATTTGAGTGCTTAAAGCAGTCTTGTCAATTTTCATTCATACTACAAAAAAACGTGGAAATTACTCTTACATCATGTTGAAATTACTGTATGGAGTAATAGCTATGTTTAATATGGAATGTTGATAAGGAACTCAGCCCTGGCTGCGTTGAAAGGTATATGCACTGGATTATAAACGAATGTATTGAATTCAGACCAGTTTTAAAGAAATTAACCTCCCTTAAAAACCCTGAAGTGAGTGTGATCTTAACCACCCCAGCAAGTCGGTGCCTTCTGCTATTACTTGAGGCATCTCCCGACATTGTCCTGCAGCAAGATTTTTTCAAGAAAGTATGGGAAGAGGAAGGAATGTTGGTTCCGGCCAACACTCTCTATCAGAATATTTCAATTGTCCGACGCGGACTACGTGCAGTGGGCGACACGGATCAAAAACTCATCGCCACCATTCCTCGTAAAGGCTTCCAAATTGATGACAGTGTCAGAATCATTAAACAGGATGATATCGTAGAAGCAACTGACAGCATTGCGCTTGATATTACCAACGCCTTAGACTCGGAATTGCCTGATAAGAGCTTCAATCCCGTTATTGATGATGCCTCGTCAGAGCCTCTCATAACACCATTATCCCAACCATCACCTATTGAAAATGAAAAGCAAATTAAAAAAATGCTTTTGCCTGTCATGCTTGTTCTCATCGCTTTTTTCACTGGCTTCATTGTTACAAGCTTCATTTGGTATGCACACGAAGAACCCGCTTTCTTCAACAATTACACTCTCATTGAGACAGATAATGGTTGCTATTTTCATACGAGGAATGACATTCATGATAACAATAATCCCTATTCGAAATATAAAAGCTTAATTCTGAACACAGGATTAAGTTGCAAGAGCTATCCATGGGTCTATTTTCCTCTTTCTGCTACGTCTCCTACTTTGACCGCATTAGCCTGTAGAAATAAATACACTACGGAGTCTTCACCAGGATGTATCTCTCTCCATATTAGTGGAATCAAGCGAGATGACTAAAAAGAGGATTAGCTTATTAATTTTTTTTCTCTCTGCAGGTCTCGCATTTGGCTATCTGTACCTAAAGGCCATAGCAAAATTGCGCGCTGCGGAAACTTGCTCAGCAATGGTTGTTGTCTTTAATAAGGATGCGCAAGCTAACTTGACGCTGGACTTTATGTACAACAGACGAACGCTGAGCGGAATCGTCTCTGTGAGTGGGCGCTATCGTCACCCCAACCACCCGGAGGGTACGATTAGAAGGGATGTCGCATACACATGGGTGGAGAACAAAAATACCTTTCAACTTTTATCAACCAATATCAATAAGGTCGATAACGTTGAGAGTTTGCCCGATGATGTTATCGCTACCATTATGCCCGCTTTTTACGTTTACCCTAACAGACAGATAAATTACGCAATCAAACGACAAGGCGGTAGTAGCTTTCTCTTCAGTGTCGGTAAACGACCGTTGTTTGTCTGTAGTACATGATCAAAACACATGAAAAGGTATAAGACATTACTTGGTTATTTGGCAGAATTTTTGCGGCTATAGCCCGTTTCTTTACAAGCAAAATACGGGGTTATCTTTCGAGAACCCCTTATCATAGCTTGCAGTAGCGCAGACATTCGAACTCTGGAACCCTTTCGGGTCGCGGACTTCAAGAACGAAAAAATAACATCATTTGTAAATGTTATCAAAATGTTTTCGTGTATTTAGCGCATCAATATATATATGACAAATTAATACAATGAATCGACAGGGATAGTCCAACATCTCCGAGTCTTAATAATATTGTTTTTTTAAATTTTGTCGATGATATTCGCTCACTCGCACCATACCGATGTTTACTGTCACAGAATATTTAGTGTGAATCAATAAGATCGTTACTGGATTCTCCCCTCCTTCCATAGATTTTTATCCTTTCGCATTTAATAACACGAAAATGCTTAGCTGACAGCTCTGGTAAGAGTGGACCAAAACCTGATTTGGTGGTGATTACGGCGCCACACATCCACCTTAAACCAACCTTTATGGGTCTGATGGATGTAGCCAGTCCCAAACGGTTCTTGTCAGTACACCTACTGCCGCCCAGTGGCAGGGGCCTACTTTGTCAAGTAATTGAAGTAATTATCAAATGCTACTTCCTCTACAGGTAACGCAGGATACTACCACCGCCAGGGGTGAATGACTTTTTATCCTCATGCCTTACACCCGTGGGTTTCACTTAATTTTGTATGAATGTAAGGCATCGGAGTGGTCGGCTTACCGACTTTAATAGCTTGTAACGTGATGACCGTACGGCTAAAATCATCTAACTTTTTTTCTGAAAATTTAGGTATGTGCCGTGATGTGTATTTTTGGAAAAATTAAAAAATTTATTAATCGTAGCTAATACTTCTTAGGGATAAACATGAAAAATTTCATCAAAACACTTATTTATGATTTGAAGATAAACAATGCAAAATCTAAGGTTGTCATATTACTATTTAGATTGTCTACGATACATGCAAAAACAAAAATATTGTATCCAGTATCTCTCGTTTTTGTAATTCTCAATAAAATAGTAAATGAGTTTTTCCTTGGGGTTGAATTATCTTACCATTTAAAAATAGGGAAAGGATTTAAAATATGGCATGCAAATTCTGTAATCATCAACAGAAACTGCGTTATAGGAGATCACTTTGTCATCCGTCAATGTTGTACACTTGGTGGAAACAAGAGAGGAATAGATATAAATTTCAAAGTTGGCAATAACGTCGAAATGGGTGCGCATTCCTGCATCATCGGAGACGATATTGAAATCGGTGATAACGTTAAAATTGGTGTTGGAACGCTTGTAATGAAAAGTGTCCCTTCGGATAAAGTAGTTATTTCAAGCAATAAAATGGTTATTCTTGATAATTGAAGTTGTAATTATATCATTCATTTTAATCATCGCTTTTGCTATATTTCTTCCGGTTGAGCGGTGCATCTATGGGCTCTTTAATCATTAATTTTTCTTCAGCTCAAAGATGCACCTGCTGGACTCCAGTATCCCATCCTCAGTATGTGTCCTTCGGAAAAGAACTGGCCGATATCGCTAGATGGCCCAGTCAACATTATGCTATATCTATATTAAAGTCGGACCGCTCATAAAGATGATATCTGAGCGATCTACGCCCTCGAATACCATCTTTTGCGGCGATCATTTAACCTCTTTTCCTTTGGCTGCTTATTTAAGCGCGTATTGGACCACCATGGCGTATCACCGATGTCGGTGGAATGACGGCATTATTCGCATCTTTCACTACAGCGGACTCGGACACGCCATCGACGTACTTACCGTCCCATTTTCCAACATTACTGATATGCAGAGCATCGATAACCGCGCCGTTTTTCTGAAATTCACTACTGATACGCGCAACCATATTATTGTCGATGCTAATTTTCGCGCACATGCAGAAAACCGTGACGAAGAAATGAATAGCCTGGCGGAACGCATAATATCTTTCGAAAATAAAGATAAAAACGCTTAGGAAATTAATTCTGTTGTGCCTCATGTCGATGAATCTGGATAGCTCAAGATACAACAAAACACATTCACTCTCCGCAAAGGTCGCGTCTACTTTACGATCGATAATAAAAAGCTTCTGCCTGATGATCTGTTATCTGTTCAAAAGATCAAAAAGCCATCTTAGAGGTAATTAAGGCTAAGGAAATTGCCACATCACAAATTACCGTTGATGGCGGCGCATTACCTGCCGAACAGTTAAGCCCGGTTCCGGAAGCCCATCTTGAGATTGGCGAACACTCAGTGCAGGTACACTAACAATACTGAAACTACCGCTCAAACGTAGCAATGAGTATATATTGTTCTATATGATGGTAGTAACGGCATTATTGAATGCCTACAGCTGTTCTGATCTTTTGATACATCCGCCAAAAACGTAAAGGTTACGCGTATGAGAAGCATCTCTCACTTTAAATCTTATTAAGTGTAATCATAAATGATATTCCATCACTGTTAGAATTTAGATCTCATTATTTGCATGAGATCGCAATGAGGCTATGGCAATCCGGATCTATCCTCTTCAACAATTTCGATATAATGACTGGCCCGTTATCGGCAAGCTTGCGAAAGAAGACCCTGCCCTGTTTGACATCGAACACGCCTGCCGTGATGCTTTTTATTGGATGATGAGAAAAGAGCAACATGACCGGAGAAAATAGTCTGCTAACAGACGCGGAACTGATGGATTATACCGGTTATCCACAACCATCCAAACAATAGGAAATAGAGGAGCGTGGCCATTTTTAATATATCCCAGACCGACAAGTAAACCCGATGATTATCTGGACATATACCACGATATACTGAACGGACAGTACACCATGCAGATCAGTACAGAAGATAAAATCGATTTCGGATCTATTTATTTGGCGAAACCGGGCGATAGCAAGCTCCCTCCCCGCGTATAAAAAATCAGAATGCGTTACTAATACAAACCCACGCCGAGGGAGACCGTGACGCTGGGACCAACCACCCTCACCATGTCAGCGTTACACAAACGAAACGAGGAAGACGATGCAATTATTCAGATGTGATTACGTTCGAAAAGCCCTGGAAGATTTTCTTGAAAGTGCCTACTAAACTGAGCTTGCAATACGAACACCGCGAAATCATCTGCAACATCAAAAAAAACTATTTGCCGTATACGTTA
>Ga0157360_1000112_pt1 | contig 42397 bp, 36 predicted proteins | sample AttlaeALBM1_FD_111483 | JGI IMG/M metagenome (GOLD analysis project Ga0157360, IMG submission 111483) | Fungus gardens microbial communities from leaf cutter ant in Ribeirão Preto, State of São Paulo, Brazil - Atta laevigata ALBM1 | ecosystem: Host-associated > Fungi > Mycelium > Unclassified ...
GGAGGCCGAACACATGACCCGAACAAAACTCACTGCGGCTGCTTCCTTCCGGACCTGACCGGGTTCGCAAGCCGTCCGTCCAAGGCCGACCTCCCGGTGCAGGGTTAACACCATTCTGCCTCTTCTGCGCAAGAGGCAGATGCAGGTTTTTTTACAACCCGCTTGCACCGCCATCAGCATGACGACGGTCCCAGCCACCATAGAGCTTCCCTGTTTCGGGCGCATCAACAGAAGGACGCCCGAAAAGAATCCCCTCTGCAACACCCCAGGGACGATGCGGTGAGAGCGTATAGCCTTCACGTTCCAAGGCCTGCATCACATCGGGGCCAAGCGCACGCGGTTCCAGTTCAATGGCCACCGGCTTCCACTGTTCATGGATGCGTGGCAAGTCAACAGCCTGCTGGATATCCAGACCGCCATCAATCACGCCCAGCACCACTGACAGAATAATGGTTGGAATGCGTGACCCGCCAGGACTGCCAATCACCATGAAAGGTTTGCCATCATGGGAGATGATCGTCGGAGCCATGGAGGAAAGTGGCGTCTTTCCTGGCGCAATGGCGTTAGCCTCTGAACCGACGATGCCGAACATATTGGCACTGCCCGGTTTTGCCGAGAAATCATCCATTTCATCATTGAGGAAGAAACCGGTATCCCCGCCGATCACCCCGGCACCGAACCAGCCATTGAGTGTATAGGTGGCCGAAATGGCAAAACCCGAACGATCGGCGACGGAAAACTGTGTCGTCTCGTGCTTCTCGCGGGTGTCGCTCGCTGCTGGCTGGGCCGCCATGGGCAGGGCTGCACCGGCCACCAGCGAGTCGGAATTGAGCGCATGATCGAGCGGGATACCCTTGCGGATTTCTGCCGCATAAGCCGGATCAATCAGATGGGCGACCGGGTTTTTCACGAAATCGGGATCGCCCAGATCGCGCCGGTCTGAATAGGCATGGCGCATGGCCTCGACCTGACGCTGTACACCGGCAACGCTGCGCAGGCCCAGCGCCTTCATGTCATAGCCAGAGAGGATATCGAGCATCTCGCACAGCGCGACGCCGCCGCCGCTCGGAGGCGGTGCGGTGTCAATATCATACCCGCGATAGCGGCAGTGAATCGGGGCGAATTCGCGTGGATGATAGGCAGCGAAATCGGCAAGGGTCAGAATGCCGCCGTTTTTCTCACTGGCCGCCACAACTTGCTGCGCAATGGCACCCTTGTAAAAAACATCTGCACCCGATTGCGCGATACTGCGCAAAGTCCTTGCAAGCACCTTCTGAACCAGACGATCTCCCTTCTGAAGCGGGGTACCATCAGCACGCAGGAAAATGGCGCGCGCATGGGAATCCTTCCGAAAGGCCTCGGTACTGGTATGCAGCAGATCGGCGTCCCCCTGCCCCAGCACAAACCCCTTTTCCGCCAGAGTAATCGCCGGAGCCATCACCTTGGCGCGGCTCAGCTTGCCCCATCGGCGATGGATTTCCTCAAGCCCGGCCACGGTCCCGGGTATACCGACAGCACGCCATCCCTCTATAGAAGCCTTTGGATCAACCTTGCCCTGGCCATCCTGATACATAGTGGGGGTTGCTGCCCCAGGGGCACGCTCACGGAAATCAATAAATGTCGTCTTGCCATCAGGCAGACGCAGGGTCATGAACCCGCCACCGCCAATGTTACCCGCTGCCGGGTAAACAACCGCCAGAGCATAGCCAACAGCGACAGCAGCATCCGCAGCATTACCGCCAGACGCCAGAATCTGGCGACCGGCTTCCGAAGCCAGATGCTGTGCCGACACCACCATTCCACGACTACCTTCGACCGGCCTGACTGGCGTCAATTCAGGATTGACCGTACCGAAGGCGAGCGGATCAAAGGGCATCGTAGCCGTTGCAGGAGTAGCAAGAGCAAGGCACGGCAGAGAAATACCAGTAAAAAGGAGCGACAGAGCTGCCGTCCGGATGCAGACACGCTTCACGTGGATCGTTCCTTGTCAATCAGCCCAGTATATAAGGGGGTTTGGTGTAGCCCGCAGGGGAAAGCGTAAAGATCTCGTATCCATCCCGCGTTACGGCAAGCATATGTTCGAACTGAGCCGAAAGAGATCGGTCACGCGTAACCGCTGTCCAGCCGTCTTCAAGCGTCTTGGTAGCCTCCTTGCCGAGATTCAGCATGGGCTCAATGGTAAATACCATTCCCTCCTGAAGCCTGAGCCCCTTGCCTGGCTTGCCGTAATGCACGACCTGAGGTTCCGCATGGAATTCCCGACCAATACCATGGCCGCAGAAGTCACGCACGATCGAGAGCCGATGCCCTTCGGCAAAACTCTGGATGGCATGACCTACATCTCCCAAAGTCTTGCCCGGAGCAACTTCGGCGATACCCAGCATCAGGGCCTTGTAGGTCGCCTCCACCAGATTGACTGCCTTGCGCGGCACATTACCTACCAGATACATGCGAGAGGTATCGCCATACCACCCGTCAAGGATCGAGGTGACATCGATATTGACGATGTCGCCATCTTTCAGACACCGCTCGCCGGGTATGCCATGGCAGACAACATGATTGATCGAGATACAGCAGGACTTGGGAAAGCCACGATAATTCAGTGGCGCCGGGATCGCTCCATGATCAAGCGTAAACTCGTGAATAAGGGTATTCAGATCATCGGTTTTCGCGCCGGGTACGACATAAGGCGTGATCATATCCAGGGTTGCAGCAGCAAGCTGCCCCGCTTTTCTGAGACCGACGAAATCCTCCTCGGTATGAAGAGGTACCCCGTGATACGTGCTCATGCTGTCCATAGACTGTTACCGCCTCCTGCTACATTCTCTGATCATGCAAAATCTTCAGAGAAAATGCGCGCCAGAGACGTATGGGGCAAGGTCAGGACTGTTTTTTTTACAGTCCCCGGCTTCACCCCTTCTGATGACGGGCCTTTTTCTTTGTGGAGACGACATGGCGTGAGGTCGCCATACGGACATTGGCGGCTGCTACCGTATGATGTCTGGCAGCATGAGTCAGCGGCTGATAGCGGCGTGGACCATTTGGCGCCTCGGCCACTTCGAATACGGCGCTCGACCCACCTGCAGCACGACCACGACGACGCGTATTACGCGCCAGGACGGTGGGCGGATGCAATGGCGCCATGGGGGCGACACCCTCCGAAGCAAAACCCTGATCGAGTATGCTCGCCATCATCGCATTACGCTGTGGATTGGACCGTGCACCAAGAACAACACCGACCAGACGTACGTTACTGCGCAGGGCCGACGTAATAAGATTGTGGCCTGCCAGATCGGTGTAGCCCGTCTTCATGCCATCAGCCCCGGCATAGGTCTTGAGCATCGGGTTGTGATTGGGGATCATCCGACCATGGAAGGAAAATACAGGCGTCGAGAAATAATGATAATATTCAGGAAAATCCTGAACCAGGTGCTGCGCCAGCATTGAGAGATCACGGGCTGTCGTCACCTGATCGGGATCAGGCAGACCAGAGGCATTGCGGAAAGTGGTATTCGACATCCCCAGCGCACGTGCCTGCTGGGTCATCATATTGGCGAAACGTACCTCATCACCGCCACCCAGCAACTCTCCCAGTGCGCAGGCGGCGTCATTGGCCGATTTTGTTACCAGACCGAGAATGGCCTGCTGAACCACAAAACGGGTTCCGGGCACAAGACCAAGTTTCGAGGGCGCCTGTGTTGCAGCATGAATTGATACCGGCACTGTTGTATCGGTTGTGATTTCACCAGCCCGCAGAGCACGGAACGCCATGTAGAGGGTCATCAGTTTGGTCAGGGATGCCGGGTAACGCTGAAGATCGGGATCGACTTGCGACAATACTGCACCGCTGTTCACATCCACAACATAGGAGCTGACATGACCTGCATACTGGGCATGGGCTGTTTTTGGCATCCCGATCACGCTTGCACCCAGACAAACGCCCAGTGCAGCACGCGTGAAAACCCTCAGCTTACGGTGCATAACCACTTTTTCTGCCCCAGGGAGGCTGTTCTCTCTTGCGGACTGCATGCTGTAGGTCACTCGTGCCCCCGGTTGACTGGCGGTTTTCCCATCATAGACAGACGCCTTTCCTGTAGTCCATGATCATCTGCGTCAAATGCGGGGAAATTAAGGTAAAAGCTCCCTGCAAGCGGTTTTTGCAGGTTTGTCCCATGTTAGATCTTTGCGATCATCTATTTCATCCCATATGCTCATGACCATGCACCATCGCGCGACGACCCTCGAGACATCCAGAACGTCCGGCCTTCCTTCCGGCACCCATGCGCTCCCTCGCGCCTCGGCACCCGACACACCCCCCGAGAAGAATGGAAACGGCGACGAATCACACATCAGCGTTGCTATCCAGGCCCGCCCTGAAACACGACGTCCGGCGATGTACAAGGTCCTGATGCTGAATGACGATTACACGCCTATGGAGTTTGTCGTACATGTATTGGAGCGTTTTTTCTCCAAATCGCGGGAAGAAGCGACAAACATCATGCTGAATGTTCACAAAAAGGGCGTTGGCGTCTGTGGCGTCTTCACTTTCGAAGTAGCAGAAAGCAAGGTAACGCAGGTGATGGATCTCGCGCGGCAGAACCAGCACCCGCTACAATGTATGATTGAAAAGGCCTAAGCCGGCTGCCTGCCGGTTACAGGCCCCGCAAGATCGCCCGGAAAGTACCCTTTTTCTAAACCAGAAACAGCTTACATCCAGTCCCGTTGGCCCGTCACGCCTGACCCAAAGGAGCGCCCCCATGTTGTCTCGTATGCTCGAACAGACGCTCCATCGCGCCCTCACCCTCGCCGGAGAGCGGCGACACGAATACGCGACCCTCGAACATCTGCTTCTTGCCCTGACTGAAGATACCGACTCGGTGACTGTATTCCGGGCCTGCGGCATTGATCTTGAAAAACTCCGCGCCGATCTCACCGAGTTTCTCGACAAGGATCTCGCAGGACTCGCTTCTGACCGCCCTACCGAGCCCAAACCAACAGCCGCTTTCCAGCGTGTTATCCAGCGCGCCGCCATTCACGTGCAATCGACCGGTCGTGATGAGGTAACAGGCGCCAACGTATTGGTCGCGCTTTTTGCCGAACGTGAAAGTCATGCTGTCTACTTCCTGCAGTTGCAGGACATGACCCGCCTCGATGCGGTCAATTTCATTTCCCATGGCATTGCAAAGGCTCCCGACAAATCGAGCCGTCGCGCGCCCAGCGGATCACGTGACAAGGAAGAAGGCGAACGCGAAGAGAAACAGGGCAAGGCCGCCAAGCCGCAGGAAGCTCTGGCCGCCTATTGCGTCGACCTTAACAAGCGCGCTGAAGACGGCAAGATCGACCCGCTGATCGGACGTGACAGCGAAGTCGAGCGGACCATCCAGATCCTATGCCGTCGCACGAAAAACAACCCGCTTTATGTGGGCGATCCCGGCGTGGGCAAAACGGCGATTGCCGAAGGCCTGGCCAAGCGTATCGTTGAAGGCGACGTGCCTGAAGTCCTGCTTGACGCAACGATCTTCTCGCTCGACATGGGCGCGCTGCTGGCCGGAACACGCTATCGCGGTGATTTTGAAGAGCGCCTCAAGGCTGTGGTCACTGAGCTGGACCAGACGCCGGGTGGTATTCTGTTCATTGACGAGATCCATACCGTTATTGGCGCGGGCGCAACTTCGGGCGGGGCGATGGATGCCTCCAACCTGCTCAAACCCGCCCTTGCCGCCGGTACACTGCGTTGCATCGGGTCGACCACCTACAAGGAATATCGCCAGCATTTCGAAAAGGATCGCGCCCTGGTGCGTCGCTTCCAGAAAATCGATGTGCCGGAGCCCTCGATCAGCGATACCATCAAGATCCTTCGTGGATTGAAGGGCAACTACGAGCGTCACCACAAAGTCCGTTATACTGACGATGCTCTCAAGGCAGCGGTCGAGCTTTCGGCAAAATACATGCATGATCGCAAACTGCCGGACAAGGCGATCGATATCATTGACGAAGCCGGCGCATCGCGCATGCTCCTCCCCGAAAGCAAACGACGCAAGACGGTCACGCTCAAGGATATTGAGGAAATCGTGGCCAAGATCGCGCGCATCCCGCCCAAATCGGTCTCGACCGATGACCGTGAGACTTTGCGTTTGCTGTCACGTGACCTTAAAAACATGGTGTTCGGTCAGGATCGCGCCATTGAGGCCCTTACCTCGGCCATCAAGCTGGCACGCGCCGGGCTGCGTGACCCCGAGAAACCGATTGGTAATTATCTCTTTTCGGGCCCAACTGGCGTCGGCAAGACCGAAGTCGCCAAACAACTTTCTGCCTCACTCGGTATCGAGCTGATACGCTTCGATATGTCGGAATATATGGAGCGCCACTCCATATCACGGCTGATCGGGGCCCCGCCGGGCTATGTCGGTTTCGATCAGGGTGGCCTGCTGACCGATGCAATCGACCAGCATCCCCACGCCGTACTCCTGCTCGATGAAATTGAGAAAGCGCATCCGGAACTCTACAATATCCTGCTGCAGGTCATGGATCATGGCCGTCTGACCGATCACAATGGCAAGACGATCGATTTCCGCAATGTCATCCTGATCATGACAACCAATGCAGGTGCTGCAGATCTGAGCAAGGAAGCTCTGGGTTTCGGACGTACCGATCGCGTAGGCGAGGATGAAGACGCGATCAAGCGGCTGTTCACCCCCGAGTTCCGCAATCGTCTGGATGCGATTATTCCGTTTGCCAACCTCACTCCGGAAACTGTCGGGCGTGTGGTGGAAAAGTTTGTTCTGCAGCTCGAGGCCCAGCTGGCTGACCGTCATGTGACAATCGAAATCACTTCTGCTGCCAAGGAATGGCTGGCTGAACGAGGCTATGATCGCCATTATGGCGCCAGACCGCTTGGACGTGTCATTCAGGACAACATCAAGAAACCACTTGCAGAAGAATTGCTCTTCGGTGCTCTGGTTAATGGCGGGGCCGTACGGATTGGGCTGAAGGACAACGCGCTCAGTTTCGAATTCCTTGAAGCCACGCCTGCAGCAAGCAAGACAGGTGAGGAAGATTCCGATGAACGATCGGAAGCAACCAGCAATAACTAGGATCTGCTTTCCGGATCCCAGCAAAAAAGCGGTGGGGAGACCCACCGCTTTTTTTATTCGTATCGTTTTCCGTTGACCTGAACATAACCGGGGCTGGCCCAGTGCCGCCCTGTGCCATGATGAGTCCAGTCAATGCCCTGACTGCGGGCAGAGTCGAAATAATAACGCCCGACAACGTCTACCGCATCGCCCGTTTTGACCCAGGGCCAGTCCGGCGCCTGCATGCGGTCAAGATCGGAAACGATGCGTATCTGACGACCAGGCGCCACCTGCATGATAAAATACCCATGCACCCCGCTACGTGTGCGGCGCGATCTCTCTGTTACAGAAATCACCTCACCACAGACATGCTCGGGGAGGTCAACGCGTGTCGGCCCGGTTTGAAAAAATCCCGCCTGATCAGAGAGGAATTTCTGGTTGTCGCATTGCACAGGTGCAATCTGTGCCTGCGCCGCGCCAAGCGTCAGCATAACCAGAGACCCTGCGACCAGAAGCGCGCGCCCATTGCGAACTGCGAAAGGAGAAATATTCATTTCTCGTGCAATGTCTCCGGCTTATGTGCCGCTTTGGCGCCCGTTTTGTTACTCTCGACAAGAATCTTGGGGTCGTCCTTTGACGCCTTGATCTCATTCTTCTTGATCTTCATGGGCTTGGTCACCGTTTTAAGCACGTGGCCTTCCGTCTCCCCGTTGCTGGTCTTCCAGGTAACATCATCACCTTTTTTGAAGTCTTTCACCGACATGTGTCCTGCCCTTGCTGTCCAAGGCACGAACGCGTTGAGCAGCCCCCATGTTTCCAACCAGCCCAGCTTGACCCATAAAAAAAGCCGCTCTGCGCGAGCGGCCCTTTTTTGCATAATGAGTTCGCAATTCAAGCCGCGATGGACTTATGGCTCGTCTGCGCCTCAAGAATCTGCTTGAGGATTTCCGGGAACTCCGAGAGGTGGCCAATACGCAGCAAACCCGGCCAGCTCGGTGCAGGCTTGTCGAGATCACGCAGGAGAACACAGGCCATACCGGCACGACGGGCCGCTTCTGCACCGGTATCGGAGTCTTCCAGCACAATACAGTTCTCGGGACCAACACCCTCAAGTTCGGCTGCATGGAGATAAAGGTCCGGGCGCGGCTTGGGCATTTCGAGATCACGACCCGAGTGAATGCGTTCTTCTTCAAGCAGCTCATCCAGACCGGTACTGGAAAATTTGGCTTCCATCTCCGCACCTGAGGAATTCGAGCCGATACGGATCGGCAAACCAAGATCATGAACGCTCTGCAGCATTTCATGAGCACCGTCGATCGTCTCTGCTTCGGTTTCCATCATTTTGACGATGCGATCCTGCATCATCATGTCCCAGTCTGCGGGCATTTCCTTGCCGGTCTCACGACCAATGCGTTCACCGATCTTGACCAGTTCACCACCCGTAAAAATCTTGTGGGCTTCTTCATTCGAGAGATCCCAGCCGTGATGACGGGCTTCTTCAGCCATTTTTGCCGTGGAGAGATGTTCACCATCAACGAGCACGCCATCACAATCGAAAATGACGAGTTTCAGTGAACCGTCTTCACGAATGGCAGCGGGAATTTCAGTGGCGTGGGCAGAGGCTACGGTCATGGCATTGTCCTTTTCGGTGCATGCGTATGCGTCGCTCGACACACCCGCATTCAGGGTTGGGGCAATCACGAAATCGTGTGTATGATGCAAACATAGTCATTGAAAATAATAATTCAAGGAAAAAATACCCAATGACGCTCAACGTACCACGCAAAAAGGAAACACCCTCTCCTCATCGATAAATATGACAATATTATTAAAAAACAATAATATGAGAGGAAATTATTTTATGGAAAGATACTTACACGATATTCATATATGACATGTATAATATAAATCATACATATCGTATTATCTATAATTCTTGATATATACTTCCAAACCTGAAAAAATCAGGAACAACGATAATTCAGCTATCAGAGCTCCTGTCAGTCAGAGCTTCGTCGTCACACCACATGAGCCATAGAGCGTTTGTAGACCGCTGCAGTTCAGTGAAGATGTAATTCTTGTGGCTATCTCCAAGACATCTCTAAAACTACTAGGCATTATTTGGAGAGACCTGCCAGCCTCACGAAGTAACATCATCTCGGAAGCATCTCCATCATGAGCGAGAAAGACAAAGCAGCAACATATCTGGTCCGCGTATTGATCAGGTGCCGGTATTCAGAATGCTCGTTAAAGGAACAGACTGACGGGAATTACCGAAACCCACCTTTCTTTCACTTCAAACTGGTCTTTGTTCTTCGATGTCGAGCATACCCGGGCTGACCTTCCTTGCACCGAGGCTCGCCCGGTAACCCTATCCCAACGAGACAAACAAAACTGCGACAACCATGGCCGATACGCTTACAGATTCAAAAAAGCATTTCGAGCGCATGTTCAACAAAATCATGAACTGATTACATGTCACAATCTGATTTGATGAGACCACACGCTTACATCTTGACTTCCGTTCTGTCGTCCTGAGCTCCTGAAAGACCAGCTTCGTCCATAAACGCTGACGTAAGTCATATCAAAACGTAATACCTGCTCTAAGCCCTACAATATTCCCTCCTGTCGGACCAATATAGGGACCCTTTTTGTTATCGACATGAGCATGGGTATAGTTGAGCATCAATCGCATGTAATCAATCAACCACCAGTTCACCCCTGCAGTAAGCGACCACCCTCTCGTGCCGCCTTGCATTTTCCATCCATCCAGCCAGTCTGCGCGACCGGCGATTTCCCAAGCGCCAATTCCTCCATGGGTCACAGGGTCGAGTACACGAGGGGAAGCCCATTGACCCGTAAGAGCGTAATAGTTTGGTGTTTCGCCTGTAAGAAAAATACCAGTCTGCACGCTGGCGGCTTGAACGGTGCCTCGGCGATGATCAAAATCCATAGCACCGTAGGTGTGCCTGAACTTAATATCGCGTATCCCATACTCGCCAAGCACCCATGCTGTCTTCCAGATGCCGAAAGCTTCCAATCCGCCAGCCATGGAATTTGCGATAGGCAACGTATTGATTCGCGCTGAAAAAGCATCATTGGTGCGCGCGAGCATACGTATATTCTGGGAGAAATTAGCGCCCGGCTTGACATCCTCATAAAATCCCCAGACTCCCAGATGCACTAGTGCATCCTTGTTTCTCCAGGGGATCCAATGCGTGCGAAAGGAATACGTCAGATCATCACGCAGATTGTTTGATATATTAGTGGAGTTGACGTTGTTACCCGTTATCTGCGTGGCAATATGCCAGCCTTCGCCATAGATTTTGAATGTTGCTCCGAGCCCGTACCACCCCCTGACCGGCAGGATGGATGTAGCGACCAGATCGCGATCCAGAAACACAGTTTCGGCCGAACCTGTAGAGCCGTCGAACCCGCGATCGTTAAACTTGTTACCAAGCGTATATTCTACCAGGTGTTTTGCCATACGGTCACTCCACGTAGCATAAGCACTCATCACCGAGACCCGGTTGTTCGAGTAATCTCCTTCAAATACCCAGGACAGCTGCCTTGCACGGCCTTCAACACCCAGCCTGACAGCGCGCAGACTTGTTCTGGAAACATTCTGATCGTGAAATTTTGATCCAAATGCCGATCCGTAATCAAACAGAATCCGACCACGAATTCTGAAGGCGTACTGCTTGTCTGGTGTTGTAAATTCCGGAAGTCCTTTACCCCATTTCAGGACAAGCCCACCGACATGCGTCGTTCGCCCTGCATAGGGAATGGACGAATCCACCCCCATGACCGGCGAAGAGTTGAGCGGGATCGCAGATACCGCCCCCCAGGATCCAGGAGCCGCAGCCTGCTCCGGATAGCGTGTACCGCCCTGTCCTATACTTCCGCCCTTTCCGGGAGGAGCGGACGACAAAGGTACGGTCGCAAAGTCGGATGAGGCAATCTGCAACGTAGGTGACTGTGAGCGGGCCGTCGAGGAAGGTACCTCTTTGCTTGACTTTACTGTCGGCGAAAGCGCTTTTTGCGGTGTCTGGACAGCCAGTGCCGTATCCGTCTTCTGACTGACCGCGATCGCTGCAGCTGGCGGAACGGTCTGGGCTCCACGTACCCCATGCGTTTTACGTATAGCCGGTTTATGACCTTCGAGAACTGCCAGTCTTGCCTGCAGATCGTGGATCTGCTGCGCCTGGGCTTTGACGAGAGAGGCTAGAGCCTGCATGTCGATTTCGTTCTTCCTGACAGAGGCTTCAGCCTGTGATCCCAGAAATGTCACGAGAATTACGGGGGCCAGAGCCCGACGCCCTGATACGACGGACTTTGGATAATCATTAACCGGAGCAGAAACAGAACTCATGATTGTCCTGCCTCCTGTTTGTAAGGACGGGCAATCAGCGCTGCTACCAGCCCGCACAGGGCCGCGAGCGAAAGCCAGGCCCCGGGTATGGCTCGATCACCCGTTGCATGAATAAGCCAAGTGCAGATCATCGGGGTAAAACCACCGATGCAGGTTGCAAGGCTATAGGCGAATGAGAAGCCCGTTGTGCGGATACGCGGCGGGACGATTTCAGTCAGCCAGACAACTGCAGCACCATTATATGCGCTGTAAAGAACAGCAAGAACCATCTCAACGAGCAGAAGGCGACCGAAACTCGGTGCCGAAACAAGCCAGTTCATCATCGGCCATGCAGAAGCAAGGGCCAGGAGCGTCGCTGAGATAAGCAGCTTGCGTCGACCAACCCGATCCGACAATGCACCGAAGCAAGGAAGCAAAACGAGATTGGTCAGTCCGACACAGAGTGTGACGGCAAGACTTTCGCGATTTGTCAGATGGAGAACACGCGTTCCGAAAGAAGGAGTATAAGCCGTAATCACATAAAACGATGTTGTGGTCATCATAACGGTCAAAATCCCCGTACCGACGATCTTCCACTCCTTGCAAAGCATATGCACGACTTCACGGAACTTTGGCGGCGCATGCGTTTCACGAAAGCTCTGGGTTTCCTGCAGGTTGCGTCTCAGGAAAAACAGGACGGGCACAATAAGACATCCCAGAATGAGCGGAATGCGCCACCCCCACGCGGCCATGGCCTGATGATCAAGGTAAGTTGTCAATACAACACCGAGCAATGCTGCGCCGATAACGGCAACCTGCTGCGACGCAGACTGAAAGGCCACAATGAAGCCTTTCGTTCTTTCTGTAGCAATTTCAGATAGATAGACAGAGGTTGAACCAAGTTCCACTCCTGCGGAAAAACCCTGCAGAAGCCGGCCACACAGTACGAGGAAAGGCGCCAGTAACCCGATACTCGCATACCCTGGTGTCAATGCCAGAGTTGCTGTGCCAATTGACATGAGGGCAAGCGTCAATATCAGACCCTTACGTCGCCCGATACGATCGACATAGGCTCCCAGTACGAGGGCCCCGAGGGGCCGCATTAGAAACCCTGCGCCAAATGTCGTGAAAGAAAGTAAAAGTTCTGCGTGCTTGTCTTCGGAAGGAAAAAAAGCAGTACCTATAGCTGCGGCGTAATAGCCAAATATCATGAAATCGTACATCTCAAGCATGTTACCGCTTGCGACCTGACCCACTGCTTTCATGCGCTCAAATCTTGTTACGGGCGACTTCTGCCCCAAGGTCACGGCATCCTGAGTTTCGACCTCACAATCTGTCGCGTCTACGGTTCTCATGTCGCTATCCCCTACTTATCACAGGATAAGGACGCTCATTTTCTGCATATATTTTTAGCCATAGATACAAACAAAATGGTGATGTAACGAAATCAAGAGCTATTGTTGATGAAAAAAATTGCACAGTAGATGTACGAAATTGATTGGATTATCCCATTTATAGGTAGAGCTGGATAAATTAGTTAACATGATCAATACATCAGGCATTTTTATCAAAACGTTTCCATTTACTCTAACGGGGCATTTCTATCCACCCGCCGCAGATAATCGTTAACTCATTAACGAAATAATCTGAACCGCCACCCAGATGCAAAGTGGCAACATCTGCCGTCCTGTCACGACAAGGGTAACGATATTTTCGGGCACTATTATTATTGTTGAGTCGAGCAGAACGTCTGCGAGTTTCAGCATGAAACTCCCATTAAGCCAGCAAACCATGATCAAACGGCCGATATGACACGGCCATAGGCTCATAGCCCGGCTTTTTCTATCGCCTCAACTGCCTGTAGGTCGGCTCTGCCGATTTAAGCTAGCGCCCGTAACGAGCCACATAATCCTGGACAACAGTAAGGTCACTCACAACGGCAAGCGCCTCTTCCCTGACCTCCGGCGTCGGTTCGGTCAGATCCGGCACAACTATAACTCTCATTCCAGCTGCAAGAGCTGAGCTTGCGCCACTCGTCGAGTCCTCGAGAACAAGACAGAGTTCTGGTACTACGCCAATCCGCGATGACGCGACGAGGTAGGTCTCTGCATCAGGCGTTCCATGGACAACATCCTCACGAGTGACAATTGCATCAAAACGCTCAATGAGGGAAACATGACGAAGCTGATTTCTGGCTTCTTCCCACCCTGACGAAGTTACGATCGCTCTGGGAATATGTCTCGTATCCAGAAGGTCGAGCAGAGGGAGGACACCCCGCTTTATTCTTAGCCGACCTTCTTCGAGGTAATACTTCATGTACTGCGCCTGCAAGGCAAACAACTCTTCGGCTGGAAAATCCTCGCCGAAAGTTTCCCGCATTTTAGACGCATAGCGACCCTCAACAAGGCCAATCATATGTACGCAGAATGACCGGGACAGATTGTGACCCAGATCACGCCCTGCGCGCATTTGAGCTTCTATTGCCAGGGCATCACTATTGAGGAGCAGGCCATCCATATCAAAAATAACACCACGAACTGAAAGTTGTGGACTTGAGACCAGATGGCCGGGCAGGCTGTAGGCGGGCATAAATTCATCTCGTTATGTCTGAAGAAGCTGCCAGAACACCTTGGTCAACCATATCCCTCCCAGGGAGATATTTACCGGCATACACCCCGGCACCAGAGAACCCGGAGCGGAGGCGCTCATAGCATGAAAGCGTCTGCTTCCCTCTCTCTAACGATTGTCACACGCGGCTGTTCACCAGCTCTCTTCACATCCTCGGCACCATACCTGCCCAAACGCTGATTACCTGACTTCACAGCACCACGCAGAGCGCATTTATCTGGGAGCAGTCTGATGATGGGCAGCTCGATACAGAACCCATTCCTCTACAATCCGCCCATAAGCGAGATGACAATACCCGACCTCACCTCCCTTTTCTTTTCTGATTTCCAATTGCCCACCCTGTTCCTTGCAGTAAACCGATGCCGGATTGGCAAGCATGGGAGCCTTTTCCTGCCCGAATTTGCTGCCACAGCCAGTCAGTCCGCTCGCTGTAACAAGCAGGAGAAAAAATGCTGGAAAAGGCCGTCTGGGGGCCAGGTTCATGGGTCTATCCTTTTATTCTGTCACCTTGTTGGTGGACCATCTGAGAAAAAAAAGCGAGTGAAGGAAATCTTGATGCCCCCACACCACTAATCGAAACAAGCTTTTACAGCACGTTCTTCTTATAATAGCGCAAATGGCAAACCGGCTCATCGGGGTCGAGCTTATCACATTGACCGCATCGAAACTTGCCGGGATTCCTGATGCTATTCTCTGGCCCAGTTGCGAAACTGTTGATGCCGGAGTTGTCTGAGACAAAATCTTTCTGCCTCACCTGAGCGTGTTCAAGAACACCGCATCGTGTTCGACCTCCCCCCTTTTACTCGACCCGATATCCCCGTTCAGTCATTTCTTTCAAGCTGCCCATAATGGGCTGTGCTTTTTACATGAGGAAGCGATCAAATGGATATGGGCCTGAAAAACAAGGTCGCCGTTGTTACAGGCGGCAGTGTCGGAATTGGCCTTGCGGTAGCCGAAGGGCTGGCGCGTGAAGGAGCTCATATCGTCATGGTGGCCCGCGACAAGGAGCGCCTTGCGACAGCAGCGCACAAGCTCGCAGAAACCCATGGTGTGCGCTGTCTGCCAGTCTCTGCCGATGTCGCAACGGCAGAGGGGGTCGATAGTGTCATTCGTCAGATCGAAGAAGCTTTCGGTGGTGCTGATATCCTTATCAACAATGCAGGTACCGGCTCGAACGAAACGATCATGGAAGCCCCCGATGACAAATGGCAGTTCTACTGGGAACTGCATGTCATGGCAGCCGTGCGTCTGGCACGCGGTCTCGTACCCGGCATGAAGAAACGCGGTGGGGGCGCAATCATTCATAATGCCTCCATCTGCGCCGTTCAGCCCCTGTGGTATGAGCCGATCTATAACGTCACCAAGGCTGCGCTGATGATGTTCTCCAAAACGCTGGCAACAGAAGTGATCAAGGACAATATCCGCGTCAACTGCGTCAATCCCGGGCTGATCCTGACACCGGACTGGGTGAAAACCGCCAAACAGCTTACCAGCGAGAGCGGCGGAGACTGGGAAGGCTATCTGCAATCGGTGGCAGATGAGCATGCTACGATCAAGCGGTTCGGCTCGCCGGAAGAACTGGCCAATTTCTTCGTTTTCCTGTGCTCCGACAAAGCCTCCTACAGCGTAGGCTCGTCGTATTTTGTTGATGGCGGCATGCTCAAGACGCTTTAACTCGGTGTGATGCGACCCAGAGCTTTCTGACCAGTTAATGCGTAGTCAGTCGCCCCCCATTCGCGGGGCGACAGTATTTCACCTGTCTCGGGCTCCTGGCCCGTAACAGGCTCCTAAGGAAAACCAATCGATGAGTGATACGAAACGCTTTGCAGGCAAGACAGCACTGGTCACAGGTGCTGCTGGCAATATTGGCCTCGCCGTTGCCCGGCGTCTCGCCAGGGAAGGCAGCCATGTAATTCTGCTCGACCTCGATCAGGCCAAGCTCGATGATGCTGCCAAGAGCTTTGCCGAGCATGGAGTAAAGGTGAAGACAGTCGTCTGCGACGTTACGAATTACAAAAGCGTGGAAGACGCAGTGGAATACGCCGAAAAAACGGTGGGACCGATTGACTTCCTCTTCAACAATGCCGGCTATCAGGGGGCCTTTGCCCCAATCCATGAATACCCGGTGGAAGATTTCCAGCGTGTGGTGGATATCGATCTCGTCGGCGCGTTTCACGTATTACGCGCCGTATCGCGTCGCATGGTCGACCGTCGCTCAGGCAGTATCGTCAACACCGCCAGCATGGCCGGATTACAGGGCCCGCCCAATATGGGTGCCTATGGCTCATCAAAATTCGGCGTGGTCGGCCTTACCCAGGTAGCCTCGAAAGACCTCGCGCCACATAATATCCGGGTCAACGGCATTGCTCCCGCATTGATGGGGCCAGGCTTCATGTGGGATCGCCAGACAGAGCTCCAGGCGGCTACCAATACCCAGTATTTTTCAACTGATCCCGAAAAGGTGAAAATCGATATGGTCGCGGGTGTCCCGATGCGGCGCCTTGGCGATATCGAGGAAATTCCGGGAACGGTCGCGTTCCTGCTCAGTGAAGATTCAAGCTATATCACAGGCGTAACGCTGCCTATTTCCGGCGGTATCCTCTGATCCAGCTCCGAACTGCGTCCTCGCTCTTGCGAGGCGCAGCCTCTGAGAGTTCTTTTCGAAAATTGCGAGAAACTCTCTTCAGGCACGGATGATTTACACTTCTGCGTCGTCGACGATACTTCGGAACCAGCCCGCAGAAAACAAAAATCACGATTATACTGATATAGTGAGTCTGTAATTTCTCACGATCAATCCTATGATGACTTTCATATATTCTGCAGAGAATAGCTGATTTACACCGTATTCAGCGATCTCATCAGGGAGAGCACCATTGAAGCTGACAATCCTTACGCTAGGCACCTTGCTTGTTGGTCTTGCCGCATCGCAAGCTCAGGCAGGGACAAATTGCGACAAGAAAATCCAGAACCTTGAATACCAGATCTCGATAGCCAGAAATTATAACAATACCCAGAGAATTGCAGGGCTCGAGAGATCTCTGGATCAGGTCAAACTGAACTGCCAGCAGAACCAGTATTACTACGACAAACGCAAGACCAACCGCCAAAGAAATCGCCACCACGATCACCACGATCGCAGCAGAGATAACTAGACGCGCTCCAACCCGGCAATGCTACAGAATGGCGGTCGGAAACTGCCCGCCATCTCTGCCAAAGACTCTCGATACAGAACAGACTTAAACGCTCAGCCCTTGATTTCATGACAGTTCAGCATTGCGCTGGCATCCGTCTCACTCGAGAAAAGTGCCTCATCGCTTCGGGTCCACCAGACATATTGGCCTGCGACATATTTTGCACCATCCGCAGCAATGACATTCGAGAAGATCTGGGTTTTCCCCTCGATCTGCAGCACAGCCAGGCTGATATCGCCAGCATTGACGTAACTGACCTTGACCACTTTTTCTGCCAGAACACCGCGCATCTTGGCCGAGCTGGCGCCTTTTTTCGCCTTGCAGACATAGGATACATCCTGCCGCTGAATCTCGGTTGAAACGGAGAGAGGGACCGAGAGAGACGTTTCCTTCTCCGCGTATGCTGGAGAGACCATAATGACTGTCGTCAGAACAACTGCAGCGATCGTCAGCTTACTGATCATGTTCCACCCTTTTTCGTCAGTCAGTCGAGAATAAGGGCCTTCGCTCGACAGAACAACACGCTCATCCCGCCTCCATGATCTCAGCATAAGCAGGCAGCTTCTGTCGCCTCGCCTACCAACGGTTCTGGAAGAATTGGAAAAGCTTGATCAGCAACGGATGATACGCGTCGAAGTGATCTTCTTCTGTTTGACCGATCCAATACGTGCCGTTTGTGTGTGCCTTCTGGGACAAAGGGCAAACGACGACACGGAATATATTTTCAGGAAAATCATGGTGCTGCTAGCGAGGATTGAACTCGCGACCTCTCCCTTACCAAGGGAGTGCTCTACCACTGAGCTACAGCAGCAACTGGAGCGCTTCGTAGCTTCTCAGCCCGAAAGCTGCAAGCCCCGAAAGCGCTTTTTTATAAAAGAATTAGTCGTCGCGGTGAATTTTTTCCATACGCTCATGGCGCTCCTGCGCCTCGATCGACATGGTCGCAATAGGCCGGGCCTCGAGCCGCTTCAGGCCGATCGGCTCGCCTGTCTCCTCGCAATAGCCATAGGAGCCGTTCTCGATGCGCTGTAGTGCAAGATTGATCTTGCCGATCAGCTTGCGGGCACGATCCCGCGTGCGCAGTTCAAGCGCACGGTCGGTCTCCACGCTGGCACGGTCGGTCACATCGGCTTCATGAATTCCGCCCTCCGACAGGCTGGCAAGCGTCAGGTTGGCCTCCTTGAGAAGGTCATTGCGCCAGCGAAGCAACTTCTGTCTGAAGAACTCCACATGAAGCGGATTCATGAATTCTTCTTCGTCAGAGGGCCGATAATCCGGTGGGAGCGTGATCATGCACGTCTGTCCTTAACGCAAGTCGCTTGGGCCGCGCCGTTCTGCGTGCCTTATGGGTGGGAACAGGATCGAACCCGTATCATGGGCATAACGGCAGGCTGGTTTGGCGCGGCTTATAGCCGGGCACGCAACGTTCGCCAAGTCCGAATTAAAAAAACATCTGTTCTCGAATGACGAGAGATGGAAATACCTGAAATTATGACATTGAAATAAAATTGACACATAGATTTGGTGAACAAATTACTACTTCTCAAGCAATAATCTTTTTCCATATCTCAAAACAAATACGTCGCTGAAAAGAACGTGACCTCTGCAGAATCATTACTCCTCCTTTTCCCGTTCAACGTCTGCTGCTCGGCGGTCTACCCCTGTCGCCGCATTCCGCGAGATATTACAGTCTGCCGGAATAATCTGTTCCTGGTCAAAAAAGGAAGATTTCCTTTTCCTCAGTCCAGACTTTCGTAACGATCAAGACGCCATTCTTCCGGTTCCTGCGCTGCAAGGCGATACCATTCGCGCATGAGTGGATGGTCAAGCACGGCATGACAATAGGTGCTGGCGTCCTCTGAGAGAGTAACCCCATAAGAAGCAAAGCGTGATGCAATAGGCGCAAACATAATATCAGCATTGGTAAAAACGGCACCAAAAAGATAGGGACCAGAGCCACCAAAGCACTCACGCGTCTTGCACCAGAGACGATCAATCATGCCGATATCGCTCAATGCCTCGTCCGGCATTGTCGCGCGCGGTCTCCCTTCCCGCCCCAGATTCATGGGCAGAGCCTGCCTCAGGGCACGAAAGCCGGCATGCATTTCAGAGGCAACGCTGCGGGCTGTGGCACGAGCCACCCAATCCCTTGGCCAAAGCGACGGACTGATTTCAGCGCAATATTCGCAGATCGCCAGACTTTCCCAGATCCTTGCACCCTGATGCTCGAGATACGGGACTAGGGCATTAGGCGAGATTTCATGGATTTCCCGGGTCTGGCCTGCACCACGCAGGGGGATCACCTGATCCTCAACCTCCAGACCGGCGCACCGTACAGCCAGCCAGCCACGAAGAGACCATGAGGAATAGCGACGTGTACCAATGACGAGACGATCCAAGGCGGGGTTTTCCTCTCAGGAAAGAATGAAGCCCCCGCCGAGCACCCTGCTCCCCTGATAAAGTACGCAGGCCTGCCCCGGCGCTGGCATGCCAGGCTCATCCAACACTACCCTTGCCCCATCAGCAAGGGGATAAACCCAGGCCTCACGCGAGACCTCACGCGCCCTGATCTGCACGTGACAGCGAACACCATCAGATGGAGGCTCAATCAGCCAGTTCATGTCACGCAGCACGAATTCGATCCGTCCGGCACTTTCCTTGGGGCCGACAATGATACGACGTGTTGAAGCGTCGATCCGTTTCACGATCTGGCGGCGCCCATCCTTGGTATGAATATCGCCAAGGCGCTTGCTCTGCCCGACTGTGTAACGGGCAATGCCTTCATGCTGCCCCAGAATGCGCCCCGTCTCATCAACGATCTCACCCGCACCGTTGGTTTCGGGCCGCAGCTTCTCCACAACAGAGGCATAGGTACCCGAGGGTACAAAACAGATATCCTGACTGTCTGGCTTGGCTGCGATGGCGAGGCCAAACTCCTGTGCCTTCTGGCGAACGGCATCCTTATTGGGCATATCACCCAGCGGAAAACGCAGGTAGTTGAGCTGGTCCTGTGTGGTCGCGAACAGAAACCATGACTGGTCACGCGACAGATCAGCAGGGCGATGCAATTCCGCCCGCCCTTCACCTTCGACACGACGTACGTAATGGCCGGTCGCCATCGCCTCGCATCCCAGATCGCGAGCCATGCTGAGCAGGTCGGTAAATTTTACCCCCTGATTGCAGGCAACACAGGGTACAGGGGTCTCTCCACGCGCATAGCTGTCGGCAAAACTCGCCATCACGCTGCTGCGGAAGCGCTCTTCTGCATCAATAACGTAATGCGGAATATCCAGACGATCCGCTACGGCCCGGGCATCAAGAATATCACGCCCGGCACAGCACGCTCCCGGTTTGGAAACAGCCTGTCCGTGATCATAGAGCTGAAGCGTGGCACCAATGACCTCATGCCCTTCCTGTTTCAGGGTCGCGGCCACAACGGAACTGTCCACGCCTCCCGACATGGCAACTAGGATACGCATGAGATCTCTCTATGGTCTGAAAATGGGGAGAGCTCCGAAGCAAAACGCCCCGGAGTTCAGGATGATTTGGGTAAACGCACCACCAGGCCGTCCAGCGCTTCCGTCATAACGATCTGACAGCCCAGACGGGAAGTCTTTTCGAGACCAAAAGCCAGATCAAGCATGTCTTCTTCGTCATCCGTCGGTGCTGAGAGCTTGTCAGCCCATGCCGGGTCAACCACCACATGGCAGGTGGCGCACGCCAGCGAACCCTCGCAGGCACCTTCGAGTTCGATATCGTGCTTATGCGCGATTTCGAGCACGGAAAGGCCGATCGGAGCGTCGACTTCCTTTCGGGTGCCATCCTGCTCGACAAAAATCATATGAGGCATGTTCTTGTTACCCTGGTTCTTCGTTACGAGGCACTACGGGCCTCGCGTGCCGCCACCCCGAACCGGTCGAGGGCCTGCACGATCTCGGGCGTGGAGGTAAAGCGTCCGACCGACAGACGCAAGCATCGTGCGGCCTCTTTTGCATCCAGTCCCATCGCGGTCAGCACATAAGAAGGGGTGATCGCAGCAGAGGTACAGGCCGAACCAGTCGAAACAGCGACATCCGGCATGGCATCCATAAGTGCGCGGGCTTCATAGCCGGGCGGAAACATGAGATTGAGTGCACCAGGAAGACGTTCTGCATCTGCACCATTAACGACAAGGCCGGGAAACAGTGTCTCAAGCCCAGCGAGAATCTGCTCTCTCAGCTTTTCGATACGGCATGTTTCCTCTGGCAACCAGCTCCGGGCAAGACGCGCCGCCTCACCAAAACCGACGACAAGAGGCGTCGGCAATGTGCCCGAGCGCACTCCCCTCTCCTGCCCGCCCCCGGAAAAAAGAGGATGCAACCTTACGCGCGGCCGATGCCTGACATAGAGGGCACCGACGCCTTTCGGCCCGTAAAACTTATGCGCAGATAACGACATAAGGTCGATATTGGCACAAGTCAGTGCTTTTTTTCCCGCTGCCTGCGCTGCGTCGGTATGAAAAAGCGCCCCGGCCTGCCTCGAAAGCGACGACAGGACACCAATGTCCTGTATCACTCCGGTCTCGTTATTGGCAGTCATGATGCTGACAAGCGCGGTAGGCACTTTCAGCGCTTGCTCAAGCACATCAGAATCAACCAGACCAGATCGGGATACCGGCAGGATGACCGGCTCGAAACCTTCTGAAGCAAGATCGCGCACGGATTCGAGGACACATTTATGTTCGGTAGCGACCGTAATCACCCGGCGGCGATCGCCCCCCAGACGGGCGACATGACGCGCGGCGCCCTTTATGGCGAGGTTGTTTGCCTCAGTTGCACCGGAGGTGAAAATGATCTCTCGCGACGTCGCCCCTATCAGACCGGCAATATCGTTACGTGCCTTCTCAACAGCCCGGGAAGCTACGGCTCCCGCCTCATGCCCTTCACTATGAGGGTTGCCATAATGCTCGCTGAACCAGGGCAGCATGGCCGATACCACCTCGGGATCGCAACGCGTCGTTGCCTGATTATCGAGATAGATCATGCTGTTTTCTTTCCAAGGCGGCGCGCCATATCAACATAGGCACCGACAAACCCTTCCACCTGACTCTCTGTGATATTCCAGGGCAGGGAAACTCTGATGGCGCAGGCGGCATCGTCTTCCAGCCCCATGGCCTGAAGCACATGAGAAGCCGACACCTTGCCTGACGAACAAGCCGAACCGGTCGAGACCGCATAGCCTGCAAGATCCAGCATCATGAGCTGCGTCTGGGCCGAGATACCCGGGAGGATCAGCGAAGTCGTATTGGGCAGACGCGGGCATTTCCTGTCTCCCGTGATACGGGCACCACAGGAAAGGGCGGTCATGTCTATCTGATCACGCAAGGAAGCAATGAGGGACCAGTCCTGTTCCATCGCCAGACCGAAAGCCGCAGCCATCGAAACAATGGCAGGCAGAGCCGGTGTGCCTCCACGACGCCCCCGCTCCTGACCGCCACCACGCAACATGGGCGATACATGTCCTTCAGCACCCAGAATCAGAGCCCCGGCTCCCTTGATCCCTCCAGCCTTGTGACCAGAAACCGCGAGACTGGTCAGCCCCGCGACCGAAAGTCTTTTGTCCCCCGCAAGCTGACGCCCTGCCACCTGCACAGCGTCAACATGAAGCAGGGCGCCATGCTGCCTGCAAAGAGTGCCAATAGCTTCGAGCGGATGCAGGATACCTGTTTCATTATTGGCCGCCATTGCACAGACAAGAGCGGCCCCCTCACGCTGAAGGGCTGCTTCGAGCGCCTGTAGGCACAAGCTGCCATCAGGAAGAACCGGCACAATCTCATGATCGGGCGACGCCATACGCACCGCATCATGCTCGGTTGCGCCGATCAGCAGGCGTCGTTCCTGACCGAAAGCATGGATGGCCAGGGCATTGGCTTCTGTGCCCCCTGAAGTAAACACCACCTGTTCAGGCCCGGCTGCCCAGATACGACCGATTGCCTCCCGGGCTGCCTCAAGCACACGACGCGCCTCGCGGCCCGGCCCGTGAACCGATGACGGATTACCTGCCAGACGGGCAGAATCAAGCATGGCAGCGATGGCGCCATCACGCAGAATTTCAGTAGCATTCGCGTCAAGATAAACGGTCATGAACCTATAGATCGGGTTGCGTTGAGCAAGTGCAAGTCAAAACCTCACGGAGGTGAAATCGCTCCGATTGACGATTTCTGTGGAATTTTACCCTTTAGCCTCGTTATACACTGCGCCAATGATGACGTGGCGGTCGTTTTTGCTGGCCGGGTTTACCCCCGGAAGCAGACGATGTCGCGTCAGGGGATGTCGGCCTGATATCCTCTCACCGTCGAGGAGCTTGTCCATGTGCGTTTCAACGCCAGTCGAATCCTTTTGTGGTTTCTACCCTCGACCAGCCGCTCGTCCGATAACCGGTCGCATAATACAGCAGGGCTGACATCTCCACGCCGTTCATCATGAACCATTTCGCACCGGACCCGGTGCCCTTTATTGGGCATGTCCCACGCGGTCAGGTTCCGTTCCCACAATAAAAACACCTTCCTTCAGTCGCATTCACATGCTGGCTGAGGGTCAATTCGGAAGCATTTTGATGCCTGAAGTCATGTTCGCCGGCCCAGACGGCCGGTTGGAGGGTCGCTACCACCATTCTGACGAGCCGAATGCGCCGCTCGCTCTGGTTCTGCATCCACATCCGCTTCATGGCGGTACCATGAACAACCGCATCACCTACACGATGTATCGGTCGTTCGAGAAAATGGGTTTTTCGGTCATGCGCTATAACTCGCGCGGCGTTGGCCGTTCGCAGGGGCGTTATGATGGCGGGATTGGAGAAATCTCGGATGCTGCTGCCGCACTCGACTGGATGCAGATGGTTAATCCCAATTCCAGCGAGCTCTGGATTGCAGGGTATTCCTTCGGCGCCTTTGTCGGCATGCAGCTTCTGATGCGCCGTCCAGAAATCAGTGGCTGGATCAGTGTAGCCCCCCCGGCCAATGACTACGATTTTGGTTTTCTTGCCCCCTGCCCCTGTGGTGGTCTGATGATTGCCGGCGACAAGGATGACATGGCTCCAGAGCCAGGCATTCGCAAGCTGGTGGACAAGCTGAACACACAGAAGAATGTCGAAGTCGATTATCGCATTTTTGAAGGCGCGAACCACATCTTTGCAAGCGAAGCAGAGAAAGTCGCTTCCGCCCTTGAAGATCATGTGACCGTCATGCGTAATCGCCGCGTTCTAGCCATTGCCGCAGACTGATCTGCGTGAGCTGACGCAGGCCCAGACAAAGGCGGAGAGGTCTTCTCCGCCTTTTTTTATTGCACCTTAACGGGGGTTTCTCACGACAGCGGTCGGCTTGGCGCTGTTTTCATGCTACGACCCCTGCTCCAAACCGACTGATAGTGGATAGACCGATATGGCAGAGCACGCGCTGAAAAGTCCTTTTCTGAAAGAGGCTTACGCTCGGGGCTATATTTTCCAGTGCACTGACCTGGCTGCGCTTGATGACGCCATGTGCGCAGGGCCGGTAACCGGTTATATCGGCTTCGACCCGACAGCAGATTCACTGCATGTCGGCAATGCCTTGTCTATCATGATGCTGCGCCTGTTGCAGAAGCATGGCCATCGCCCGATTGCCCTGATGGGCGGCGGTACGGCGAAGATTGGCGACCCGTCCTTTCGTGACGAAGCACGCGCCCTGATGAGCCCCGAGAAACTTGCACATAATCTCGCTGGCATCGAAATCAGCCTGCGCCAGTTCCTGAATTTCGGTACGGGAACAAGCGATGCCATGCTTGTCAACAATGCAGACTGGCTTGATCGCCTTTCCTATATCGAGCTGCTGCAGGATGTCGGGGTCCATTTCTCGATCAGCCGCATGCTATCTTTCGAGAGCGTAAAACAACGTCTTGATCGTGAGCAGGGTCTGACCTTTCTCGAATTCAACTATTCCATTCTGCAATCCTATGACTTCCGTGAACTGAATCGTCGTCATGGGGCCGTGTTGCAGATGGGTGGCTCGGATCAGTGGGGCAATATCGTGGCCGGAATCGATCTGGCGCGACGCACGGATTCCAGACAGGTCTTCGGCCTGACAACTCCCCTCGTGACGACCTCTTCCGGCGCCAAAATGGGAAAATCGGCCAATGGAGCCACCTGGGTCAGCGCCAAGAAATTCCCGATATTCGAATACTGGCAGTTCTGGCGTAATACCGAAGATGCCGATGTCGGACGTTTCCTCAAATTCTTTACCGATCTGCCGGTTGAGGAATGCGAACGCCTCGGGACACTCGAAGGGGCTGCCATCAACGAAGCAAAAAAGATCCTGGCCACCGAGGCGACAGCCATCTGCCATGGACGGGAGGCGGCTGAAGCTGCTGCGGAAACAGCCAGACAGGCTTTCGAGACAGGCAGTCTGGCCATCGATCTCCCTTCTCGCGATCTCCCCAGAGCCGAGCTTGAAGCCGGCATTCCGGCTTTCAGACTATTCGGCGAGTCCGATCTCGTCACAACCAACAGCGAAGCCCGCCGTCTGATCCGTGGCGGTGGGGCACGACTTAATGACACGCCGGTCAATGATGAAAACCTGATTGTCACGATGGATGATCTAGTTGAAGGCGTGCTCAAACTCTCTTCCGGCAAAAAACGCCATTTGCTCATACGTCCGGTCTGATCTCTGGAGAGATCGGATCAACAGAGCAGCATGACCCTGCACTGCTTCAGCGTCTGTCAGCAGTATCGCGCCTAAATTTCATGTAATTCCCTGTCATGAATAGCGCGTGATACTGCACACTATTTGCACATCGTAATCTCCTCCATGATCACCGACAGAAAACGGCGATCACAGGAAACGGAAATGTTTACCTTCTGCAAAATATTACCTTGCCCGCGTTGTACTCCGATTGATCTAGGCGGACTGGCCTTTGCCACAGCCCTGGAGATACACGACCATGTGTTGCGTCTGCCTAGTCGACCAGTCTGCGATGTGGAGGTCTTCACATGAGCTGCATCCATGACACGACACGCCTGGCGCTCACGCGGCGTCTCAGCTTTGGTATCTATCTTCTGCTTTATCCCCTGCCATGGCTTTCAAACGGCACAACGCCAGGCGCGGTTAGTGCCTTTCTGGCCGGAGCCGTTCTCTTTCTCATACTGCCATTCCTGCCAGGACGTTTTGCGCTGACCGTCGGTCTGAGGGCCGGGATCTACGCAGTGATCGGGGTCGCTCTCATTCCCTTCAGGGGATATTGGGATGTTTTCTTTATTTCGGCAGCAGCAACTTGCGGAGCCATTGCATCTCCTGTGCCGAGAGTTGTGACCCTGGTTGCTATTCTCATCCCTTACTGTTTTCTGAGCTGGTTCCTGGGTAACAATGTGCTCGGCAGTCTGATCACTCTCGTTGTGGTGCTGGGTGTTTTTGCCACCACCAAGCTTTCAGCAGACCTTTACAAACAGAATAACGCCCTGGAAGCTGCACAGGAAGAAATCAGAACCCTGACACTCATGACCGAACGCGAGCGTTTTGCGCGCGATCTGCATGATACGCTCGGCCACTCCCTCACACTCATCGCGCTGAAATCCGAGCTCGCTCTTCGTCATCTGCCGGATAATCCCGAAAAAGCAGCTGGTGAACTACGTGAAATCGGCGAGAAATCGCGCCAGGCTCTGGCCGAGACCCGGCTTGCCGTTTCAGGCCTCCGCCTGACAAGTCTCAGACAGGAACTTGCAGATGGTCGTCTTACATTTGAGACAGCCGGAATCAGGTTCAGGCTTTTTGGTGACGTAACGATAATACCCCCTGGGTCGGAAGATGTTCTGGTCATGGTACTACGCGAGGCGCTGACCAATATCCTGCGCCACGCTCGGGCGGAACTCTGCACCATACGCTTCAGTCGCAATGCACAGGATCAGGTGCTGATCGAGATCAGCGACCACCACGCTCCTCCTGAAAACAGCGAAAATCCATTTTCATTCCGAGAGAGAAATGGTATTAGAGGCATGCGTGCACGTCTTGCCGGGCTTGACGGCCACCTCACCATCGAACGTCGTCGTGACGGGACTACCCTTCTCATCACCTTTGGGAATGATCAATGAGACAGAAGCTGCGGCTCGTTCTGGCAGAAGACCAGGTCATGCTTCTGGACGCTTTCGCCACCCTGCTCTCATTGGAACCTGATTTCGAAATTGTGGGAAAAGCCGGTAACGGACGCAAGGCTCTGGAACTGGTACAGGCTCACCGCCCGGATATTCTTCTGACCGATATCGAAATGCCTGAACTCGGAGGGATAGAACTCGCCGAAACGCTACAGGCTGCCAAGGCTCACACAGTCGTTGTCATTATTACGACGTTTACACGCGCTGGCTATATGAAGCGGGCGCTCAATGCCGGAGTCAGGGGCTATCTGCTGAAAGACGCCCCTTTCTCCCAGCTTTCGGGAGCCCTGCGTCAGGTTGGGCGCGGAGGACGCGCCATAGATCCCACACTCGCGCAACAGGTCTGGAATGCAACTCATGACCCGCTCAATTCACGCGACCGGGCCATTCTTCGGCTGGTGGAGTCCGGACGCTCCGGGGAGGAGATTGCAACGATTTTCCATCTCTCACCCGGAACAGTGCGCAATTGTTTCTCGGATATCATCCAGAAAATAGGCGCCAGGAACCGGGTCGAGGCCAGCCGGATCGCACGTCAGAATGGCTGGCTCTGATCAACCCAGAATTTCAACAACACGTTTCAGCACATCTTTCTGGTCATAAAGAGCCAGGGCACGTTCACGTGCTGCCACGCCCATTGCCTGACGCATACCCGGATTTCTGACGAGCTCCGTAAGGGCACCGGCCAGAGGTACGGCCAGACCCGGGGGTACAAGCAGTCCTGTTTCACCCGGTACAACCTGCTCGGCAGGGCCACGGATGTTGGTTGCCACCACAGGGAGACCGGTCAGCATAGCCTCGATCACCGACATTGGCAGGCCCTCGAAATGGCTCGGCAGGGTAAAGATATCTGCTGCTGCCAGAAGACGCGGCGTATCCTCACGATAACCAAGTAACAGCAGACGAGGCCCCAGAATCTCGGTCGCGCGCGCGAATTCCTGTGCCATCACATCGCCATGATCGGAAGGCAGACGGTCTCCGACAATCAGCAGAATCGCCTCAGGCACATTTTCCATGGCACGTAATAACTCAGGGTATCCCTTGTGCCTGACGATACGCGATACTGCGATAATGACGACCTGATCATCGGTCAGACCCAGCTCCTTGCGCACGAACGAGCGCAGAGCGGGAGCAGGTTTGTACTGGTCAGGGTCGCGCCCGTTGCCTATGCCGCGGGCGGCGTGATGGATATGCAATCGTCGTGCATCCTGCGCCTCCGCCCGGGAAACTGTCATATAACGATTCGTGATCTGACCCGCCCCCCATTCAAGCAGAAAGGACAGGACGCGCCGTTTCAGCGAACCGGGCTGATTGAACAGGAAACCGTGGCAGGTATAGGCAATACACGGAACGCCACACCACCACCCTGCCACACGCGCCAGGAAACCGCTGATTGGCATATGACCATGCACCAGATCAGGCCGTGTCTGCCGGATCAGCCTGACGAGCGCCCTGAACGCCCGGATCTGTGCGATCGGAGAAAAGGAACGTGCCATGGGCAGCGCATGCACGACAAATCCGTCTTCACGAAGCACCGCCAGATGCGGCCCTTCCGCGCATCCTCCCTCGACATGATGTCCCGCCTCACGCAGCGCCTGCATAAGAGGATGCAGAAATTGCCTCATGGCAAAATCCACATTGGTAATTTCGAGAATATGTTTGCTACCGGGTGCCTCCTTACCCGACCCCCCTTTTGATCGGCGCCAGATCATTCAGGCACCCGCTCCATGACCCATTGCACGACCTGCCTGGCAGGCAGACAGCCGGGTCTGGGAGGAGGTTCAGAGACTATAACGGACCCGTCACCAGCAGACGAAGGAACCTCATCATCTGCAGGACTGGAATGAGACGCCTCATCAGAAGTCTCTTCCCCTGGTTCAGTCTCAGCAACTGACAGAGGAGGCTCTTCCACGGGAAGCACATTGTCAGGCACAGCAGGACGAATCACAATCTGGGAACTTGCTACCGGCTTTTCGCCGCCGACATAAACGCTACGCTCAAGAGAAAGGGTGCCCCCCTCCTGGCGAAAACGCCAGATCATCCCACCGGCATGCATCAGAACCTCATCACCATCAGGCGCCAGTTCGGCCTGAACCGATGGATGAAGATGAAAACGCAGCGCAAAGGCGACACGTCTCTCTCCATCAATACATTCCTCACCACGCAAATCCTCGCCAGCCGGACCAAGATAGAGCCGACGACGCCAGTTCACTCCAAAGCCGGGATACCAGCCGTCATGCTGGCCATCGAGCCAATGCGCGCCATCCTGGGTCTGATGGTTGAATGTTACATGAGCCGGACGACGCAGGATGGCCCCGTCCCTGCTGAAATCGCAACAGGATGTTCCCTCGATTACCAGAGAGGAATGGGCCGCGGTTTCGCGCAGGGCCTTCTTCCACTGCCCAGTCGAGGCCGAGCCGCAATTGACAAAGAGGCGCTGCCTGCCATGCGAGAACTCCAGAGCAAGCGGTGCTGCATGAGCATTTGTATCATAGGGAGCCGGAGCAGGTAGCGCTCCATCAACGAAAAGGAGCGCCTTGCCCGCGGCAATACGCCAAAAACCGCCATCAGGCATCGAGGGAGCAAGCAGACGCTGACGGGCCCCATACTGGATAATCCGGTCTATCTGCCGGTCATCCTGCTCCTTGCTGCCGTGAAACAGCGCCAGACTGCCATCGCCATGACGGAGAGCACGCAAAACCGGACAGATTCGCGCCAGGGCATTCTGTACTTTCTCTGATGGAGAAAGCTGCGCCATACGCATGAAAACGCTTATTTCAGCCAGTTCACGAGCGGCTTCCATCTGAGCCTGCGGACTCCGTTCACGCAAAGTACCGTCAGGCAGGATCAGACGATCCAGCTCCTGCTCCGTGTAACGATAGAAACGTTGCAGAAAGCCCGTCTGGGACGGTATCGCGACAGCAACGGCAAGCAGCCCCTTGAGAGCAGCAAGATTGCTCCACCCCTGTTCGGGCAGAGGCAGCATGACAGAAATCAGTCGCCCTTCAACCAGAAGACGATCCATGACTCTCTGACGGAAGGCTCCACTCGCCGAGGCTGCAAAAAAATCGAAGTGACCCAGCCAGGAGGCCAGTCTTGCCCCTGTAGCAGGAGCATTCAGCACAAGAGGGTCTATAGGGGGCTGATCGATCCAGCTTCCAACGATCGAGCGGGCATAGAGCCGGGCCTCGTCACTGCCAAGCGCACGCAGATCACGCAACCAGGTAAAACCCTGCAACCACTCGCGCATTTCCGGCGCAAGATCCGCATATTCCCAGTCATGCGCACGCAGCGGAATGCTGTGCCCTTCGAAACGGGCAGCGCCACCAACAAGCAACGCACCATGATCGGGATTACCCGGCCAGATATCGCGTATCGCATGAACGGGACGATCAGGCGCTCGGGCAATACCCGGCACGCTCGATGGAAGTCGGGCTAATGAAAGACGAGCTTCACGCGCCCAGCGTCCGAACATGCCCGTATTGTCCCTTTGGTCGGAGAATCAGGACAGGCTCCCGGCCTGTCGCAAAGATGTGATTGCTGCAGCATAGTCGTCTTGGCCGTAGATGGAAGTCCCTGCAACCATCATATCGGCACCTGCACCCGTCGCGAGAGGTGCCGTAGCAAGATCGATGCCGCCATCAACACCTATACGGATATCCCGTCCCGACGCATCGGCCATCTCTCTCAGCCTGCGGATTTTCGGCACCTGGCTATCAAGGAATTTCTGGCCGCCAAAGCCCGGATTGACCGTCATGACCAGAATGACGTCAACCAGATCAAGCAGATATTCGATCGTCTCGGGCGGCGTACCGGGGCAGATCGCAATACCGGGTTTCTTGCCGAGCGCACGGATATGCTGGAGGGTGCGATGCACATGCGGGTTGTTTTCCACATGAACGTGAATATGGTCGGCACCTGCCTTGGCAAAGGCATCAATGAAGGCGTCCGCAGGCTCGATCATGAGATGTACGTCAAATGGCTTGTCGGTGCGGTTGCGCAATGCCGCGATCATGCCGGGACCAAAAGTCATGTTCGGTACGAAATGCCCGTCCATGACATCAAGATGAAGCCAGTCTGCGCCATCGCGTACGACGGCCTCAACCTCTTCACCCATGCGCGCGAAGTCGGCACTGAGAATACTCGGGGCAATCAGGGGCGTTTTCAGCTGGGGCATAATCTTACCTTTTCTCTAACACGGGTCTGTTTCAAGTACTCTTGCGCAATCTCGCTGCAAAAAAACCATCCATGCCCCCCCGATCGGCCCACATTCCTGGATGGGTGCGAAATGTCCCCTGTCTCGTGAGCGCATCAGGAATCGCAGCCATTTCCTCAGCTGTGAAAGGCTCCAATATCCAGCCCCGCTTGAGCGCAGCGGCAACACGCTGCGGCCCCTCCTCATCCTGAAGGGAGCAGACAGCATAGAGCAGAACACCATCCGGTTTGAGCATGGTACCCGCAGCATCAATCAGGCGATCCTGATCCTTGGCCAGAGCCAGAACATCACGTGGACGCTTGACCCAGAGCACGTCAGGATGACGTCGCAGCGTGCCCGTTGCCGAGCACGGTGCATCAAGCAGCACGGCATCCACCTTTTCTTCCGGCTGCCAGTCAAGCGCATCGGCAATGACAACCTGTGCACCAAGACCCAGACGCTCAAGATTCTGTTTCAGGCGTTTTGCGCGCGTTTCCTCGCGTTCGACAGCAATGACCTCCGCACCTGCCACAGCAAGCTGGGCTGTCTTGCCACCGGGTGCCGCACAAAGATCAATTACACTCTGCCCGGGCCGGACATTCAGCAGGCGTGCTGGCATGGTCGCAGCAGCATCCTGAACCCAGAAGGCGCCCTCATCGAAACCCGATAGTTCGGTCACACGTGTTCCCGGGGGAAAACGTACACTGCCATTGGGCATGAGCTCTCCGCCTTCCGGGGCTTCGGCGCCAGGGCGCAAGGTCAGATCGATCGGCGCTTCGCGATGCAAGCCAGCGGCAATATCGCGAGCGCGATTGCCCCAGGCGGTCCAGAGCCATGCAGGCACATCGAGACGATCGGCATCAAGTCCCTCGGCAAGAACCTCAGCGTCACGCGCCACGCGTCGCAGCACCGCATTGGCAAGCCCGGCAAACGGCGCCAGACCGCGACGACGCAGAAGCGAAACGATGGTACCGACGGCCGCATGAGGAGGTGTTTCCAGATGGCAGAGCTGGGCAACGCCCATAAGCAGCGCACAGCGGACAGGGGCAGGCGGTTCCCGACGCAGGAGTGGCTGAAGCAGTTCCGTCATGCTGCCCATATGGCGCAATACAGTCGCAGCCAGGCGATGCGCGCTGGCGCGATCCCGCGGATCTGTCAGCGGACTGCGGTCGAGCGTTGTCTCCAGCATGCGTCGATGCTCGACAACACCGCAGAGAATATCAAAAGCCAGATCGCGTGTCGGATCGGCGGGAGTCTGTGAAGGTGCTTTGGACATTGCCTTGCCAATGGCATTTCGCGAAGCGCCGCGCTACCCCTTCCTGCATTCCAACTGCAACAACTTACGGAGCCCGGTCATGTCGGACGACACACTTTCATCCCGGATTGGACTGATACGCGCCCGCATGGAGCAGGCCTGTATGTTGGCAGGACGTCCTTCAGAACGGGTGAAACTGGTAGCTGTCAGCAAATTTCACCCGGCCGCTGCCGTCGAGGAAGCGTTGAAAGCCGGTCAGAACATCTTCGGCGAGAATCGTGTGCAGGAAGCCAAAGAAAAATTTCCGGCCCTGCGTGAACACTGGCCGGATCTGCGGCTTCATCTTATCGGCAGCCTTCAGACAAACAAGGCTCTCGAAGCCTGCCGCCTGGCCGACGTCATCGAATCCGTCGATCGCCCCGGGCTTGTCGATGCCTTGTCGCGCGCTGCAGACCGCCTGGGGCGTCTGCCCGATCTTTTCGTTCAGGTGAACACGGGGGACGAACCCCAGAAATCCGGCGTACCACGCTATGAGGCTGATGATTTTATCATCCGGTGCAAGGAACGTTTCGGCGGCTCTCTCAAAGGGGTCATGTGTATTCCGCCCGAGGATCAGGACCCTACCGCACATTTCGCATTTCTGGCCCGGCTCGCACATGAACATGAATTAATCGACTGTTCGATGGGTATGTCTGCTGACTTCGAAACGGCCATCATGCAGGGAGCCACACTCGTACGGGTTGGTACAGCGATCTTCGGTAACCGTTCGAAAGCCTGATGATCAGCCTTTCCTGAACATCAGATGCTTGCGGTGTCCGGAAAAACCATCGTATGGCAGGCTTTATGTCAGTGATCGCTCACGTCTATGTGTGCGACGCAGCGTGCTTGCCATGAGTTGGAACAGAAATGACAGAGAGGCCTGACGGACAGCCAGGTTCGATAAACGCTGCCGCATCGAACGATGCCAAGACAGCGACCGGCGAACAGGGTCCAATCCGTGAGTTCGGCGCAACAGAGGATCTGCACAAGAAGGCCCCGGTCGGTCTGGCCGGGCTCCTGGGCGTTCTGGGTGTTGTGTATGGTGATATCGGCACGAGCCCGCTCTATGCGTTTCAGGCATCAGTCCAGATTGTCGGCTCCATTCGCCATCCGGCGGAGAGCTGGGAGATCATGGGAATCGAAAGCCTGATCTTTTGGGCGCTGATGCTGGTTGTGACCATCAAGTATGTCATGCTGGTCATGCGCGCGGATCATGATGGCGAAGGCGGTATCATCGCCCTCATGTCACTGGCCCAGCGTGTCTGCAAATCACCCCGGTTCCGCTGGATATTTGGTATTGTCGGTATCGGCGGTGCCTGCCTCTTCTTCGGCGACGGTATCATCACACCAGCTGTCTCGGTACTCTCGGCCATCGAGGGTATTGAGGTTTCCGTTCCATCAGCCTCGCATATCATCATCCCTGTTGCCATCATCATCCTGATTGCCCTGTTCAGTGCCCAGGCCCTTGGGACAGGAAAGATCGGTCGTGCTTTCGGGCCGATCATGATGGTGTGGTTTCTGACGCTGGCTGTGATGGGCATCCATTCCATCATGCAGACACCCGGCATTCTCATGGCGCTTTCGCCCTATTATGCCGCACAGTTCGTCCTCTATCACGGCTGGCTTGCTTTCATAGCCCTAGGTTCGGTCGTGCTTTCCGTCACCGGTGCCGAGGCTCTTTATGCCGATATGGGCCATTTCGGACGCGCGCCTATCCGTTACGCATGGCTGTTCTTCGTACTGCCTGCGCTGACCCTTAATTATCTTGGTCAGGGCGCGTTGTTGCTCCGCAACCCGGCTGCCCTGCAAAATCCGTTCTATCATCTGGCGCCTGGATGGGCGCAGATCCCTCTGCTTCTTCTGGCAACCATGGCCACGGTTATTGCCAGTCAGGCTGGTATTTCCGGCGGGTTTTCACTATGCCGCCAGCTGATCCAGCTCGGCTATCTGCCGCGCATGCGCATCATGCACACCAATGCCGAGGAAGAAGCGCAGATCTATCTGCCTGTTTTCAACTGGGTACTGGCTCTGGGCTCAATCCTGCTTGTGCTTTCCTTCCGCTCTTCCTCTGCTCTGGCCGCAGCCTATGGCATCGCTGTAACGGGCACATTCATGTGCACTGCCATTCTCGCGATGGTTGTGTTCCGCCGTGTCTTCAAATGGAGTGTTCCCCTGTCAGGGCTGGTCTTTGGTTTCTTCCTGATCAGCGACGGGACGTTCTTTGCCGCCAATGTCCTGAAGATTCCTGATGGTGGCTGGGTACCGCTGGCCATAGGCGTATCGGCCACCATACTGATGACAACATGGGCGCGAGGTCGCAGCCTTCTGCGCGCACGCCAGTCAGCAGATTCCTTGCCCATGGCCTCGTTCCTGGCACGTCTGCCGCAATCACGCACTGTGCGCGTACCGGGAATGGCTGTGTTCCTGACAGCCAATCCCGAGACGGTGCCAACCTGCCTGCTGCATAACCTCAAGCACAACAAGGTCCTGCACGATCATGTGCTCTTTGTTACCGTGCAGAACCTGGACAAACCCGAGGCCGAACGCGGTCATCGTGCCATGGTCCAGGAGCTGGCGCCGAATATCTATCGCGTCATTGTCCGTTATGGCTTCATGGAGATGCCAAACCTGCCCAAGGCCCTTGAGGAACTGAATGCTGCCGGGGTCGAGTTCGATGCCATTCAGGCTTCCTATTTCGTCTCACGTGAACTGGTCGTACGCTCAACCGTGCCCAAACTCTCCCTGTGGCGCATGTGGCTGTTCCTGCTGATGGTACGCAATGCCACCCCCAGCACCGAGTTCTTCCGCATTCCGCCCGATCGTGTGGTCGAGCTGGGCGTGAGGATCGCGATCTGAGCGACACGACACCGCTTTCGCTCTACGTGCATTGGCCATTTTGTCTGGCAAAGTGCCCGTATTGCGACTTCAACTCACATGTCCGCGATACCCTGCCCCATGAGCGCTTCACTGCGGCATTGAGGCAGGAATTGGCATCGGATGTCGAACGTATTGGGCGTCGTCCATTGCGCTCGATTTTTTTCGGCGGGGGTACGCCTTCGCTCATGTTACCGGAAACGGTTGCCATACTGATCGAGGATGCGCGACGGTTTTTTGATGTAACCGATGATCTCGAGATTACGCTCGAAGCAAACCCGACCAGCGTCGAAAGAGGCAAACTGGGCGGTTTTCGTAGTGCGGGCGTCAATCGCATATCACTAGGCATCCAGAGCCTGGATGAATCGGCACTGCGCTTTCTTGGACGGGAACATTCCGCGGCGCAGGCCGTAGCCGCTCTCGAAACAGCGCGCGCACTGTTTCCGCGTCTTTCTTTTGATCTGATCTATGCCCGCCCCGGCCAGACCCTGACGGGATGGGAAACCGAGCTGCACCGCGCCCTTGATCTCGCCTCGGACCATCTTTCACTCTATCAGCTCACCATAGAACAGGGGACGAAATTCGAGGCTCTGTACCGGCAAGGGCGCTTCATTCTGCCCGAAGACGACGATGCGGCTCTTCTGTATAAGAAAACCGCCGAGATAGCCGCCCTGCACGGATTGCAGAATTACGAAATCTCGAATTATGCCCGTCCCGGTTCGGAGAGCCGCCATAACCTCACTTATTGGCGGTATCAGGACTATATCGGCATCGGACCGGGTGCCCATGGCCGACTCACCCTTGACAGCACGCTGCATGCCACACGCCGACATCGCGCTCCTGAAATCTGGGCTGAACGTGTGGAGCAACACGGCAGTGGCTCGACAGAAGAAACGCCCCTTTCTGCAGAAGAGCGCGGACGAGAGGCTTTGCTGATGGGACTGCGCTTGCGCGAAGGGATCGCCCTCGACTGGTTCGAGCAGCGAACAGGCAGGAAAATGGAAACCTGCGTCAATCCCCATATTCTTGAGGCAGCCCTGGAAGAGAATTATCTCACACTCAGTGAAACGCGTCTGATCGCCACAGATGAGGGCCGAGTCAGACTCGAAGCCTTGCTAAGCGCTCTTGTGATGTGATGCTCACCCCGTAACGGCCAGAAGGTTTTTTTTTGCAAAACATGACGGAAACAGGACATAAACCTTGCTTCCCTTGTGGCCTCGTCAGGCTAGAAACGGATCCTCGGGGAACCCTCCCCACCTTACGGAGTAAGAGCTTTCCATGCGTCGTCTTCTTGCCAGCCTGGCTCTTGCAGCCCTTACGATGGGGTCCGCCCATGCCGAAAATCCGAAAGGTCCTGAGCTCGTTATCGCGGATAACGATTATCTCGGTCCGGGTGGGTCCAATATCCAGTCTGTCATACCGCTGCTGAACAACCCGAGGCTGAAAGTACTCGGCCTCACCGTCGTGGCAGGTGACGACTGGGAAAATGCCGAAAGCGCACGGATACGCCGTTTTCTTGAAATCTCGGATCATCGTGATGTACGGGTCTATGATGGCGCAACCCAGCCCCTGATCAACACGGTAGCCCTTACCCGCCTGCGCGAGCAGCAATTCGGTACCCTGCCCTGGAAAGGCGCCTGGGGTGGTATGGGATCAATAAACAACACGCCTGATACGCAGCCCCCCGTCAAATCAACACCCGATGGCGCTCCCACCCTTCAGCCACAGGGTATTCCGGCAGCTCTGTTCATGATCCAGCAGGTTCATGCCCATCCGCATCAGGTAACGATCATTGAGGCGGGCCCGATGACTAATCTGGCCCTTGCCATCAGGCTTGATCCCAGCTTTGCGGAAACAGCCAAACAGCTGGTTTTCATGGGAGGGTATCTCGATCTCTCGATGATGTCTGTCACGGGGAACGCTGACAATGGCTCGGACTTCAATATGATCTTTGATCCCGAAGCTGCTCATATTACTCTCACAGCGCCCTGGGCACGCATTACCTCCGTAGCCAATGTCTCGAATGACGTCGTCCTGTCCAAGGAAGAGGTCGCGGCGATTGGCCGAGGCCATGAAACACCGGTTACGGAATATCTGAACAAATACTACGTACCACTCGCAATGTGGGATGAAGTTACCAGTGCTATCGTTGCTGATCCGACGCTCATTACCAAAACCCAGGATGCCTACATGGATGTCGAAATCAGCAAGGGCATCGGATATGGCCACGCCTATGTCTGGCCTGACTCACTGGCGCCCAAGGCCATGGGTGTACGCAAGGTGCGGATCGTGCAATCCATTGATGTTGATCGTTTCAAGAAGGCCTATGCAGGCTGGGCCCAGAGCTTCATGGGAAAGCACTGAGCCTTGCTCCATATGATCAAGCTGGTGGTCGGCTGTACCACGCTCGATGAACTCGCCGCCTGGATGCATCGCGGCGAGCGCATCGAAGGATATGGTGTCATCCGTACACGTACCATGCCCAAACAGGCCGAAGAGATCAGCGGCAAGGGCTCACTCTACCGCGTGATGGGAGGACTGGTTCTGTGTCGCCAGCCTGTTGTGGGGTTTCGTCCGTTTACACGACCGGATGGCCAGCTGGGCACGCATATTCTGGTCACGGATGACATCATTCCCGTACAACCACGCGCCATGCGTCCTTTCCAGGGGTGGCGCTATCTCAAGCCGGACGAAGCGCCGGAAGATCTTGGTGCGGGCGCTCTGGTCTCAGGCATAGAGAACTTGCCTCCTGCCCTGAGGCGCAGTCTTTCCGAACTCTGCCTGATCTGACGAAGGTCAATGTCGGGCGAGACGTTCGAACAGGGTCCCGTTTCCCAGCATTGTCATGATATCAGAGATAGGCTCTCCTCGCGCGAGCGCCCTGTTCCAGCTTTCGAACCGGACGGCTTCCTCCGGCTTCGGCTGGCGAAACCCGTTCTGCATGTCGAAGCGATAGAGAGTTATCTCCCCGCTCAAGCGCCGCAATGCTCTGAGCGTCTCCTGACGCAGAAGAAACCTGTGATCATGTAACTGCGCGACAAAGCCCCCCAGAAGCGGCAATCCTCCCGGCAGAAACTCTGCCGAAATACTCGCTATTCCCGCCTCACGCTGCGCCTTTTCGATTGCCGCATCGTGGCAATTGCCCTGAAGAACAAGAGCCGCATAATGGAAATTTGCTTCTATGGCCCTCTTCAGGACCCCTTCATGGTCCGTTTCGATACGCTGAGGCCAGAGCAGCAGAACGCACAACAAGGCAATGCCGCTGCCGATGAGATTATCAAGTACGCGCGCCCATATAATGCCACCACCCGGCATGACCGCTTCAGCAATCACAACCACCAGACCGGTCAGGAAAAAGACCAGCAGGGTATAATTCACGGCTCGTGTGGCTATAGCCGCAAGAGACATGAAAACCGCCACAACAAGCAGAGCCGGTTTACCAGGCAGAACCATAGCGCAGAGGGCAGCCATCAGACTTCCGCCAATACTGCCGATCACCCGTTCAACACTGCGCACAAGCGTCACATTGCCCGCTGGCTGCATTACGAGCAACGTGGCTATCAGGGCCCAGTAGGAAAATCCTTCGCCGCCATAAAGACAAACCCCTTGCGTCAGCAGCAAGGCAACGGAAAGACGGCAGGCATGCCGCCATATGGCAGGTGACAGCACCATGAATGATCTGTTCTGCGCGGCTTCCGTTTCCTGAGGACCGCGCGCAAAAGCCGCTTTCATACGCTCGAAAGCCTCGGCACAGGCAAGGACCGGCGCAACATGGACAAGTTCGCCGATGCGCGCCTTTCGATCCATTGCCTGAGCCAGTTGACCCAGAACCGTGAAATCCGGCTCAGGGCGGCCAGCCTGACGCATCGCTTCATGACAGGCCGTGCCCAGTCCACCAAGGAGATGTCGCAATCCGGGAGAAAGTGGCCCTGCTTCAGCTTGATGCTCCAGCGCCAGAAGCGCCGTAAAAACGCGCTCCGCAGCAGACAGCATGGCCTCCATACGTCGCCTGAGTCGAAAATTACCATGACCTGCATCAAGCAGGGTCACAAGCGCACGTGCGCGCTCGATAGCATTGCGCGCTGCCTGACGATGCACCGTCTCGCGCAGACGCCCGGCAGCCAGTTCACGCGCCATGAGATCAAGAATATAATAGGTTGCAGCGATGCTGCGTCGTGCGGGAGCATAAGGCTGCTGCTTCCACAGAACGAGACAGAAAAGCATTGCCAGCAAGCCACCGGCACAGAAAAGCCCAGCAATTCCTGCTGCTTGCAGAGGGGATGAAGGAAATCCCGTCGCCGCGACCGCAGCACAACCGGCAAGCACCCAGAGTTGCATGATGGCAGGCGAGAACGCGCGGGATAATCCGCAGCCCAGACCAATAAGAGCGACAATCGGGAGAGTGGCCAACGACCCGAAGACACTCAGTGAAGCAACAATAAAAACCAGCGCCGTCCCTGCAAGCGTGAAGCCTCCCAGCACCTGCAGACGTTCACGATCAGGACCGCCCGGATCAATCAGGCAGGCCCAGAAGCACGCAAAGGCGATCCAGGCAAGAATTGCCTGATCGAAGAAAAGCGATGGCGCAAGCGCAAGCGCCGTTACCAGCGCGGCACGTCCTCCCTCGTACAGACTGAGCTGTTCGGGTGAGAGTGTGATGGCATAGCGCGCCAGATGATTGCTGGAAGTGGTAAGAAAAGCTGCAAAGGGGCGTGTAGCAGAAAGATGGGAGTGCCCCTTTATCATGCAGTACGCTCCCCGTGGGACCGGGCGCTTAGCGCCCCGTCATGATCTGCTCGACCAGCTGTCTGACTGTCGGTGTGAAACCAGAAGCATAGAACGGATCGTTACCGAAACGCCAAGCATTCGTACCGCCAAACATCAGGTTATGGTCGACGACCTCATCAGCTGCCGCCTGACCGGCACTGTCGTCAACATGGGCGATATCCTGCAGACTTTTCTGAATGCAGAAAGAGCGTGGATCAGCTTTTGCTCCATTGGTGTAATTGGGGCCGCGCTGGCTCCAGTTGGAAAAGCGACACTCCGAAAGACAGCCCATGCACGCTACCTGATCGGCTACGATCACACGGCTTTCTTCAGGCGTTACAAAAACAAGCGTTGAGTCAGGCGTGCGCATGGCCTCGGTATAACCGGCTGCCTCCCACGCCAGGACATGCTCCCGATCAGCTGCCGTCATCCAGACTTCACGCTTGCGCGCACCAATGCCATGTGGTGTGTCATGTTCACCTACAGGCTCGCTGCTATAGGCAACCTGGCGTTCCGAGCGACCACGCAGGTTTCTCATGAAACTGTTGTTGACCGCAGAGGAATAGAAGCCTGTCGGCGAGAAACGGTTGAGATAGACGTCTCCCTCATGCAGCTGGCGCAAACGACGCTTCCAGGCATCAGGAATGGGGCTTTCCTGTGTCAGCAACGGTCTCGTGCCAAACTGGAATACGATCGGTCCGATCTCGGGATTGTTGAACCAGTGGGCCCATTCCTCAAGCCACCAGACACCACCCGCCATGATGATCGGTACAGAGTCGAGACCAAACTGGTTCATCGCCTTGCGCAGGGCCGCGACACGCGGATACGGATCCTCTGGTTGCAACGGATTTTCGGTGTTCGACAATCCGTTATGTCCACCTGCACGCCAGGGATCTTCGTAAACCACGGCCCCCAGAAGCTCGGCTGTCTTGTGATAGGCGCGCTTCCACAGGGCGTTGAATGCCCGTGCAGAAGAAACAATTGGGTAATAATGCACGTTGTGGCGTGCCGCAATTTCTGACAGACGATAGGGCATGCCAGCGCCGCAGGTCAGACCATCGATCAGCCCGGGTGCCTGTTCGAGAATGCCCTCGATAACCAGCTCAGCACCCCCCATCTCCCAGAGGAGATTGACATTGAGCATGCCATTGCTGCCCGCAATCTCACGTGCAATCTTGACCTGAGTGATACCGCCATCAATGGCGTAGCGAATCAGTTCCTCATGACGTTCGCGCCGTGTACGGCCCGAATAGATCTGAGGAATACGGTTTCCAGCCTCATCGTAGCTGTCAGCATTGACGGCGGAAACGGTCCCCACACCACCTGCCGCGGCCCAGTGCCCGGCAGAAATACCAGTCGAAACCGACACGCCCTTTCCGCCTTCAACAAGGGGGAGAACATTCCGGCCAGCCATACGGACGGTATCAATCGACATCATAATCTATGTTGTACTCCGAGAGGGGCAGCCGAGACCGCCCCCTCCTGAAACGACAGGTCAGTCAGCGTCACGCTGCCTGGAAGGGCGGGACGGCTTTGCACCGACATTCTCCGAGATATCGGCACCCGTCTGCTGATCGACAACACGCATCGACAGCTTGACCTTGCCGCGATCGTCAAAGCCAACGACCTTGACCTTTACGGCGTCACCCTGCTTGACGACATCGGTGGTCTTGGCCACGCGACCATCGCTGAGTTCGGAAATATGCACCAGGCCGTCACGCGGGCCAAGGAAGTTCACGAACGCACCGAAATCGGCAGTTTTCACGACCTTGCCGTCATAGATACGACCGATTTCCGGCTCTGCTACAATGCCTTCAATGCGCGAGATGGCTTTCTGAGCCTGCTCGTCATTGGACGCAGCAATGGTGA
>Ga0157360_1000113_pt1 | contig 42344 bp, 21 predicted proteins | sample AttlaeALBM1_FD_111483 | JGI IMG/M metagenome (GOLD analysis project Ga0157360, IMG submission 111483) | Fungus gardens microbial communities from leaf cutter ant in Ribeirão Preto, State of São Paulo, Brazil - Atta laevigata ALBM1 | ecosystem: Host-associated > Fungi > Mycelium > Unclassified ...
AGTTGATTGACGTAAGCGTCAATATCACTGGTGGTATTTGTAATGTTTGAATCGTCACACGCTTTAATGTGGTGTTCTAACTCTTCACAAAGCTGTTTGCCGGGAGTCAGATTGAGCATGGCAAACACGCCCTTCAGGCGATGCGCTGTCTGAGCAAGCGAAGCGTAGTCCTTTTCCGCCGACTCAGTATACAGTCTCTTCACATCATCCGGTACTGTCTCCGTAAACAGCTGGAAATAGCCGCCGCTCATCAATGGCGTGGCTGCGTCGTCTTCCGTGTCGTTATCCATCACATCATGCGACAGTTGCTTCTCAATCAGGGCCAGTAATGCATCAAGCAGCGCATTGCTGAGATTGAAATTCACCCGATACTGCTGGTCGTTCAGGGCGTGATGACCCAGCTCATCCTCGGCCAGCAGCAGTGCCCAGCCGCTGAGCTTCGCGGGATCGTCGGTGACCAGCACATCGTGATCCTGACCGGAGATACGCTCGTCGGGCGTCAGACAGCGCGCTCCCCAGTTTTCCAGATGGCGGCAGACGATCTTATGCACGTCCTCCACGGTGATCTCCACCAGCGCGGTCACGCCATCCAGAATTTTTTCCTCTTCTTCTTCCTGCTTCTGCTCCAGGGCCAGCGGCAGCTGCATGTTGTAGCGCGTGCCGATATCCGCTTTTGCTACGATATCAAGGCTGCCACCCATCTGTTTGCAGAGCTGCTTACACAGGAAGAACGCCATGCCCGACGCCTGCCCGTAGCGATCCTGACTGGTGTCGCCCAGGAACGGGAAGTCAACGTTAGCCAACTCATCCACCGTCAGTCCGGCACCGGTATCGACCAGTTCGATGATCAGTCGGTCGGGCTGCTTTTCTGTCGTCTTCACTTCCAGGGTGATTTTTCCCCAGCGGGTGGTTGTCAGAGCATAGTGCATCAGCGTGGTCAGCACCTTACGCAGGGCGCGACGATCGCCGAAGCGCATCTCATCGTTCGCCAGATGGTTATTCACTACCAGCGACAGCCCTTTGCGGCGCATCAGCGGCAGGCTCTCCAGCGCGATCTCATCCAGCAGATCCTGCAGGTTGAAGAGGGTCGCATCCGGTGACCAGTCGTGCGCCTCCAGCCGGTTGAGCAGGACGATATCATCTACCAGCCGCGCCAGCCCCTGACTCTCATCGAGCAGGTCCAGCACGGTTTCATCGGCGTCGCGCTGACTCAGTTGCACCAGCTGCGCCACGATCTTATCCAGCGGCTGATTCAGCGCATGGCCCAGATTGTGCAGCAGCTGCTGCCGCATCTGATGGTTGCGATCCAGCACCTGCTGCGCCTTCTGCAGTTTTTTGTTCACCAGCAGCTCGCGATCCTGATCGCGCATCATAAACAGCTGCGTATGTGGCGACAGCACGCTGCGGGCGTGACGGATCTCATACACTTCGTTGTTGATGGTGGCCTGGAGCACGCCCTGATGCTGGTCGGACATATTAATAATCTTCTGCAGGTTGAGATGTGGCAGAAGATGTTCGGCAATTTTGTTGCTCAGCAGGGTGCGGTTGCTGGCGAAGTCATAGACCAGCAGGCCGACTGGCAGGCTGGCCACGATCTCTTCATTCAGCACCCGCAGCGAATCGAGTTCCGCGCTCTGGTTTTCGCTGGGGCGCAGCGACTGCTGACGCAGCAGCACGATCCCGGCCAGTGACAGCAGGAACAGCAGCAGATTGATCAGGAGCGGCCAGAGCAGATTATAGAGGCTGTCCAGAATCAGGCGGATAATCGGCACCTGATAGACCAGCTGCAGCGAGGTGCTGGGCAGGGTGGCTGTGATTTCGATGTTCGGGTTAACCAGCGAGATGCGGGTATTCTCCACTTCCTGCTGATCGCTGCTGCTGGCAGGCAGGCTGCTGTCCTGGCGCAGCTGGAAATTCTCCAGCGGCATGTTCTGCGGAATCAGGTCGTTGACCGGCAGATCGAAAGCGACCACCGTCGCCAGGTGACCCGGCTGGTTAAAGGTCGTGCGCAGCGTGAAGTAGTGGTCGTTCTGGAAGGCGAGATGGCGCAGCGGCGAGAAGCTTTCCCGCTCATCCAGCGCGTTGGCCTGCTGCAGCATCTCTGCGCGGCGCCCGTCGACCATGGAGCTGATGGCGCTCTCTTTGTAGCGCGTTGCCATATCTTTCAGCGGCAGGGTCGAGATCATGATCAGGCTGTTATCCTGACCGTTGAGAAAGTACATCGACCAGGTGGGATTTTCTGCGCCCCACAGGGTGTCGAGATAGTTCGACATGCGCATCGTCATATCCAGCGTGCTGCTGTCATGCGAGCCGAAAATCAGCGCTTCGGTTTTACGCCGGGTTTTTTCCAGGTAGTAGACATCAGGACGCAGCCGCGTCTCCTGCAGATTGCTGCCGGGTGTGGCGCCCGCCGCGCTGGTGGAGAGATTTTCATAGATCTGCCACGTCGCAAAGCGATAGGCGTCGATGCGCTTCTGCACGTCACGCGCCAGATCGTCCATGGCATACCGTTTCCCGGTCAGCCAGGCATTCACCGAGTTATGCACCATAAAGCCCAGCGCCAGCAGGAGCACCAGATTGAAAACCACAAAAAAGCGGGTGACGTTGCCGGAGGTCAGTGGAAACTTATACAACATAGCGTGTCAGGTACCTGAATTATCGCGCAACTTTTCGCGCACTGGCGGCTACCGCTAACAGCAACAGGGCGATAACTAAAAATGCACCACTGAGGCTGATCCATTGCGAAATGAATCCGATTAAAGCCGGACCTGAGAGAATACCCGCATATCCCAGCGTTGTCATGGCAGAAATCGCCAGGTTTGCAGGCATATCCCGTTGATTCCCGGCAGCATTGAACAACATCGGCACCGTATTAGACAAACCAAAGCCGACCAGCAGGAAGGCGAGCAGGGCGATCTCCGGCCACGGCAGCCAGACGGCCAGGGTCATGCCCGCCGCGGCGGTCAGCGCACCCGTCAGCATCACCGGATAGCGGCCAAAGCGTGCGATGACCTTATCGCCGCTGAAACGACCCAGTGTCATCGCCACCGAGAAGATCGCATAGCCCAGTCCGGCGTAAGCCGGCGTCATCGCCGGATTCTGCAGCAGCAGCAGTGCGCCCCAGTCCAGTACGGCGCCCTCCGCCAGAAACAGGATAAAGCAGAGCAGGCCAAGAAACGCGACCCAGCCGCGCGGGACCACCAGCCAGGGCTGATCGGGCTGGTGCAGGCGCTCGTTCATTAATACCGGCAGTCGCCACAGCAGCAGGATCAGCATGACCGCCATCACCACCAGCGTGGCGGCCAGCGGGGTAAAGGACTGGCTCAGCAGCAGGCTGACCGTGCCCGCGCCCAGAATGCCGCCCAGGCTAAAGAAGCCGTGAAAGCCGGACATCATCGGCTTTTCCGCCGCCTGTTCGACCTGCACCGCCTGATAGTTCATCGCCACATCCAGCATGCCCAGCCCGGCACCAAACAGCATCAGCGCCGCCGCCATCACCAGATGCGAGTCAGCCGTTGCCAGCAGCGGCATCATCAGCAGCACTAACAGCGTCGAAAAGGCCATCACCCGGCGGCAGCCGAACCGTGCCACCAGCGTGCCGGTGACGGGCATGGCGGCCAGGGATCCGATCCCCAGACAGAGCAGCAATGCCCCCAGAGACGCGCCGCTGAGCTGCAGGCGATCGCGGGCAAACGGAACCAGCGGTGCCCAGGCGGACATCCCTAAACCGTTGATCAAAAAGATGGTGCGCGTGCCCCAGTTCAGGCGGCTCTGCTGTTTATGTTGTTGTGCAGCGTCCAGTGCGGTCATAGGTCAGATTCATCAAAGGTAAAGCGGAAAAGTGTAGCACTGGCCGTGAGTGAGCGGCCCTTGCACCTCTTATCAGAAGTCGTGCAGCAACATCGTATAAATCATAAAGCCGGGAGTTTACCGACTTTTATTGCGCCGCGAATTTTTTCCAGAACTTTCCTGGCATCAGTCGGCGGTGCGCCTGTCGACTTAACGCAAATTTCCTGCTCGCTTTGAACGGGTTAACGGCGGCCAGCGAAAAAAGGGCCACCAATAAATGCTGGCCGACTCGCATATTTAACAAATTTTTTAACGCGCTATAAAGTTTCTGAAACGCGGGTTTGTTCACCTTTTTACATCATTTATGGAAACAGTCAGCAATAAATTGACATGAAAAAACAAGAGGGAAGCGCATTTTCAGAAAACGTTTTTCCACATTTCGCTTATGTAAAAAGTATTAAATCATAATGAAATCTGCACATTGAAATTGATTTTTCATCGGGCTACGCTAAAAATCAATCAGTCAGAACCGTTACGTTACCCGCGAGTCTGTACGAAAACTCCAACAAAAAAATAGCGACACTTCCCGTAATGATTCGGGTCTTTGCCGTAGTTTTGCTGCGCCGTTTCTCCGGCCACCAGGTGGATATGCCTTCCGTTTCCGGGAGGACAACCTACATGTGAATTTCATAAGCATAAAAATAATTTATGTTTATGGATTCAGTATATTAGCCAGTCTGGTGGAATAGAGGTTAAAAATGGCAGAACTCACGCAAGGCCGTGTAGACATTATCTCGCGCGAAAATGGCACGCTCATCTCGCAATCTGTTGGCGGTTCATCCCAATCCATTAACCTCACCGAGCCCAGCGTCGTGCGTATCAACGGCACGCGCGCTCTGGTCACCCAGTATGAGCGGCAGGGCAACGACCTGGTGCTGCACATGCGCGATGGCAGCACCGTTCGCTATCAGAAATTCTTTCTGGACGACGCTGATGGCCAGCACAGCGAGCTGGTGTTCGACGATGGCGTCAATCCGCCGGAACATGCGCTTTTTCCGCAGACCGCCGAGAGCGCTGAACTGGCCTCCAGTTCGGTTACGCCAACCTATGAATCCCTGGACAGCGTAGAGCCGCTGCTGCTGGCCGATAACACCAACACTTCGATGGGCGTGATCACGGCGGGCGGTCTGGGTGTGCTGGGCTTAGCCGGACTGGCCGTGGGCTTAGGCGGTGGTGGTGGCGGCGGTGGCGGGGGGAACGGTGGCGGCAGCGATCCCGGAACCCCGGTCACGCCAGGCACCCCCGCCATCACCCTGAACGCCTTTGCCGGCGATGGCGTACTGGATAACGCCGAAAAAACCAGCGATCAGGTGGTGAGCGGAACCACCAGCAATGTCGAAGCGGGCCAGATTGTCACCGTGACGCTGGGCGGCCAGACCTACACCACTCCCGTCGGCGCGGACGGCAGCTGGAGCGTCACTATTCCGGCCGCCGCGCTGGCGGCCCTCCCGGCGGGCTCCACCACCATCGATGTCAGCGTCACCAACGGTGCAGGCACGACGGCGAACGGCAGCCTGCCCGTCACCGTGGCCGCACCGGATCCCGGCACGCCCGCCACACCCGCTATCAGCGTCAATCCGTTTGCCGGCGACAATCTGCTGGATAACAACGAGAAAACCTCACCGCAGACCCTCTCCGGCAGCACCAGTAACGTCGAGGCCGGGCAGATCGTGACGGTCACCCTGGGCGGTCAGACCTATAACGCCACCGTGGGCGCAGATGGCAGCTGGAGTGTCTCCATTCCGGCCGCCGCCCTCTCCGCGCTGGCCGCAGGCAGCAGCACCATCAACGTCAGCGTCACCAGCGCCGCCGGCACCACGGCATCCGCCAGCCTGGGCATTCAGGTGCAGGCCCCGGATACCACGCCTGGTGTGCCAGCCCTGACCATCGCACCGTTTACCGGCGATGACGTGCTGAGCAACGCCGAAAAAACCACGCCGCAGACGCTCTCCGGCAGCACCAGCAACGTCGAGGCCGGACAGATCGTGACGGTCACCCTGGGCGGGCAGAGCTACAGCGGCAGCGTCGCGGCCGACGGCAGCTGGAGCATCACCGTGCCTGCCGATGCGCTGGCGGCACTCGCCTCCGGCACCACCACCGCCACGGCTACCGTCACCAGCCAGGCGGGGAGTGTCGCCAGCGGCAGCCTGACCTTTACCGTCGAGGCACCGGTGACGCAGCCGGGCACGCCGGTTATCACCATCGATCAGTTTGCGGGGGATGACATCCTCAGCAACAGCGAGAAAAACAGCGACCAGCTGCTGAGCGGCAGCACCGCCAATGTGGAGGCGGGGCAGGTTGTGACCATCACGCTGGGCGATCAGACCTACAGCGCGGTGGTGGATGCGCAGGGCAACTGGAGCGTCACGCTCTCGTCTGCGGCGCTGAATACGCTGGCCGCCGGATCGCTCGCAATCTCCGCCGTCGTGACTAACCAGGCGGGCACCGAGGCCAGCGAAAACCGCACCATCAGCGTCGATACGCCGGTAGTGACCGGCCCGCCAGCGATCACGCTGGATGACTTTACTGGCGATAACCAGCTGAGTAATGCCGAGAAAACCACCGACCAGACCGTGAGCGGCAGCACCCGCAACGTCGAGCCGGGTCAGTTGGTGACGGTGACCCTCGGCGGACAGACTTACAGCGGCACCGTGGATGCGCAGGGCAACTGGAGCATCACGCTGCCGTCGGCAGCCCTGAGCGCACTGGCGGCGGGCACGACCACCCTGACGGTGTCGGTCAGCAATGCGGCCGGTGACACCGCGACCAACAGCCTGCCGCTGAATGTCGAGGCCCCGGTGACCCCGGCGGGCGATCCTGTGATCACCATCGGTCAGTTTGCCGGGGATGACATCCTGAGCAATGACGAAAAAGGCACTACCCAGACGCTCTCCGGCACCACCACCAACGTCGAGGCGGGCCAGACGGTGACCGTTACCCTGGGCGGCCAGACTTACCTGGGCACCGTGGACGGCGATGGAAACTGGCGTGTGAGCATCCCGGCCGCCGCGCTGGGGGATCTGCCTGCGGGCTCCAGTGCCATCAGCGTATCGGTCAGTAACGCCGCAGGCATCAGCGCCACGGAAACCCGTGACATTGCGGTGGAAGCCCCGGCGACGCAGCCGGGTGAACCGGGCCTCATCCTGGATAACTTCGCGGGCGATAATCTGCTGAGCAACGATGAAAAAGCGGCCGGGCAGGTGGTCAGCGGCACGACCACCAATGTCGAACCCGGCCAGATTGTCACGGTCACCCTGGGCGGGCAGACCTACAGCGCCAGCGTTGATGGCGATGGCCGCTGGAGCGTTACGGTGCCTTCCGAGGCCCTCAACGCACTGGCGGCAGGCAGCACCACGCTGACCGTCTCGGTCGCGAATGCGGCGGGCGACAGCGTTACCGCCACACTGCCGATCACCGTCGAGGCCCCGGCAACGCAGCCGGGCGCCGCTACCCTCACCATCGACGCCTTTGCCGTGGATGACATCCTCAGCAACAGCGAAAAAGCCAGCGATCAGCTGCTGAGCGGCGGCACGACCAACATCGGCGAAGGCCAGCAGGTCTCCATCACCCTGAACGGAGAACTCTTCACGGCCACGGTTGGCGCGGATGGCCGCTGGAGCGTCACGATCCCGGCCAGCTCGCTGGCGGCGCTGAACGCTGGCAGCGCAACCCTGAGCGCCACGGTCAGCGATCAGAACGGCACGGCGGTCAGCGAAACGCGTGACTTCCTGGTCGAGGCATCCGGCACCGCGCCCGGCGCGCCGACCCTGGTCATCAACGTTTTTGCCGGTGACAACATTCTCGACAACGATGAGAAGCTGGAGGCGCAGGCGGTCTCCGGCAGCACGACCAACGTCGAGGCGGGCCAGCTTGTCACGGTGACGCTGGGCGGTCAGAGCTACAGCGGCACGGTCAACGCCGACGGCAGCTGGAATATCGCCATCCCGGCGGATGCGCTTGCCGCCCTGGCCGCCGGAACGGCCACTCTGGTGGCCACGGTCAGCAACGCGGCGGGAACCGCCGTCAGCGATAGCCTGCCGATCACCGTTGAAGCGCCGGTGACCCAGCCGGGCGAGCCCGTGATCACCATCAATCCGTTTGCCGGTGATGATGTGCTGAACAACGATGAGAAGAACAGCGAACAGCTGCTCAGCGGCACCACCTCGAATGTCGAGGCCGGTCAGATCGTGACGGTCACGCTGGGCGACCAGACCTACAGCGCCACGGTCAACGGAGATGGCAGCTGGAGCCTGAACGTTCCCCCCAGCGCACTGGCCGCTCTGGCGGCGGGAAGTGTGACCATCAGTGCCAGTGTCACCACTCAGGCCGGGATCGTAGCGAATGAAGATCGGGCGATTGTGGTAGAGACCCCGTCACAACCGGCCACACCGGCGATCGCGATCGCCATCTTTGCGGGTGATGACCTGCTCGATAACAGCGAGAAAGCGCTGGATCAGACCCTCTCCGGCAGCACCAGCAATGTGGAGGCGGGCCAGACGGTCCTGATTACGCTCGGCGGCCAGAACTACAGCAGCACGGTCAACGCCGACGGCAGCTGGAGCGTGTCGATTCCGTCTGCAGCACTCAGCGCCCTGGCGGCGGGGAGCGCCACCATCGCGGTCAGCGTTTCGACGGCGGCAGGGGTCCAGGCTACCGACAGCCGCGACATCAATGTCGAGCCAGCGCCCGGTCAGCCGGGTGTTATTACCATCACCGAACCTGTCAGCCTGGATGGCTTCCTCAACCTGCAGGAGCTGAGCAGCGATCTGGTCATCAATGGCTCCGCGGTCGGGGTCAATCCGGGGCAGGCGGTACTGGTTGATTTCAACAACAACACCTACAGCGCGGTGGTGAACAGCAGTGGTTTCTGGACCCTCACCGTTCCGGCGGGCGATCTGGCGGGGATCACCGACGGCATTAAAGTGATTTCGGCGACCACGACCGACGCCACCGGCGCGCTGCTGACCGACTCCGCCCAGCTGAACGTGGTGGTAAACACGCTGCCACAGATTACGCTGGCGGAGAGCGCCATCAGCGATGGCATTCTTAACCAGCTGGAGGCGGGCAGCGATCTGCTGATCGGCGGCAGCACCGGGAAAGCCGTGGCGGGCCAGCGGGTTGAACTGCAGCTTAACGGCAAGACCTACAGCACCCCCGTCAATGACGATGGAAGCTGGAGCCTGTCGCTGCCAGCGGGCGATCTGGCGCTGCTGCCGCAGGGTGCCAACAGCCTGACGGTCACCGCGATCGATGAGGCGGGCAACCGCGCAGAGGACACGCTGAACTTCAGCGTCAACACGCTGCCGCCTGTGCTGAATGTAGGGGAGATCGCGGGCGGCGATGGCATCCTTAACAGCCTCGAAGTGGCGGCAGGTGTGCCGATTAGCGGTTCAGGTGCCCGGCCGGGCGAGGTGGTTTCTGTTTCGCTGAACAACCAGACCTACACCGCTACTGTGGATGGGGAAGGCAGCTGGCGCGTGGATCTGCCTGCGGACGCGCTGCAGGCGCTGGCCGATGGCAGCAGCTATCCGCTGACCATAACGCTGACCGACGCCAGCGGTAACACGGCTTCGCAGACCGAAACCCTGACGGTCAGCACGCAGCTTCCGGTGGCGACTGTTAATGCGCCGGGCGGCGATGGTGTCCTGACAAACAATGAACTGACGGCGCCACTGCTGATCAGCGGCACCGGTCAGCCAGGCGACAGCGTGTCGGTGACGCTCAATAACAAAACCTACAGCGCCCTGGTCGGCGATGACGGCAACTGGAGTGCCGCCGTACCGGTAGCCGATCTGACTGTGCTGCCGAATCAGACCCTGCCGGTGACGGTCACGGTGACCGATCCGGCCGGGAACAGCAGCACCCAGAGCACCGCGCTGCGGGTGTCGACGGCGCTGCCGTCGCTGACGCTGAACGATCCTGCTCCGGATGGGGTGATTAACGTCGCGGATGCCCAGCAGCCGCTGACTGTCAGCGGAACCGGCGATGAAGGCGATATCGTTCGCGTCACTCTGAATAACCTGACCTATTCCGCTGTTGTGGCGCAGGATGGCAGCTGGAGCGTGACCGTTCCGGCCGCCGACCTGACCCGTGTGCCTGACGGCACGCAGCAGATTCTGGTCGTGGCGACGGACGCCGATGGCAACAGCACGCAGACCGGCAGTTCGCTGACCTTTGCGACCACGGCGCCGCTGTTGGAGCTTTCTGTGCCAGCCAGCGATGGCTATATCAACATCGTGGAACACACCCAGGATCTGGTGATTGACGGACGCGGCGGCGCGCAGGGGAATCAGGTCAGCGTCACCTTTAACAACGAAACCTACACGGCCACCGTGGGCAGCGACGGCCTGTGGAGCGTGACGGTGCCTGCTGCGATCGTCAACCAGCTGGGTGATGCGAACTACCCGATTAACGTGGTGCTCAGCGACGCCTATGGCAACAGCAGCACCCTGAGCTCCAGCGTCACCGTGCTGGTGGACAACCCGCCGGTGCTGACCATCGATGCCGTGACCGGCGATAACCAGATCGACAGCGCCGAACAGCTGACGGACATTCTGGTGACGGGCAGTGTCACTAACATTCCGGCCGGCCAGCCGGTGCTGCTGACCATTAACGGTCAGTCTTACGATGGCGTCGTCCGGGCCGACGGCAGCTGGGTTGTCACGCTGCCCGCCGGATCGCTGGGCGCGGCAGGGGATAAACCCTTTACCGTGGCGATTTCGGACCTGGCCGGTAACCCGGCGCAGCCTTCCGGCGGACAGCTCACCGTCGTCGTCTCCGCAGAACCGCTGCTCTCGATTGCGCCGATCAGCGATGATGGCACGCTGAATGCGCTGGAAGCGGCGAGCGCGCTTATCCTCAACGGTGCGTCGGCGAACCTGCCCGCAGGCAGCCCGATCAGCGTGACTCTGGTGCCGGGCGGCACCCTCTACACCACCCTGACCGATGAAAACGGTGGCTGGACGCTGAGCATACCGGCCGCCGATCTGGCGAATCTGCCGCAGGGCACTCTCACCGTCACCGCGTCGTCAGGTGGGGTGCAGGCCAGCCAGTCCCTGCTGGTGGCGACTACACCGCCAGGTGAACCGCAGGTGAATACGCCCTTTACCGATGGCATTCTCGATACGGCGGAAGCCAGCGTGGCGCAGACGCTGACCGGCTCTGTCGAACCGGGGCAGGCGGTCAGCGTGACCCTGGGCGGTATCAGCTATCCGGCCACGGTTGAGGCGAACGGCAACTGGAGCGTGACGCTGCCGCCGTCCGTACTTCAGGCGCTGGCGCAGGGCAGCAACCCGATTACCGTGACGGTCACGGATGTCGCGGGCAACAGCAACAGCATCAGCGTACCGCTGACGGTCGATACCGGACTGCCGGTGCTGACCGTCGATCCGATCGCCGTCGATGGCATCATCAGCGCGGCGGAAGCGGCAGCCGATCTGACCATCAGCGGCATCGTGACGCCGGGCAGCAGCGTCAGCCTGACGCTGAACGGAGCGTCCTATGACGCGGTGGTGGACGCCACTGGCCGCTGGACCGCTACGCTGCCCTCTGCCGACCTGCAGTCGCTGAACGATGGACGTTACGATCTTAACGTGACCGTGACCACGGCGAACGGCAATGTGGCTACCACGCCATTCCCGGTGACCGTCGACACCGCCGCCCCGGACTTCAGCCTGAATACGCCTGCCGGGGATGGCATCCTGAATAACGCCGAGCAGGCCGCCGGCTTCAGCTTCAGCGGGTCGGGAAGCGCGGGCGACCGCGTCAGCGTGACGCTGAATGGCGTGACCTATACCGGCACGGTTGATGAGACGGGGAACTGGTCACTGCCGGTGCCGCCTGCGGCGCTGGCCGGACTGACCAATGGCAGCAGCTATCAGGTGGTGGTAACCGTGACCGATGCCATCGGGAACAGCAACAGCCAGATCGGTGAGCTGACGGTGGACACCACGCTGCCGCCGCTGGCCGTCGCCCCGATCGGTGGCGACAATGCCCTGAACAGCAGCGAAGTTCTGGAGCCGCTGCAGGTAAGCGGCAGCGGTCAGAATGGCGACATTGTTACAGTTCAGCTTAATGACCAGCTATACAGCACCACCGTCGGCGTGAATGGTCAGTGGTCGCTGCAGATTGCGCCTGAGGCGCTGGCCGCGCTGCCGCCGGGTACGGTGCCTGTCACCGTGACCGAAACCAGCGCTAACGGCAACCAGAGCAGCCAGGTGGTGGATCTGAACGTCGCTACCGCGCCGGAGATACAGCCGGTGCTGAGTGTCGACAGCAGCACCTTTGCCGGCGACGGCATCGTCACGGCGGCCGAGCAGCTGCAGCCGATTACGGTCAGCGGCAGCAGCAGTAACGTCGAGCCGGGGCAGCAGGTCATCATCTCCCTGAACGGCACCGACTACAGCGGGGTCGTCGAAGCCAGTGGCAACTGGCGTATTATTCTGCCTGCGGGTGCGCTGGCGGAGCTGGGCGAGGGCAGTCAGAGCCTGAGCGTCAGCGTGATCAACGCCGTGGGGAACAGCACCAGCAGCCAGCTTGATTTCACGGTCGACACTACCCTGCCGTCGCTGGCGCTGGCGCCGATCAGCGGCGACAACTACCTCAGCGCGCTGGAGCGGGGTGAGCCTGTCGCGGTCAGCGGCAGCACCAGCGGCCTGCCTGCGGGCACGCTAATCACCGTGGTCGCCAGCGGCGCCACGGCCAGCACGACGGTAAATGCCGATGGCAGCTGGAGCCTGACGCTGCCGCCGGAGACCTTCAGCACGGCGGCCGATGGCCCGCAGACGATCACCGCGACCGCCAGCGACGTTAACGGAGTGACGCTGGCAACCGGCGACGCCACCCTGACCGTCGTGGCCAGCGCCCTGCCGGTCGCCACACCGGGCGTGGCCTTTACGGATGGCATTCTCAACGCTGAGGAAGCCGCTGCCGGTGGCGCGATCACCGGCAACACCGGCGTGACGGGCGACGGCCAGACCGTCAGCATCACTTTGGGCGGGATCAGCTACAGCGGCACGGTCGATGCCGCAGGCAACTGGCAGGTGGCGCTTCCGCCACAGGCGCTGGCTGCGCTGCCCCAGGGCAGCACTCCTTACACCGTGGTGGTCAGCGATGTCGCGGGCAACAGCAGTCAGGCCGGGGGGACGCTGCAGGTCGATACGCTGCCGCCAGCGCTGAACTTTATCACCCCGTCCGATGGCATCATCAACGCGGTGGAGAGTCAGCAGCCGCTGACGCTGAGCGGCAGCAGCGACGGCAATGCGCTGATCGTGGCCAGCTTCAATGGCACCACCCTGAGCACTACCGCTGACATCAACGGCAACTGGTCGCTGGCGCTGCCCGCCACCGTTTACAGCGGGCTGGGCAACGGCAGCTATCCGCTGACGGTCACCGCCACCGATGAAGCCGGAAACAGCACCACCAGCAGCCGCGATCTGGCGCTGAAAGTGGAGGCGGGCACGCTGCCCACCCTGACGCTGGATGCCTTTGCCGGTGACAACGTGGTGGATGGCGCGGAACGCCTGACCGATCAGCGTCTGACCGGCACCACCACCAACGTCGAAGCGGGCCAGCTGGTCACGCTGGCGTTCGAGGGTACGGTTTACAGCGGCGTCGTGCAGGCCAGCGGGGCATGGAGCCTGATCGTGCCAGCCGGTGCGCTGGCCGCCCTTGCCGATGGCAGCGCCACCTTCACCGTGGCCGTCAGCGATGCGGCGGGTAACACTACCACCCGTGATCTGACCTTTGACGTTAACAGCAACGCCTCTGGCCTGTCGCTTGACGCCATCAGCGGTGACAACTACCTGAATGCGCTGGAGCTGGGTCAGCCGCTGATCGTCACCGGCAGCGCCGTCAACGTGCCGCAGGGCGATCTGGTTACGTTGCTGTTCAACAGTGTCAGCTACACCGCCCAGGTGTCGGCCGACGGCCGCTGGAGCGTTATCGTTCCGGCTGAGGCGCTGACGACGCTGGCTGACGGCCCTTACACGCTGACGGTCACGGCGACGGACAGCGGGGGGGCGGCCCTGAGCAGCGAAGCCTCGCTCAGCGTGCTGACCACGCCACCGGCACCCCAGATTGTGTCAGCCTTCGGTGACGGCACGCTCAACAGCAGCGAGATCGCCACCGCCCAGACGCTGAGCGGCACCACGGGCATCACAGGCGACGGTCAGACGGTCAGCGTGCTGCTGAATGGCCTCACCTACACCGGCACGGTCGACAGCAACGGCAACTGGCAGGTCAGCGTGCCCGCCACGGCGCTGGCCGATCTGCCGGAAGCGGTGGTGGACTACACCGTGACGGTTCAGGATGCCGCCGGGAACAGCGGCAGCAGCCAGGGCAGCGTGACGGTCGATCTGACGCCACCGACCCTGACCCTGAATGCCGTCGCGGATGACAACATCGTCAATATCGCTGAAAGCCTTGCCCCGATTGAACTGAGTGGCAGCAGCAGCGCGGAGGCCGGACAGCGGGTCACTGTGACCCTGAATAATCAGATCTGGACCACCACCGTGGGCCAGGATGGCGACTGGAGCCTGACGCTGCCTGCCGGGGCGCTGGCGGGCATTCCGGCCGGAGCCTATATCCTGACGGTAACGGTCAGCGATGCGGCGGGCAATCCGGTGACCGAAACGCGCGAGATCAGCGTGGCGACCGGCGACCTCGCGATCAGCCTTAACACCCCGTTCGGCGACGGCTATCTCAACCTGGCGGAGTCGGCGCTCAGTCAGACGCTGAGCGGCACAACCGGCGTCGCGGCCAGCGGCCAGTCGGTAACGGTGACGCTGGGCGGAGAGACGTACCCTGCCACGGTGGATGCGCAGGGCAACTGGACACTGACCTTAACGCCGGAGCAACTGCAGTTACTGGCGCCGGGCGTCAATGATCTGGTGATCACGGCCAGTGATGCCGCCGGCAACAGCGGTTCGCTGACCCGCGCGGTGACGGTGGATCTGACACCCCCGACGCTGACCCTGAACCCGATCGGTGGCGACAACATCATCAACTCACTGGAGGTGCTGGAACCCGTCATCATCAGCGGCAGCGCATCGGTCGGGGAGGCCGGACAGACCGTGACCGTGAGCTTCCAGGATGTGGATTACAGCACCCTGGTGCTCTCTGACGGGAGCTGGCAGGTCACGCTGCCCGCCAGCGTGCTTCAGGGGCTGACAGACGGTGACTATACCGTTGAGGTGACGCTGACGGATGCGGCGGGCAACCCGACCACGGTGCCGCAGATCCTGACGCGCGATGCGGACAGCGCGAATCTGCCCACCCTGACCCTCGATCCCATCAGTGGCGATAACTTCCTGAATCAGGCGGAGGCGCAGCAGGATCTGGCTATCAGCGGCGGCAGCACCAACCTGGCGACAGGCCAGCTGGTGACGGTTACGCTGAACGGGATCCAGTACAGCGGCACGGTCGATGGAGAAGGACTCTGGACGGTGACCGTTCCTGCCGCCGATCTCGCTAATCTGCCGGATGGCGACCAGCTGCTGGTGGTGGTCTCCGCCGATGCGTCGGGCAATCCGGCCAGCAGCAGCGCCTCTCTGGTGGTGCTGGCCAGTGATCAGGTTCAGCCGACGCTGACACTCGATGTGGTGGCCGGGGATGATGTGATCAATGCGATTGAGGCCGCCGCGGATGTGGTGGTCAGCGGCGCCAGTACCCGGCTGGCCGCCGGCACGCAGGTCACGGTAACGTTTAACGGCAATGATTACACCACCACCCTCGACGCTGACGGCAACTGGAGCGTAACGGTGCCGTCCGGCGCCTTTACCGGCCTGGCGTCCGGCAGCACGCAAACCTTTACCGTCACGGCCAGCGACGCGGCCGGTAATCCGGCCACCGTCAGCCAGGAGGTCAGCTTCATTACCACCCCACCTGCACTGACCGGCATCACGGTCAGCGCAGGTGATATCCTGGACGTGGCGGAATCGCTCCAGGATCTCACCATCGGGGGCACCACCACCGGCGGCCTGCCGGTCACGGTGACGCTCAATAACGTCAGCTACACCACCACGGCCGCGGAGGACGGCAGCTGGTCGGTCACGATACCCACCGCCGATCTGCAGCAGCTGGCGGATGGCACGAACGGCATCAGCGTGTCGGTCACCGACGCCGCGGGCAATGTCACGACGAACAGCGATCTGTCGATCGACGTGGCGATTAATGCGCCGCCCGCCCTGACCCTGCAGACGCCGTTTGGCGATGCGCTGGTCAGTGACGCCGATATTGCAGGGTCGCTGACGCTGAGTGGCGGCAGCACCAACCTGGCGGAAGGCACCGTACTGAGCATCACTGTCGGTTCGCAGCCGTTCAGCACCACTACCGATGCCAGCGGCAACTGGACGCTTACGCTGGATCCGGACGCGCTGGACGCGCTGGTCGATGGGGTGACGCAGGTGGTGGTCACCGCCACAGATGCGGCCGGCAATCCGGCGCAGGTAACCGCAGACGTGGAGGTCCTGAGGACACCACCGGTTTCCGCTGTTTTCACCGATATTCTGTTTGGTGACAACATCATCAACATCACTGAAGCGGGTGTGGTTCAGCAGGTCACCGGCACCTCAACGGTGGTGGCCGGTCAGACCCTGAGCGTCACGGTGGGTGATCAGAACATCCCGCTGGCGGTCACGGTTGACGCCAGCGGGAACTGGAGCGCCAGCCTGACGCCGGAGGTGATCGCGAGCCTGGGCGCCGGTGTGCACACGCTGACTCTGGTGACGACTGACCGCGCAGGCAACACCAGCCAGCTGAGCAAAACCTTCACCTCGGCACTGACGCCACTGGCGGAGCCGACGCTGGATACGCCCTTCACCGATGGCCGTATCAATGCCGCAGAGGCGGCCGCAGGCGGTAGCCTGACCGGAGACGTAAACAGCCAGAATGCCGCGAGCGTGACGGTGACCATCAATGGCACGCGCTACACGGCGGATCTGAATACGGAGAAAACGCGCTGGTCGCTCGACCTGTCCCCGGATTTACTGCAGACCCTGCCGGACGGTAACTGGCCGGTCAGCGTGACCGTCACCGCCGCTAACGGCAACAGCGCCAGCATCAACGGCACGGTACTGGTGGCCATCAACACGCTGCCGGATGTCACACTGAATCTGCCGTTTGGCGACGGGGCGCTCAACGTGGCCGAGGCGCTCAATCCGCAGGTTCTGACGGGATCCACCGGCATTACCGGTGCCGGACAGACGGTGGCGGTGCTGATCTCAGGTTTCAACGACAATGAGCCACTGGCCGCCACGGTGCAGAACGATGGCAGCTGGTCGCTGACGCTCTCGCCAGATCAGTTAGCGACCTTTACCACCGGCAGCCACACCATCACCGTGACCGCGACAGACATCGCCGGTAACAGCGACAGCACCGCGCTGAACGTGGTGACGGCGGTTACCCTGCCGGTACCGACCTTCAGTCCGGACACCTTTGGCGGCGATAATCAGCTGAACATCAGCGAAGCCGCGGCCGGGGTCACCCTGACCGGTACTACCGGCAGCACTGGGGCAAATCAGGCGGTCAGCATTACCGTTGACCTCAACGGCAGCCGCTATTCCGGTACGGTGGATACGGACGGCAACTGGACGGTGGACATTCCGGCCAATGCCCTGAATTCGCTGACGAATGGCGCGCAGACGCTGACGGTTAACGTCGTGGATGCGGCGGGCAACAGCGCATCAGCGCAGCTGCCGTTCTTCGCCAGCTTCATCGCACCGAAACCGGTGGTCAGCCCGGATTTCCTGGGCAGCTATGTGAATGCTGATGAGGCTGCCGCCGGGATTAACCTGAGCGGCACGACCGGCAAGGCGGAGCCGAATCAGCGCGTCGAGCTGACGCTGGGGGGCGAACGCTACACCACCACGGCCGATAGCAGCGGTAACTGGGCGGTGCCGGTGACAGCGGACCAGCTTTCGGTGCTGACGGATGGCACCTATCCGGTCACCATCACGGTTACCGATGGCGCGGGTAACAGCGCGACGATTAACAGCTCGCTGGTGCTCGACACCACGCCGCCGGTGCTCAGCATCACGGACTTTACCGGCGACAACGTGCTGAATTACGGCGAGAGCATTCAGCCGCAGCTGCTCAGCGGCACGGCGACCGGTGCCGAACCGGGAACTGTGGTGACGGTCTCGCTGAATGACACGCTGCTTGGCACCGCGATTGTGGCGGCCAACGGCAGCTGGAGCGTGACGCTGACGCCAGAGCAGATGGCGACCTTTGGCACCGCCACAACCCTGAATCTGGCGGTGACCGATCTGGCCGGCAATACCGGCACGGGCTCGGTCAGCCTGGCGGTCGATCTGACGCCACCGGCAGGCCCGTTAGTGACGCTGGGTACGATCTCGGGTGACAACATCATCAGCACCCAGGATCTCGCGGGCGGGGTGGTCGTAAGCGGCACCTCATCCGGGCTGGATGCCGGGGGCGTGGTCACGGTGGTAATCAATAATCTGGAATACAGCACCACGCTGGATGCGCAGGGCAACTGGTCAACGGTGGCCCTGCCGGTCAGCGCCTTTGGGGAGGCGGACGGCAGCGTGACGATCACGGTGAATGCCACTGACGGCACCACGCCGGTCAGCACCAGCGGAGATATTCTGATCGACCTGACGCCACCGGCGCTGTTTATCAATAACTTTGCCGACGATAACCAGGTGAACAGCAGTGAAAGCGGTGTCAGCCAGGTCATCAGCGGCACCACCGACGCCAGCGAAGCGGGCCGCCAGGTCACCGTCACCTTCGATAATCAGACCTACAGCGCCGTTGTGCAGAGCGACGGCAGCTGGTCCACCACCGTACCCGCCAGCGCTATGCAGGCGCTGACCGACGGCTCGACGCTGGTGATCACCGCGCAGCTCACCGATCTGGCGGGCAACGTGGGCACAGCCAGCCAGCCGGTCACGGTGAATACCTCTGCGCCGCTGGTGCAGGTGGATGCATTCCTGGGCGACAACCTGATCAACGCCGCTGACCTGGTGACCAGTCAGGTGCTGACCGGCAGTGCGCAGGGGGCCGAAGGCCAGACGATCGCTCTCTACCTGGGCGATGCGGCGCCTCTCGCCACCGCGACCGTTGGTGCGGATGGACGCTGGAGCCTCAACCTGACGCCAGAGGTGCTGGCGGGCCTGACGGAAGGTGTGCTGGTGTTTGGCGTGCGGGTCAGTGACGGCGCCGGAAACCAGACGGACGCCACGCTGACGGTCAATAAAGTGGTCAACAGTGCGCTGACGCTGGTGGTCGATTCGGTGTTTGGCGACGGCACGCTCAGCGCGCTGGACGCCACCGTGGCGCAGACGATTTCCGGGGTGGCGACCTCGGCGGGCGTGGGCGCGACCGTGTCGGTGCTGCTGGGCGGAACCACGCTCTCCGCCAGTGTAGGTCAGGATGGAAAATGGGCCATCGTGGTGCCGCCGTCGGTGCTGGGTCTGTTGGGCGATGGCAATCTGGCGTTTAACGTGACCCTGACGGATGGCGCGGGCAACACCCGCACCGTGGGGGAATCCGTGACGTCGATTGTCAATGCGGTGCCGGTGGTGGGTGAGCTTACCGGGCTGTTTGGCGGCGATAACCTGCTGAACATCGCGGAAGCCGCGGCCGGGCAGCTGGTCGGCGGCGTGATCCAGAATGCGGCGGCCGGTTCGCAGGTGACGGTTACCTTTGGCAGCAAGAGCTACACCACCACGGTGCAGGCGGGCGGGGCCTGGAGCGTTAACCTGCCGGCCAGCGATCTGACCGCACTGCTCGATGGCAACCTGACGCTGGGCGTCAGCGTCCGGGATGCGGCCGGCAACGTGGCCTCCGGCAGCACAACCATCGGTGTCTTTACCCAGGCGCCGTCGGTTTCGCTGACGTCGCTGTTTGGTGATGGCGTGCTGAACCTGGCCGACATCGCCACCAGCCAGGTGATCAGCGGCGTGGTGACCAACGTTGCCCAGGGCGCCACGGTGACGCTCACGGTCGGCAACAGCCAGGTCACCGCGACGGTGGGTGCGGGCGGGGCGTTCAGTGCCACGGTCACGCCGGATATTCTGGGCACACTGGCGCAGGGCAACCTGACCGTCGGCGCGTCGGTGACGGACGCGGCGGGCAACACCGCGTCCACCAGCGCCGGGTTCCGGGTCGATACGCTGCTGCCGACCATCACCATTAATCCGCTGTTTGGTGACGGTCTGCTGAATGTGGCAGACGCGCTGCTCGCACAGACGGTGGGTGGGGTGATTGGCGGCGCGGAAGCGGGATCGCGCGTGGTGGTTTCTGTCGGCGCGCAGCAGTTTGTCACGTCGACCGATGTGAACGGCAACTTCAATATTCCGCTGTCGCCAGCCCTGCTGCAGGGGCTGGCGGATGGCACGCTGACGGTCGGCGTCAGCGTAACCGACAGCGCCGGTAACACCAGCAGCGCGAATGCCACCGCCCTGGTCGGCATCCACACTCTGCCAAAAGTCACGCTGAATCCGCTGTTCGGGGATGGCGTGCTGAACCTGGCGGAATCGCTGGTGACGCAGACCATCAGCGGCACCGTTTCCGGGGTCGCAGCAGGCAGCCGCGTCACGCTGGCGATTGGCAATACCACCGCCACGGCGCTGGTCAACGCAGACGGCAGCTTCTCAACGACGGTGTCGCCTGCGGTGCTCTCGACGCTGCTGAACGGTAACTTCACCGTCAGCGCGTCGGTGACCGACCTGGTCGGCAACGTCAGCAGCACCAGCGCGGGCGTTTCGCTGGGGCTGGTTCAGCCCACGCTCTCTGTCAATACGGTGTTTGGCGATGGCGTGCTGAGCGCGGCGGATCTGGCCTCTAACCAGACGCTGAGCGGCACCTCCAGCCTTTCTGCAGGCTCTGTGGTCAGCGCCACGCTGAATGGCCTGACCTACACCACCAAAGTGGTCAGCGGCGGAAACTGGAGCATCAGCGTACCGAAGGCGGATCTGACGGCGATCACCGATGGCACGAAGACCGTCACGGTGACCGGTACGGACGCCTACGGCAACGTGGTCAACAGCAGCGGTACACTCAGCGTCATCAGTCAGTCGACGCCGGTGGTCGCCATTACCTCACTGTTTGGCGACAGTGCCCTGAGCGCCGTGGATGTGAAAACGGCCCAGACCATCAGCGGCACCGCCAGCAACGCCGAGGGATCGGTGGTGCGGGTGACGCTGGGCGGCCAGACCTACAGCACTACGGTCAGCAGCAACGGCAACTGGAGCCTCTCCGTGCCGGCGGCTAACCTCGCCGCCATCGCGGATGGCCTGCAGACCGTGACCGCCAGCGTGGTCAACGGCGCAGGCAGCACCGGTACGGTGTCGTCGTCGCTGGCGGTGGTGAGCCACACGCTGCCGACGGTGAGCGTGAACAGCTTCTTTGGCGGCGATGGTTACCTCAACATCGCGGAAGCAAACAGCGGTGAAATCATCCGGGGAAGCAGCACCAACGCGGTGGGCGGCAGGGTCACGGTTAACGTGGCGGGCGCGGTTCTCACCACCACGGTCGGGGCGGATGGCACATGGAGCGTCAGCGTGCCGTCAGCGACGCTGAAAGGGATCGCGGACGGCAGTCATCCGCTGACCGTGACGGTGGCGGATATCGGTGGCAACACCGCGACCAGCAACAGCACCTTTACCGCGCTGTCGCATAACCAGCCGCTGGTCGGGGTCGATCCGGTGCTCAGCCTGGTCGGTTCTGCGCTCTATGGCCTGGTGGTGCAGGGCGGTTCGCTGAACGCGGCCCAGGGCACGAAGGTCAGCGTGACGCTGCTGCTCTCCAACGGCAGCAACGGGCCGACGCTGACGACCACGACCGATGCGCTGGGACGTTACGCCGTTAACTTCTCACCGTCGCTGCTGTCGGTTGGCGGTCTGCTGCTGTCGCTGAATACCCTGGCCAAAGTCTCGATTGTCGATGCGGCCGGCAACAGCTACACCACCACCAACACCCTGATCCTGGGCTCGCTGCTGCCGGTGACGCTGGCGGCAACCGAGTCGGTTGCCCTGTTCTCGCTGGTGGATGACAGCGCCACGCTCGCCAGTGTCGGCTCTGAGACGCAGCACACGGCCAGCACCAGCGGCGAGGAGAGCAGCGCCACGGTGGCGGTAGCTTCCACGCTGGTCACGGAGGCAGATAGCGTGACGCCGGTCAGCAGCAGCGAAACCGCGCCGGTCAGTGAGACCGTGGCGGCGGTGGCGGCGGCCCCGGCAGACGAGGGGGTCTACACCATCGGCGGCGTGGTGATCACGCTGGCAGATGGCAGCACGGCGGAAGGCGCCTCGGTGGTCGGCAGCAGCGGTGCGGATATCGTGACGGTCAGCGACCTTAACTTTACCCACATCGACGGCGGTGCAGGCACCGATACCCTGGTGCTCAACGGTGAGAATCTCACGCTGGATCTCACCGCGCTGGGCCTGAAGGTCGAACACATTGAGGTACTCGACCTGGGCAGAACCGGCACCAACGCCGTGAAGCTCGACCTCAATGAGGCACTCAACATCACGGATAAACAGAGTGACGATCTGCTGATCAAAGGGGCGGATGGCAGCCAGGTGACGCTGGCTAACAGCAACGGCGGGATCTGGGAAGTCAGCGGCGAGCGCACGGTGGAGGGCAGAGTCTTTGAGATCTACCACAACTCGGCACTGAGCAGCGATAACACGCTGGGGGATGTGCTGGTGCAGCAGAATCTGCAGGTTCACGTCGTGTAAAGACCACGGATGCTGTCAGTGCGACAGGCGAAGCGGGTGCGAAAGCACCCGCTTTTTTTCATAACGGAATCCTGACACTTTCCAGACTATCGCCACTATCCATTAACAGTCTGAAAGATTAGGGTAAGCGCAGCAAATGGCATCGCGCGCGCTGTGCCGCGCTGACGCTATTATCCGCCAGCTTCAGCGGCTTGCGCGGACAGGGCAGAGGATGCCGGATAAGTCCGACGGTTGCCGCCGTTACCTGTTTCGGGTGGCGCATGCCGGCCAATGCGGCTGATCCAGCCTGCGGCACGGTCTGTGCCGACACATTAATAAAATCACTGCCTTCTGCACAGTTCTGCTGCATCATTCCGAAGGGAGATGAGGCTGCCCGGTGACTGTTTTTTCGTCACCCGACAGAAATATCAACGATTTCATCTGTTTTTAGCAGGAATCTGCGGGTGAAATGATCTAATAATGTTAAAGGTCGCGTAGCGTCTGGTTCGCGAACCATAAATAAAATATTGAAAAGTACCCTCAGCCTCTGAGCAGCACCCCTTTTGCACGCTTTGTTCACCGGGAAAAACACCATGATGATAAGAACCCCTGTTGGTATGGAAAATGAACAAAGCGCGATTAACTTTTTTGCTGTGCGCCCTGAGTGGCGTTGTCACTCCCGCGGCCCTGGCCGCACCCTTACCTAAAGCCGAATTTAACTGGCGTGCAGCGCCCAGCGAAGAGCAGGTTGCCCGCTTAACGCTGCGGGAGGCCATTCTCCGCGCCTTCGCCCGTAACCCGAAAATCTCGGAAGCGGCGGCCCAGATCCATGTGGGGCAGGGCGACCTGGATGCCGCCCGCAGCGCCTGGTATCCGCAGATTTCTCTGCAGGGTGCGGCGGGGCGCTCCCATCAGACCGACTCCGCCGGCAGCCTGAACAACAACGGTTCCGGCGGGATTACGCTCAGCCAGCTCCTCTATGACTTTGGTCGCACCGGCAGCGCCATCGATGAGCAGCATGCGCTCTCCGATGCCTATCGCTATGGCCTGTTCGACGCCATGACCACCGTGGCGGAAGACACGCTGCAGGCCTATCTCGAAGTCAAACGCTATCAGGCGCTGGCCGACACGGCGCGCACCAATATCGCCTCGCTGCAGCGGGTGCGCGATATCGCAAAACTGCGCGCCGATGCCGGGCTCAACTCACAGTCAGATGTCCTGCAGGCGGAGACCCGTATCGCCGCCATGCAGGCGACGGTAGAGCAGTATCGCGCCCAGCTGCGTTCCGCCACCGCGCAGCTGACCGTGCTGACCGGCGTTGTCCCCGCCACACTGCCGGAACTGCCGCAGGCGCTGCTGAAACAGCAGATCACTCTCGATCGAATCGCCTATGAAAGCAGCGCCGCCGTGCGCAGCGCCCAGGCGAAGCAGGAGGCGGCCCGCGAGCGGGTGCGTCAGGCCGAATCGGGCCACTGGCCAACCATTAAGGTGCAGGCGGGCCGCACCCGCTATGAAAACGATCGCCAGTCCTACTGGGATGATGAAGTGCAGCTGCAGGTGGAAGCGCCGCTTTATCAGGGGGGAATGGTGAACGCCCGAACCCAGTCAGCCGAGGGGGATCGCGAAGCGGCCCAGGCGGCGGTTCAGCAGGCCAAGCTCGCCATCAATCAGAACGCCTCCACGGCCTATGCCGACATGATTGGCGCACAGCAGCGCCAGGCGGCCGGGGAGGTGCAGCTGGCCAGCGCCGACCATACCCGAAATGTCTACGCCGACGAGTATCGCCTGAGCAAGCGCAGCCTCAACGATCTGCTCAGCGTTGAGCAGGATGTGTTTCAGGCGGACAGCTCACGCATTACCGCGCTCTACGATGGCTGGGACGCCACCGTGCGTTATGCCGCTGCGGTAGACAATCTGCTCGACATCATGGGCATCGATCGCCAGCAAAGCAGCGGCGATCTCCTTCCTTCGCTGCAATAGGGATAAGGCATTAATCATGAGTATGAATACGGACAACTGGATCGCCGCCATGCTGCGCGTGGCCGCGCGATTCGGCAAACCTGCCGAGAGTAAAACCCTGCGCCAGCAGATGCGCTGGTTCGAACATCTGCCGGTGGCACAGCAGCTGGAGCGGCTTGCCGGGCTGCTGGGACTGCATCTGACCATGGTACCGCAGCATACGCTGCGCTGGCGTCAGGAGATCACCCCGATAGTGCTGGTGCTGGAGAATGCCAGCGTAGCGGTGCTGGAAGAGATCGATGCCGATGAGGGGGCGCGCTACTGGCTGAGTGAAGGCGGCGACGTGGTGCGTGAAAGCCCCCTGTCAGAGCTGCTGGCGCGCGCTCAGGGCAACGTCGGTGTCGTTGGCGTCGCGGCGCGTGGCCGGGATGCGCGCATCGACGAGTTCGTTCAGCCCTATGAACCACACTGGTTCTGGAAAAATTTTCGCGGCATGGGACGCCGGATCACCGAGATTTCTCTGGCCTCGGTGGTCAGCAACGTGCTGGCGCTGGCCGGGATCCTCTTTTCAATGCAGGTCTATGACCGGGTGATCCCGGCGCAGTCGGAATCCACGTTATGGGTGCTGTTTGTCGGGGTGCTGATCGCGGCGGCCATCGAGTACCTTATCCGGCTGATGCGCACCCAGGTTTCCGACCTGATGGGGAAACGTATCGATCTGAAAGTCTCGTCGATGCTGTTTGCCCGGGCGATGAGCATCCGCAATGAGGCGCGGCCAAAATCGACCGGCTCCTTTATCTCGCAGCTGCGCGAGATTGACCAGGTGCGTGAGCTGCTGACCTCGACCACGGTCGGCGCGGCTGCCGACCTGCCGTTTGTCATCCTGTTCCTGTTTATCATGTCGTTTGTCGGCGGCTGGCTGGTTCTGATCCCACTGGCGGCGATCCCGCTGATCGTCATTCCCGGCCTGCTGGTGCAGATCCCGATGGCGCGGCTGGCGAAAGAGGGGCTGCGGGAAGGGGCGCTGCGCAATGCGGTACTGGTCGAGACCATCGAAGGCATCGAGGATATCAAGGCGCTGCAGGCCGAACCCTACTTCCAGCGTCAGTGGGAGCAGACGCACGAGGTCAGCGCCGCCATCAGTAATCAGCAGCGGCTGTGGGGCGCGCGCCTCACCGGCTGGGCCTCGACCGTGCAGCAGCTGACCTACGCCGGGATGCTGGTGTTTGGCGTCTATCTGGTGCTCGACTCGCAGATTACCACCGGGACGCTGGTCGCCTGTAGCCTGCTCTCCTCGCGCACCATCGCGCCGCTGATGCAGCTCACCATGGTTTTCTCACGCTGGCAGCACGCCAAAATGGCGATGAAAGGGCTGGATGAGCTGCTGAAAAAGCCGCTCGATCAGCCGGACACGGCCACGCTGGCCCACTGTCCGACGTTTACCGGGCAGTACGATCTGCGCAATGTGCATTACAGCTACGACGAAGAGAACGAAAAGAACGTGCTGAATGTGCAGCAGCTGCAGATTAAGCCCGGCGAGAAGATCGCCATTCTGGGCAAGGTCGGGGCGGGCAAATCGACGCTGCTGAAGATTCTGGCCGGTCAGGCGCAGGCGACCCAGGGCAAGGTGATTGTCGATGGCGTTGACATTGAGCGTATCGATCCCACCGATTTGCGCCGTCAGCTTGGCTGGCTCTCGCACGACTCCCGCCTCTTCTTTGGCACGCTGCGGCAGAACCTGATGCTCGGCAACCCCCACGCCAGCGAACAGGAGATGCTGCAGGCGCTGCGCATCAGTGGCGCGCTTTCGCTGATCCAGCAGGATGCCGCCAGCCTGGATCGGATTATCAATGAAGGCGGACGCGGCCTCTCAGGGGGGCAGCGGCAGATGGTAATGCTGAGCCGGATGATCCTGCGCCAGCCGCAGGTGGTGCTGCTCGATGAGCCTACCGCAGCGATGGATGAGCAGCTTGAGGAGCATGTGATCCGTCAGCTGCAGGGTTGGATCAGCGGGCGGACTCTGCTGCTGGTCACGCACCGTCCGGCGCTGCTGAAGATGGTCGATCGTATTGTGGTGATGGATAACGGCCGGATCGTGGCCGACGGCCCGCGCGACGAGATCCTGCGCCGCGCGACGGTGCCCGCGACCTCGCCATCAACGGGTAAAGGAGAGGGTGTATGAGTCTGGTTATCGTGGATAAAGATCTGGCCCGTCATGAACGCCGCACCTCGGCGATTATCTGGCTCTGCACCGCGGCGCTGGCGATTTTCCTTATCTGGGCGCACTTTGCGATCCTGGATGAGGTGACGGTCGGCAGCGGCAAAGTCACGCCCTCCAGCCGTGCGCAGGTGATCGACAGCCTGGATGGCGGCATCGTCAAGCAGCTTAACGTGCACGAGGGCGATATTGTTGAGAAGGGGCAGGTGCTGGCGACACTCGATCCGACCCGCTTTCAGTCAAACTTCGGCGAGGCGCAGGCGAAAGTGCGCACGCTGCGCGCCTCCTCGGAGCGGCTGGAGGCGGAGCTGGCGGGCACGCCGCTGACCTTCAGCGCCGAAACGCTGAAGGAGCCGCAGCTGGTGCAGCGTGAACGTCAGCTCTATGAGTCCCGGCGCCGTAACCTCACGGAAACCATCAGCAACCTGCAGCAGTCGCTGCGGCTGGTGCAGGACGAGCTGCGGCTTACCGAACCGCTGGTGGCGAAAGGGGCGGCAGGGCAGGTGGAGGTGATCCGTCTGCGCCGTCAGGTCAGCGATCTGCGCGGCAAAATCGATGAGGCGCGCAACGACTATCTGGTGCGCGCCCACGAAGAGCAGGTGAAAAACAATGCGGAACTGGACGCGCAGCTGCAGGTGGCCGCGGGTAAAGAGGATCAGCTGACGCGCGCCACGCTCTACTCGCCCGTTCGCGGCATCGTAAAAGATATTCAGGTGACGACGGTCGGTGGCGTTCTGGAGCCGGGCGGCAAACTCATGGAAATCGTGCCGCTGGAGGATCAGCTGCTGATCGAGACGCGCATCAATCCGCGCGATATCGCCTTTATCCGGCCAGGCCTGGCGGCGATTGTCAAAGTGACCGCCTATGACTCCTCTATCTATGGCCACCTGCCTGGCGAGGTGGAAACGGTCTCGCCAGATACCCTGCAGGATGAGGTGAAACGCGACCAGTACTACTATCGCGTCTACGTCCGGACCCAGAAAGCGGAACTGACCAACCGCGCAGGGCGAAAATTCCCGATTGTGCCCGGCATGGTGGCCAATGTGGAGATCAAAACCGGACAGAAATCGGTCATGGATTATCTGATTAAGCCACTGAATAAAGTCAAAGAATCGCTGCGTGAGCGCTGATCATCCGGCGCACCCGAAATCGCCGCCTGCTTAATTACGCAGGGAAATTAACATGGCGGATATTTCACCACCACGCGACCCGACAGCGCCGGAATTTATCAATCTGTGCGGAAAGAGGGTGGGGTTATTTTAATCCGGTGAAGAAAGTTGACAGAGATATAGCGAAACGGCGGAAAGCAGGCAAAAAAAAAGCCGGACAAATTGTCCGGCGGGAAATATTAAGTTGTACATCTCATTCGGGGAGAATGAAGGTAATAATGGAATAAATGATGATAGCGGGGACTATTCTATTCCCGGATGAGACATAAGTTTTATCATTCAGTGCTTCGGAATGGTCTGATGTAACCCCTTGATAATCATAATTGCGAATCCGGATTAGCGATTCGTGCGCCATTTTTTATCGATCCGTGCTGATGATAAGTTCCCCAAAAATTACATCCGGAAATAACTGTTTCGCATTATGAAACAGTTTTGGAAATTTCGTAGCATTTTCCTGGTGGATTATTACCCGCTATAAAACAACAATGGCCTGCCGGCTGAATTTTTAAGCGTTCAGCTCGCAGTGGCAAATAATAAAAGGCACATAACAGAGGGTAATAAAATGAAACGTCGCGTTCTCTCCCTGATGATCCCTGCATTGCTGGTGGCAGCAGGATCAGCAAACGCAGCTGAAATTTATAATAAAGATGGCAATAAACTGGACCTGTTCGGGAAGGTAGATGGCCTGCACTACTTCTCTGACAACAGCAGCGCCGATGGCGACCAGTCCTACGTGCGCTTTGGCTTTAAAGGCGAAACCGAAGTCAGCGATCAGCTGACCGGCTATGGTCAGTGGGAATACCAGGCGGCTCTGAACAACTCTGAAGATGAAGGCACCGCCAACAGCTTCACCCGGGTCGGCTTTGCCGGGGTGAAATTTGGTGATGCAGGCTCGTTCGACTACGGTCGTAACTACGGCGTAGCCTATGACATTGGCGCATGGACCGACGTGCTGCCTGAGTTCGGCGGCGATACCTATGGCGCGGATAACTTCATGTATCAGCGCGGTAACGGCATGGCGACCTACCGCAACAACAACTTCTTCGGCCTGGTGGATGGCTGGAACTTTGCCGTGCAGTATCAGGGCAAAAATGGCAACAGCAGCGAGTCACCGAACGGTCGTGACGTGCTGGGGCAGAATGGCGACGGCTGGGGCCTGAGCACCACTTATGATCTGGGTTCAGGCTTTGGCATTGGTGCGGCGACCTTCCAGTCCGACCGTACTAACGACCAGAACAGCGCCACCTCCGGCATCCTGGGCCGTGGCGACAAAGCCCAGGTCTACACCGGCGGTCTGAAATATGACGCGAACAACGTCTACCTGGCGGCGATGTACTCGCGCTCACTCAACGCAACCCGCTTCGGCGACAGCAGCAACTCCTCAGCCTTTGGTTACGCGGATAAAGCGGATAACTGGGAAGTGGTGGCACAGTATCAGTTCGACTTCGGCCTGCGTCCGTCTCTGGCCTATGTCACTCAGCGCGGCACCGACGTTCAGAACTGGGGCAAACAGAATCTGAAAAAATATATCGACGTTGGCGCGACCTACTACTTCAACAAAAACATGTCTACCTACGTGGACTACCAGATCAACCTGCTGGACGACAACGCGTTCACCGACGCCGCCGGTATCAATACCGACGACGTAGTGGCGCTGGGCCTGGTTTACCAGTTCTGAGTTGTCAGGGCGCGCGGTTACGGCTGCGCGCCCGCCTGATCCTGCTGGCGAGGGGCATCTGCCTTTCGCCATGTCGTGGCTTTTGCCGCCACGGTCGCCGACGGCACGACGCAGCCGAAACGTGCGCCTTCAAACGCCACGCCTGCCAGGGTGAAGGCTGAAAAGCTCAGCCAGTGCTGCCAGACCGACTGCCATTTCTGTGAATTTTTCATTCTGCACCTCTCAGGGATAAACACTGTTTCAACAGTGCAGAATTCATGCCAGCTCTACCGCTCTCACAGCCACAGACATTTCGCCCGTTTTGGTACACTTGCCGCGCCGGTCACGGCTGCGTTGCCCCAAACAGGTGCAGTAAAGCCTGTTAATGGCGCGGACGTGACGGGGCCATGTGGCGATGACGGCGCTGTTCGATGGCTTTATAACTGCCAAAAACAAACAGGCCGAGGGCGATGGCGAGAATCATATAGATCATCTGCTGCTCCTTTATGTGATTCAGAGGGATCGCCTGTCGACAGGCGGGCTCAGGATAGATGACGGGTGAATGTTCTCGTGGTTCGGAGGAAGATTCAACGCGCTTTAAGCTAATTTACCCGAAGTTTATGCTTTGTAGTGGCTATTAATAAAGTGTTACATGCGAGGAATGATGCGTTATAAGATTAATCTGCTGTTTGTGCCGCTGCTGGCGCTGATGCTGACCGGTTGCGATAAACCTGCGGCGACCTCCGCGCTGGTGCTGGAAGGTAAAACCATGGGCACCGTCTGGCGGGTAAGTCTGGCTGGCGTGGACAGCGAACGCAAAGCGGAGCTGCAGCAGCGTATCCAGCAGCGGCTGGACGCCGACGATGCCGAGCTTTCCACCTGGAAGCCGGACTCCGTGCTGTCGCGCTTTAACCAGAGCCGCGATCTCTCACCCCAGCCAGTCAGTGAAAACATGGCCGATATCGTCACCACCTCCCTGCGGATCGGCCGCAAAACCGGTGGCGCGATGGATATCACGGTCGGCCCGCTGGTCAATTTATGGGGCTTTGGCCCGACGAAACAGCCTCTGCATACCCCGGATGCGGCACAGATCGCGGCCGCCCGGGCAGAGACCGGATTACAGCATCTGCGGGTGCTGCAGGGCGCGAACGGACAGTGGCTGCAGAAAGATCTGCCGGGCCTCTATGTCGATCTCTCCACGGTGGGTGAAGGGTTTGCCACCGATCACCTGGCGCGACTGATGGAGCAACTGGGGATAAATAACTATCTGGTGTCGGTGGGGGGCGCCGTGCTGAGCCGCGGCCTCAATGCGCAGCAGCAGCCGTGGCGGGTGGCGATTCAGAAACCCACTGACCAGGAAAACGCGGTGCAGGCGCGTGTGGATCTGCAGGGGCATGGGATCAGCACTTCCGGCAGCTATCGCAACTATTATGAACTGGACGGCCACCGCATTTCTCATGTCATCGATCCCGTTACCGGACGACCGATTGAGCATAAACTGGTGTCGGCCACGGTGATCGCCACTACGGCGCTGGAAGCCGACGGCTGGGACACCGGGCTGATGGTGCTTGGCACCGAGAAAGCCAAAGCGCTGGCGACCCAACAGCATCTGGCGGTCTATCTGATCAGCAAACAGGGCGATAAGTTTGTCAGCTGGATGTCGCCACAGTTTGCTGCTTTCCTGATCCCCGCCGAATCCGGAGAAAACTGATGTTAGATCTTTTCAGTGAAGAGCAACCCTGGCAGGAGACGCTGGCTGAGGGTGCGGTCATCCTGCGGCGCCGGGCGCGCGCTGACGCAGAGGCGCTTTATCAGCAGCTGCTGGCGATTGCCGAACAGAACCCCTTTGCCCATCGCATCACGCCTGGCGGGCATCGCATGTCGGTCGCCATGACCAACTGCGGCGATTTTGGCTGGTCGGTGGATTCGCGCGGCTATCGCTATCAGCAGGAGGACAACCTGAACGGACGTCGCTGGCCGGCCATGCCGCCGCTGTTCCGGACGCTGGCGCAGGAGGCTGCTTCAGAGGCGGGCTTCGCCGGCTTTAATCCGGATGCCTGCCTGCTTAACCGTTATGAACCCGGCGCAAAGCTGACGCTGCATCAGGATAAAGATGAGAAAGATATGCGCCAGCCTATCGTGTCGGTGTCGCTGGGCTTACCGGCGGTCTTTCAGTTCGGCGGCTTCGAGCGGGGCGATGCGACCCAGCGCGTGCTGCTGGAACATGGTGATATCGTGGTGTGGGGCGGGCCGTCGCGCCTGCGCTATCACGGCATCCTGCCGCTGAAGCCGGGCGTTCATCCGCTGGTCGGTGCCTGGCGTTATAACCTGACGTTTCGCCGCGCCTTTTAATCCGCCATGCCCGCGGCGGCATGATGCGAATAACTATTGCTATCATTTGGCATCCTATTACACTGCAGGCAGTTTTTTGCTGATGGATTGCCTGCATGACGTTGTTAAGCGTTGTTTTTCGCCAGTTCCGCTGGCCTTTTATCGGGGTGATTGCGCTGACGCTGCTCAGCGCCGTGCTGGGGATTGGCATGATCGCCTTTATCAACCGCGAGATGATCGTCGCGATAAACACCTCCTTTGCCGTTCTGCCGCAGTTTCTGCTGCAGCTGGTGCTGCTGATGGCGGTGACGCTGGCGTCACAGCTGGCGCTGACGATGCTCGGCCATCAGTTTGTCTGGCGTCTGCGCGGCGAATTTATCAAGCGAATCCTCGATACCCGGATCGAACGCATTGAGCAGCTCGGCAGCGCCCAGCTGCTGGCGGGGCTGACCAGCGACGTGCGGGCCATTACGCTGGCCTTTGTGCGTCTGCCGGAGCTGTTTCAGGGCGTCATTATTACGCTCGGCTCGGCAATCTATCTGGCCTGGCTCTCACCCGCGATGTTACTGGTCACCAGTCTCTGGCTGGGCGTGATGCTGGTGGGGGGCTGGATGCTGGTGTCGCGGGTCTACCGGCACATGGCGAAGCTGCGCGAAATCGAAGATAACCTCTATCGCGATTACCAGACGGTGATCGAAGGGCGTAAAGAGCTGCAGCTCAATCGTTCACGCGCGCAGCAGGTCTATGACACCGTCTATCAGGAGGATGCCCGCGCCTGGCGTCACCATATCGTGCGCGCCGACACGTATCATCTCAGCGCCGTTAACTGGTCGAACATTATGACGCTGGGCGCTATCGGCATGGTCTTCTTTATGGCTAACAGCCTGGGCTGGGCCAATACCGCCGTCGCCGCGACCTTTTCCCTGACGCTGCTTTTTCTGCGCACGCCACTGCTCTCGGCGGTTGGCGCTTTGCCTACGCTGCTCAGCGCTCAGGTTGCCTTCCGTAAACTCAACGCCTTTGATCTCGCCCCCTATCAGCCGGGATTCCACACGCCCTCCGCCACCGCTGAGTGGCAGACGCTGGAGCTGCGCGATGTGGCTTTTCACTATGGCGACAACGGTTTTCAGGTCGGGCCGGTTAACCTGACGCTGCGCCGGGGAGAGCTGGTATTCCTGATCGGCGGCAACGGCAGCGGGAAATCGACGCTGGCGATGCTGCTGACCGGACTTTACCGGCCTCAGTCGGGTACGCTGCTGCTAGATGGCAAACCGATCACGGCGGACGAGCTCGACCGCTGGCGCAGCCACTTCTCGGCGGTCTTTACCGATTTGCATCTGTTTGATCGGCTCCTCGGACGCGAAGGCGTCGCGGCGAATCCCGCCCTGGTTCAGCAATGGCTGGAGCGGCTGAAGATGCAGGATAAGCTGAAAATTGAAGGCAACAGGGTGCTGAATCTGCGGCTCTCCAAAGGGCAGAGCAAGCGGCTGGCGCTGCTGCTGGCCGTCGCAGAGGAGCGCGACGTGCTGCTGCTGGACGAGTGGGCGGCGGATCAGGATCCCCATTTCCGTCGCATTTTCTATCGCGAACTGCTGCCGTGGCTGCAGCAGGCGGGGAAAACGGTGCTGGCTATCAGCCATGACGACCACTATTTCGTGCATGCCGACCGGCTGCTGGAGATGCGCGAAGGCCAGCTGACGGAGCTGACGGGCGGAGAGCGCGATCTTGCCACGCTCGACGCGGTAAAACGCACCGACACCGGCCTTTGAACGCGGCTGGCATAACTTAGCAGAAATGCGCACTGGCGCCGCTGCCGCGAATCAGGCTACGTTAGCCAGCGGCAGACGCGCCGGTTTCTGCCATCCTGACTATCTTCTTTTATCTGTGTTAACCCGGCTAAACCGCACACGCCTATCAGCGTACTGTTTAGCCGGTTTTTTTACAGCGGATGGGTCACCTGCGTCATCACCTGATCTGCCTGCCACAGGAAGGTGGCCTGCAGTAACGTTCCCGCCGGAAAGCCTGTGCTGAACGTCTGCGTCAGTCGCAGCGTGGCGCGTCGCTGCGCCCAGTCGACCGCCTCCAGCGCCGCATCCGTGAAGTCCATCAGCTGATGCAGCTGTGGCCACAACGCCTTGTACAGACTCTCTTTCAGCGAAAAGAGCAGGGTCGCAGCCGCGTGGAATGGCACGGGCAGGGTGCCTAACAGCTGCTGCTCCTGCGCATTCATCAGATACGCCGCCGTTTCGCGCGCGGTCGTCTCTGACATCCACTGCTCAACATCGACACCAATAGCCAGATTCTGCCGGGTAGCGGCAACGATGAGAGTGCCGGTTGTATGCGACAGCGACGCCTGAATACCGGCGGGCCAGCAGGGCGATCGGTCGGGCGCGTTACTGAGAATAAAATCCTCAATGCCAAACTCCGCCATCACGGCGCGGACCAGCAGGCGGCTGGCCAGATATTCGGCCCGCCGTTTGACCACGGCGCGCTGCAGCCGCTCAGGGAGCGGAAGACCCCACTCCTCAGCCAGCGCGTCATGATAGTGCTGCGGATCAAAGTAGCCCACCGCCAGTAACGGATCACCGCGGTGAAGAAGACGGGAAAGAATAAAGCCGCCTGAAACAGGCGGCAGCGGCTGATCGGGAAAGTGCATGCGAAACCGTGACAAGGGCTAAAAAGCCATTAAATCAGGCGCAGCAGAGCAGGGCAAGGCGCCCGCGGCGATCAGTCGTTAGGCGGGATGGCAAAACTTTTCAGGGAAACGACGAAATGGTGATGACCTCTGCTGATGCGCGCGCCCCTGTCGCACCAGTGGCTTGCGAGACGAAAGAAGTCGTCGCTGCCAATGTCATACGCCAGTTCCACTTTGCTGATGCCCGAGTGCAGTAACGCTTCTGCATCTTTCAGGCTTTTCGCTTTGATCGGCATGATAATTATCCATCAGTTTCTGGGGAGTCCAGAGTAAGTATTTTCTGTGACATTTTTGTTTCAGTTTGATGAAAAAGCGCTGAACGTGGCGAGTTTTGTGAGGCGGATCAGGTTATGAAATGCAGGCTAACCTGCTGTTCAGGAAGGAAATAACGGTTAAATGGGAAAACTCTGAATCTGTCATAAAGCCGGAGCGGAAACAGAAAGGCCGCGTCGGACGCGGCCCTGTGGGTTACTTCTGGTCTGGCGGGGAAGGTTGCTTGTCGCCAGATTCCGGTGCTTCAGTTGGATCGTCTTTTTCGATAAAGGTCATAAACTCTCCTCTGCTTACCCACGGACGTTTAAGTATAGAACGGATTACGCAGGGTGCCTCTTAAATCCGGACTTATAGGAAAACTGAGAGACACGAATCTCTGTTCATAAACGTATAAATTACAATTCTCTGTTTGCTTCACTACCCCAATCTAAGCTTCTTCGGACGGATCAGGTGGCATTGCATGCTTTAGTAAAATTCATTCAGCAAGGGGGGGCCTCTGAGGATACGTTATTAACGGTGTAGGCGGGAATGAGTGGGATACAGGTGGTCGCTGGCTTTGAAGTCATAGCCGCTTCAGCTGCAACCGCAAATCTGACAGGGGTTGAATTTGGTGCGATGCTTTCACTTCATAGAGTGAATGGCATTCAGGAAACTATAATGAATGTCATCACTGGAAAAAAAACTATCCAGAGATTTTTTCTAAGATGGTGACATTGGAGCAGCTAACTACTTAGGCTTTGACCAAAAAACAGGTGAAATTGCCTTTAGCAGTATGGACCTCGCTCTTTCTGCCTGTGGCATGTTGCGCTTGATAAGAAAACCTGAGACGCTTCGTCTTTATTACTATATAAACTCCGATTTTATGCGAGGGGTCACAGATATGAGTCGCTTTGCTTTAGGAGTTGAAATATATAACGACTATTCTGCCTTGAAATCTATACACGACAATAAGAAATAAGTCATTTTTTTCTCGTATATCGAAAGGATTTGTAACCTAACTTTATCGGTGTGAAAATGTAAAAAATTGGAGATATGATTATCATTGTGATTGAGTATGAGGTAATAGCAAGGCTATCCTTGTACATAATCGTATATATCCAAACAATAGCAAGAATGATTACAAGGAGCATTGATGCAATGAAGCGCATACTAAGCTCTTTAATCAGGACTGGGTAGGTAGTTCCACTTTTCTCAGCTTGCTTTCTTAAAGCCGCGATTTCTCTAGCATTGAAGCCCCTCTCAGCCAGTCCTTGTTCAACTTCAAACTTGTTCATATTATTACCAGCGACGTAGATTTAAAAAAATCATAACGCATATCACTAAGCAGTCACCAGAAAAAGTTATATTATCTTTTAGAGTTGAGGAAAAGAGCCAGAGGGTTTAAAAGTTATTTATCCGAATATCTCTATTATGCGCAGGTTCCAGCGTGGCTCAAGATGAGCATAGACACACACTTATCTTTGGTGTGGCAGAGCTCGTTAACTCCCCTCTTTAAACCTAATTCAATGGAAAAACATTTAATTGGCAAGGTCTTTATTAATCTTTTTGGTGGGTATGTGAATTTTTATTGCATCATTTTTAATTGAGTAAATGAAAAAATTTTTATGTCTTTTAAGGTGAATAAGTAAGGGCCGAAATGCCCTTTTCACCTGGAAGGCATAAATGTGCATTAACTCACTTCAGCCATCAGGAGTGCCGCAATGTATGCTTCTTCTCATTACGTATGGGTAGCAGAGGAGGAAGATATTCCTCAATGTCAGATATCCGAAGCTGAGGTTGAGATTCAACCGCAAGGCTCAATCAAGGGTCCTGTTTTTACTCTTGGTTGATTTAAACTGTCAGGTTTTTTTGGCTGGTACGATTTATGAATGAGCATTAAAGTATTTTCCTGAGGCCATCTGTTTCAGTCACTGCCACCTGGTGTAGTTAAAGAATTTGATAGCGGATAAGAATAGCAATCAATCCAAGTAGCAGACAGCATGAAAAACCCAATAAAAACGTATAGTAAAGTGGTCTGATGCTGTTGATCTTTTTTTGATTACTTTCTTCCTGGGGAAAATTATAAGCATGGTTATTACTGTCTAAAAAAATGATTTTTTTATTGTTGTTTAACCGGGTAAAAAAGTAGGTCATTAGTGGCGAACCTAAGTAACCCATATTACTATGCAAAAGATAAGGGGTTGGCAGAGTGTGCTTTTTCTGAAAGTCGGAAATCAACTTCTGGTAGCGCGATCTGTTGGTCAGATACAAAACAACGCTAACTACTAAGCAAACTAAAGGAAGCATAATTAAAACCATGATGACCGACTTCATTTTCAAATTCCCATGTATTCATAGATAGTATCCATGATAGAGTCGCTCGCTTTGGCACCTGCATAACCGGCAGCGATCGAACCAACTGCTGCGCAGACTACCGCTCCGGTTCCCGCAGTGGCTATCCCTATTGCTGCACATGCACCTAATCCTGCTAAAGAACCTGCTGCACCAGCCCCCACTCCTGTTAAAGTTGAAGCGCCAAACTTCCCATACTCTTTGAATGCTGTCCTTTTACATTCGCTTTCACGCCCTTTAATGCAGGCATTGACCACGTCATTCGTTGTTCCGGCAAAGGAAAAACCTATACCTATATAGCCACCAGATTTTAAAAATTTTGCCGCTTTAGCTGCATTACCTGCATAAGTTGAATAGCCTGGTATCCCCCCAAGTCCTACTGTGGACCATTCATGTACTATAGAGCGGCTGGATAGATTCAGTGCTCTGCGCATGTCTTCGTAAGGTCTGAATTTAACCGTATTACGTATCAACGATTTTAGTAGCGGCTTGTTTACAAGCTCTTTCAGTTGAGTGAAGAGCTGGTTACGCTCTGCGAAGAATTGCTGACTAATCAGTGTTCCCTGCGTACGAAACTGGTTTTGATAGCTGACTTCTATCTTTTTAAGGGTATTCTCGATTTCTGAAAAATATCTCTCACCCACGTCACCAATAGTGCTAAAAATTTTATCTCCCGCAGTTGTGAGTGCAGCGATCAAACCGTAGTGTTGCTGCATGAAACTCGCTTCTTCAGAAGTTACGCCAACGAACGCAATATTGGTTTTTTGTTTAGCTTGCCTTAGTGTGCTCAACATTTGTGCAGTTTGCGCAGAAGCTGGGTCTGCTACAATGACTATCTGACCTGGGTTCAGCCATGGCGTGTCTGCATTGGTTTTTATAAAGAGACGTGCAGCTTCTGAATCGCTGTTATTGAAAAGCATCCTTGCCTGAAATCCTAGACTGCCAGATTGCTGAACTACACAATATGCAGGGGAGAGATTGCGTGACATTCCATTTCCTCCGCTAAAACAATGATTTAAAGAATGAGCCAAGCCTGTTGGTCCTGAATAGCCTGAATCAATTGTGCCGGGTACTGTAAATAAATTTAATGATTATGGCAAAAACTATCACCTCTTTACCGGGGGCAGGCAACGAAAAATTTCTCCTGAAAGCAGATACAACACGACCTCTGTAATATCGTGATGTTTTTCCCTGTTTCCGTTTAGCAGTACAGTACAAATCTAAAAGACAGGCTCAGGTAGGTTAGCGATGTTTGTGAGCAGTTTTCCTGATAGCCTGCCATTTTGCTGACAATGCTGTTCTGTCTTTCCGTACCTTCAGGGGCGATCGCTTTGCTGAAAATCGCGGGCAGACACACCATGCTGGCGAACTCTTGAAAGCGAAGGGAAGGGGATAAACCAAAGCTGGTCGTGGTGCATTCAGGCGTCCGGGGTCGGTAGTCACGACATCTTCAGAGCTGTGTAACTCCGGCAGTGACCTGTGATTCCACACCCAGAACCAATACCCGGATATATGCCTGGCAAACGGCATCAGGCAGATTTTTTGATCAGAAATCAGCAGGTCGTGAGAAGCAGATGTTCAGAGGGTTTGCACTGACAGCAGCAGGCAGAAACGAAAAAAGCAGCCTTTTGGGCTGCTTTTCGGGAGAATTTGGTCGGCACGAGAGGATTAAAGAACGTTGGCTATGCAATTGATTTTAAGGCGTTAAATATTTAATCTAATTAGGTATATGCCTAATTAGGAGGTAATTGCTGAAGAGCAGAAGATCTCAGCCAGCCGCTCCTGCTTAACTGTCCTCTCGACTGGTTTACTTTACTCAGCTCAATCTCACTTAATCTGACAGTCACTGAGTATCTGCGAATACGATTGGATGGTAATTTTTTAACAGCAGGATTATCAGTAAATGAAGAAGGAAACTCATCATCGAAAATAATATTTATTTTTTCCATATCAACTCCTTTTGATATTTAGGCTTAATAGCAAGTCCGTATGCTATATGTAATAAATACCATAAAGATTAATAGTGTCAATGGTTTGGCCTTCGGTTGTAGGGTGGCTTTGATCTTTCTTTTTCAACCGAAGGGCAGAAAAAGCAAGGCAACTCAAAGATGCGGAGCATCTATGAGTTAGCCCTTGCTTATTGATATAAATTAGCTAAAAAGATCAATTGCTTTTTTATTTCTATGTGGATCTTTAGCTCTTATACCCCAATACATTATTCCATCAGAGTTTTTGAAGTGATATTGTAGATTGCGAATTCTCTTTTTATATTTTAAACGTAATAATTCAAAGTTTGGATGGATGAATGTATTATTTATAATCCCGTCGCAAAAAACTTGAGTTGCCATAGGGAATATTAAAGTAGTACATAATATATCTGCGATTTGCAAGCAAGCATGATTATCGCTAATCCCAAATGTTGGAACTTCATAGAGCCTGGGGAGGCTATCACCTTTATGCTGATGTTTTCTGGTGAAAATACTATGTGCAACATATCGATTTTTAGTAGGATCTCTATAATCTGCAATAACAACACCATTGTCATTATTTTCGTGCAGGTAATGATTAAATCTAATACATATTTGTTGGGTGGTGAGTGTGTAGATAGATCTATCAACTAAAGGTTGACCAAAATTCTTAACCCATATGCTGGAAACTAACTTAACGTCATGTTTTTTTAATAAGGAAAAAATTGAATCTAAAAATCGAAATGTTGATTGAATATTTGAGGATGAGAAATTTTGTGTTTTAATTTTCTTTCGTAGCTCATCGCCCTTAATTTCTTTTATTAGAATGTCAAGGTCATGATTTAATGTTGAGAACTTATTTGGGAAATAACGTTTCTTTAATTGTATAAATTCTTTTGTTAGCAATGGAATTTTACTGCCATCTATAATTAAGCCACTTATGACAAGAAGAGGTTGGATGTTTTGAGTTGGAGAGTTTATTGGCTGAGAATCACCAGCCTCATCAATGAAGCAAAATCTCATAAGAATATCCTTGAAAAAAAAACGACCACCTCATGGTGGCCGTTGCCTACACTTAAGTAGGGTGTGTTGCCAGAACAAACCGACAACGATCGTGGATTGCAAGTAAGACTTCAAATCCACTCTTTACCATACATTTTCAATATATCACCATAAAAATAATTTGTCAACGTCTTTTATTAGTTTAATCTTTTAATACTTGGAAGTTCTAAGGAGATGGTTTTGAAAATTTTAATTGATACAAATATATTTTATAATTCATATTATATCAAATCTGCTGACTTGCGTTTAATGTTAAGTTATATAAATAATGAGAGTCATGTATTACTTATTTCGGATATCGTACTAAAAGAAGTGGAAAAACACTTTCGGGATGGATACGATGCAGCTAAAAAAAAGCTAACCTCTGCATTGAATGAGTATAATAAGTTTTTCCCTATGGGTGACGAAACAAAAGTTGAGCATCTCGAAGGTTTTACTGATCAAGATGATCGAAATCCGATTAGATATGATTTTTTGAAACAGATCTATAAATATATTGATAAAAATAAAGTGATTATTATTAGACCTGATGAGGTTTCGCATCAATTGATTTGTAAAAAAGCATTTAATATCGAGAAGCCTTTCAAAAATGATGGTTCAGGATATAAGGATAGTTTAATTTGGCTTTCTTTTTTAAATTACCTTGTCGAAAATAAAATTGAAAATGAGGAAGTGGCTTTTGTCTCTAACAACTTTCATGATTTTTCATCCCCAGAGCAAAAAACTATTAAAAAAACAGGGGTGGGAGACTTGCATGATGATCTGAAGGCAGATATTAGTTCTCTGGGTGTAAAAGCAGATATTAAATATTTTCATTCAGTATCTAATCTTATGATGCATTACTCTGTCCAGAAAGAAAGGTATCCTGCATCATATGTAGATATCAAAAACTATATTGAAATAGGCATTTTTGAAACAGACATGGGGACTTTTCTTGAAGATTCATTTTTTAAAAATACGGACAATGTAAATGTTACTGACAGTAAAGGTCAGGTTGATTTATTTTTCAAAGCTAAAGCTGTTTATATAAATAGCTTTTCTAAGGTTGAACTTGAAATAATACAAACTGAGTTTAGTGATTTCGGAATATTGTGCAGATGTCGTTTAGATTACAGTCGAGTTGAAGTTGAACTTACGTTTAATAAAAATGATGATGTCTATTACAAATCCCTGTTGAATCGTGAGAAACTGCATACTCTGAATGATTATGGAAATGATTTTTCCTTAAGCATGAATCACTCTATGCAAATTGAAACGACATTCATATACGTGCCTAAGGAAAATAAAGAATACAACGAGGACTATGGTAGTGTTAAAGATATAAGTATTCAATACATTTACTTGGGATGATTTAAAAAAGGAATAGTTCATAAATATAATTTAACAAGCTAAGGTATATCAATACCTTAGCTGTAAATTTCTATTTGACAGTATGTGATTGCATGTTGAAAGGCTTTTGCGTCAAGCCTGCACGCATAAATCTAAACCTGAGATATGAGGATATATTATCTTCATGTGATGAGAGTATTAACTGCCTATTGCTTAACTCACAGCGTAGTAAATCGCTTAAAGAAGCAATATTAATCTCGTCAAGAGATTGAGCTGGATCATCTATGAGAACAAGGGGAGACTTAGCATACACTTTATTAAGTGATAGGAAAAAGGCCAAGCTTAATGCTGATAGTTGTCCAGAACTCATTGACATACTTGCGTCATGTTCTGATTTTTCTGCAGTGCAGAACCTCAGTCTATCTCCATTCCCTTCATCTATAAATAGTCCTAAGCCACGTTGGTAGTTTTGGATAAGTCTACCGCTATAAATATGGAACGTTAACTCTATATCAGCGATAGTTTTTTTAGAATAATCTCTGTTAAGTATAGTAAGTTTTTCCTTTAATGTGGTAATTTTATGTTTAGCGTTTGTTATCGCGTTATTTAGGTCTAACAAATCCTTAAGATCTTTATTTAAAGCTTTAAGTCGAAGATTATTTGCTTCAATTTTTTTGTATAAGAAGTATTTTTCTTTCCGATTGATCTGTTCTAAGTCTATGTTGAAAACATCATCTGGTGTAGCGAATGATTCATTCAAGACTGATTCCCATCCTTCAGGAAGTGAAATCAGCTCATTTTTCTTTTGTTGACGTATCAAC
>Ga0157360_1000114_pt1 | contig 42143 bp, 41 predicted proteins | sample AttlaeALBM1_FD_111483 | JGI IMG/M metagenome (GOLD analysis project Ga0157360, IMG submission 111483) | Fungus gardens microbial communities from leaf cutter ant in Ribeirão Preto, State of São Paulo, Brazil - Atta laevigata ALBM1 | ecosystem: Host-associated > Fungi > Mycelium > Unclassified ...
CGCTGGTATTGATTCACCCGGTGGCCCACCGCGATGCATTTCGCCTCGACCATGCTGATGTAGTAATAGCGGGGGTTTGGCAGATGGGTCATCAGCCACGGAAGTTCCGTGGAGTATTCGACATCAGTGGTGGCGATCATCCACACCGGCTCGCCGAATAAGGTGATGACCGTCGCGTGATAAGCGTGCTCATCCCACCCGCGCCCGCTCTGCGCGGCATAGGCTCTTGCGATCTCAATGGCTTGAGTTTCGGAGATCAATGCGGGATCCTTGATTACATAATTCACACGTTGATATAAAAAGAGATGTCGGAATATAGCAAGTCATAAAGCAGGCTTTGCTAAAATATTAAATTAGCTAGTCACTTATTAAGCGCTGTCACCTGTCATCTCTCGGTTGCAAGTAGCATAATTTTTAACGAGCATTTCATTGTTCTGTTCTGATCTTTGGCTGAAGCTCGAATGTTCAAAAACGCGTTAAAGGCTATAATGAGAGACATGAACAGGCCGTACCATCTATTGAATATCAGAGCTGCAACAGTACTACAGTTGCAAAAAAGTAGTATTTAGTTGTGACAGCAGCGTCTCTCGATTTAACCGAGCGTTAAGGTTGATGTTGGGATAATTTATCGTCCTTCTTTTTTGGCTGATTTATTTTTCTGCAACCGACTGGCTTTTATACCAAGAGAAACAGAGAACGTCGTCCATATAATAGCGAGCGCGATGACAACACCAACCCCACCAGAAATAATATGGGTGGAATTTCCGCGTATCAGCACAACTGACATTACAAATATAAGGAGCATAGTAATCCATACTGAAACCCTGAAACGGCAGGAAAGAGCCGAGATGATCTCCGCAAGGGAGCCCCCTTCATGAGAGCGCCTTCGCTTCAGATTTTCAATATCCCGCTCGCTAAAACCTGCGTTTCTTAAATCTCTCTCATTGACTACCATAAAATTATCCTCTCAAAATAAAAGCGTGTATGAATTATTGTTGCGGCGCAAAAACTCACTATTATATGAATTATCAGACACTCACCTTTTTCAAAAAAATACTATTCACGTTCTCTGGTTCATACAGGATGCCTTCACCTCGGTATACATAACACTTTTTCAATATTTCTTCATGCACTTTTTTTTCGCTATCTTTAATGAGACGAAAATACTATTAAATCTCTGGTGATTCAGTTTTCAATTGATGATTAAAATCAGGTGACCTTTTAATGTTCAGGTCCCACGCTACCGCCCGGCCGTGTCGCCCTGCAGATGGTCGCCCCGTGCCAGCGCGCTGCATGCCTCATTCGGGTCGTGAATATACGAGCAGCACTGGCCTGCCTGGTGCTGCTTCTGCAGCAGGCGGTAATCCTGCCAGAGAAAACCGCTTACAGTCGATGTTGATAAAACAACGAAGCACAGAGAAATAAACAAACCTGTTGAGGTTAACAGGGATCGTTTACCCGCTGAGTTTAAGGCTGCGCTTTGAATATAAATTTGGCGCGTCCGCCGAGTCCTGTACTCAGGCCTCCGGGGCAACACTACTGACAAAAAATTACGACTGGTCTGAAGGTATTAAACCTTTTTAATTAATTTATCGATAGCGCACAAAAATCATTGATATATAGTTTTGCAGGATGGCACGTATTTTCAATTATTTCGTAAACCCAGGATCTCAGCTTTCTATTATTCAAGCTGAAACCGTGGCCATCGCGACAACTCTTTCCTGGCCATATTCAGCGAAAAACTCGCCTGAATTATTCTTTCTCGTTTGATATTATCATTATCCACGCTGTAATAGATTACATACTCTTTGTCAGCTTCAAATCGGTAATCGAATGTGGGTAAGCATTTACCGCTCACAGGATAGAATGGGCTTTCATCCAGGATTTTGCGGAAACTATCCTTTTCTCCAGCTGAACTTCCAATTTGAACAGATGAGACACGATCACCGGGCCTAACGGCATAGGTAATACATGGAGTATTTCCATTATTTTTAACCTGTGCATTTTGCCTGTCGGGTAAACGATCCCCTGGGCCGGGGCAACCTGCCAGAAGAAATAATGAGCATAACATCAGTAATTTTTTCATCAATCAGCCTCGCCCGATAAGAATATTTTAGTACAACTTTGGAATATCATTATATTTATCGTCACCTCTGTATTTTTAATGCTTACCTTCTGCCTGATATAACAATCATGTTTTCAATCCATAAACAAATAGGGACATTTTAGCAGGTAAAAAAATATTTAACATCAAGTGTATGTCTATTATTTGGTAGACGCAACACGCCTTACTCGACTCCCTGTCTATGCCGTCCCACAGAGGGCAAGCCCGGAACAGCAGGCTCTAAAGGTAAGTCAGGTCATGAATTATTTTACCCCCTAAATTTAAACAAATATCACGCCTAAATATACATAACATAAAATTTTACGAATCATAAGAAAATGCCATACCATTGAGCAATGGTAGTTTTAACAATTCTTTCAAAAAGCTGAAATTTTGAAAAACTATATTCCCACCTACAGCCTCACCTTCTGCAAAATGACCGTTGGTGGCTCTCCTGTCGGGAAGGTAAATATTTCACTGCCAAATGAGCGTAACTGTCGGTTAGCCGTGTTGAGGGGATATAGCTCATAAACCTCCCAGGCGATAAACCACGCATCAGATTATTCACCATTTCTAAAGTCGGTTTCCAGTGGCACTTGCGGCCCGGGCGTGCCTTTGCACTTCTCCGGGTGCTTGACCCATCCATTATGCCCATGCTTTACCTGACCAGAGTGAGTTGTTTGGTTAGTAATTTAACACTTATTTAAATTTAAACTTAACCAAGCCGCTCACTCTTCCGCCAGCCCTTTATTAAAGATGCTACCGTCGTCGTTCAGCGGGTACGGTATGTTTCCGCAGTAGCAGTGATGCCTGTTGCCGTCTCTGGCGTAAAAAACCCTCACCTTTTGAGACGAGAATGTTTTTCCGTGCCGTGGCGTGCGATGCTCTCGTTGTAGGCTTGAGAGCGGATAACGTGGAATTCGGTACCGATCTCACGAACGAACTAGATCGCCGTCGAGTCGCCCACCCCAATATCCCATAACGTATGAACCGGAAGGTGTAAGTTGTCGGGGATTTGCCCGATCCTCTTGTTGGTGTAAAGACAGCGGAGCTGTTTGGCGTACGTGTTTTGACAGTTCTGAAGATGAATAGGCAAAGGCTCCGAATATCAAATGCCTGGTACCAAAAAACAAGCGCATCCGCGGGCTGACCAAAGAGGAAGCGGCAAGCCTTATTAGGGAGTTACCCGATCATATTAAACCGTCTGGATTTTTGCATTGGCCACTGCTTTACGCCGATCAAACATTGTCGAGCTTGAACGGTCGCAAATCGATGCGTTCCTGGTGGGGAATGGCACAAATATGGCACAAGGCGCTTTTGCTGAACTGGTAAATATCGCGTGAAGCCGCGTTTGAAATGGTGCCGATAATAGGAGTCGAAAAATAAAATCAACCCATTAATTTTAAAGGCTAAACTAATATCGATAAATAAAACTATACACATCACTATACACATTGGCGGTGGCAATCATTTTTGCACCATAAGCTGCACTACAAAAAAATTTTTTTTGCATTTAACTGTCCACACTGTTCACCATGCAATTTACTTGTTATTAAACAATGAGATAGCTGTTGTTTAGTTGGTGAAGAGTGAACAACTTAGTGTTCACCGCCTTGGAATTCTGAGCGGCGAATTATAAGTTTAGAATTATAGAAAACATTGCTCTTGTCTAACAGAACCAATGCAGTTGGGTGTAACTAAGACAGAGCGCGTCAAGTCCATAAACATGCCAACATTTCTGACACTTTGAGCAGAACTCTGATCCTTTTGAGGGCTTTTTATCGTAAAATATCGCAGCAACGACAAGGCACAGGAACAGATAATGTCAGATTACAAGGCGAAGATTGCGAATTCTGGATTTAGCAAGCGGGAGCTTTTAGGCTTTAAACGCCATTTTTGGGCATTAAAAAAGACCTATCATCCTGACCTGACAGATACATTGCCCCTTCAAAGCCTGATAAAGGAAGAGGCACGAAAGTCAATTATCATGACACGGTACTATATCGTTGCGATTCTCTTGTCTACGCTTGCTGCTTATATCTTTAGTGACTGGTCCTACCTATTTATGCCTGCCTGTATGCTTTTTTTTGCTTTACTTGACGTGCGCTCTTCGGCCAGAGAAGCAGATCGCACGATAGTCTGTCAAACCAAGCTTATGGTACTGGCTATAAAATTGTGTTTTTAATCGTCGAATTTATAATTTTCATCGATAAACTCAGCTTTAAACTTATATGCACTATTATCTATGAAATATAGTTTCATTGCACCGTTTCTACTGGCCCATTTCGTTATAAAATCGTTACTCGCATGTCTGAATAACTTCCCGGTTCCCGGCTGATCACCAAAATATTTAGTTAATAGTCTGTTATGGTTTTGGGTAAGTACCGGCATTCTGATTGCTGCATACAATGTCAGTGAAAACTCAACTCCACTATAAGCCATATCACCCGCATCATCATCAAGACCAGCTATTTTTACCGCTTCCCTGTAGATTGCGCGTATCGGACCTGCTTTATTATGTTCATATATCAGTGGAGAAACCGATTCGTAGACATTATTCGCGCCATAGGCTATTAGCATCAAACCCACGCCACGCATTGTTTTAAGGTTGAGTAATTTACCAAGCTTAGTCAGTCGATACCCGCCCCAAGCTTCAATTCCACCACCAACCACACCAGCAGCAACTTTCGCATATTTCAGAACGCCATGCTCTTCAAATACATCTGTAACAACATAGATCACCCGAGCTTTCATCCTAAGCATCTGATACTCTCTTTGCGTGAGTGTCACTTCTGCTTTAAGATCATCAATGATCTCCATCTTTTTGTGCGGGTTTATCTCTGCATCAAAACGTGATTGATAATCTCTGACGGTTGAATCAATTTCCCCTAAATACTCATTACGGATTATTGAATCTTTTATTATAAAAGAGGCAGCAAGAGTAGCTACTCGTTATAATTCAACAATGTAATTATTCAGATCGTATCTGAGGTGAGAATATGCACTGGTACCCATTTCAACCTCTATGCACTAAAAGTAAGACGTTGAGTTTTTGATATCCCAACCCATACGTGTTTCTGCGCCTTTGCCTCCCATACCACCTTGTTCCCAATACTGGAATTTCACCTTTTCGGCTTCAAACTCGTATTCAATGTCAGTCGCCGCGCCATGATCCCTTAGTAGCACTTCCACAATAACAACATTTTCCAGCGTAATTCGGTAATACTCCATTTGGTTACCACCTGCTTTACAGGCTGCCAGCTCCACAGTTCTGATCCTGTTACCATTTGAGGCGTATAACAGAGCGCCTGCTGTCGTCTTATCTACCTGACAATGTACACTAAGGTTTTAATAATTCTTTTAATCTTTTTTGTTATATATAGGGTTAAAGATCTGGTTAGAAGGGCGTGGGAAAGAGATATATTTAATTGTTTAATATGAGAATTTTTGATTAGTACCGTACCTCATATGTCATGAAACTCTACCTCAAATGTCAATAAACCCTACTTTATATGTCAATAATACAGAAAATTAAGAAACAGGTTATGCACGATATTATTAACAGAATCTGTGGGTAAATACACAGCTTATACATGATAAATATAGATTGTTTAGCTAAACTAAATAGCAACAAATAATATGAAACAAAATGCAAATAGCAGGGAGCTATAGATGACTTATAAATTTGGTTAGCTAACCTTTATAACAAACACTGTTGGTAAATGTTTCATTTCTGACAACGGATATATCGAATTTTAGTAAAAAAACACTTCAACTAACCTTACTCTCTGATTTGTTTAGCTAAACAAATTACTGTAAGGAATCCTATGACGTTTGAAAAAAAAGGGGGCGATGTGAGGATGATAAATGCTGCACCTCCAACTGCCGGAAAGATTTTATACGAAGAATTCTTGAAACCATTGGATATGTCTCCCGCAAGACTTGCTGAACTGATGGATACATCATATAAAAAAATTTGGGAAATAATTAAAAATGAGCGAGATATAACTCTTGAAGAAGCTACTCAACTCTCGATAGTTTTCAATACAGATGCATCTTTTTGGATGAAACTGCAAGAACTACGTGAGGCATGGTTTAATAAAAAAAGTAAGGGCATTCAACTAGATTACTTAATCCTAATACTTAATTTTCTTTGAATAATACTCATAGATTACTAACGACTTATTAGTGCAAGAATACACTCGGGCAACTGATGATTAAAAAAATCCAATCCTTGATGATGGGAACCAGCCATGACCGGGCAAGTCATTTTAGCAGTGGTACAGACGACACTTAAAGCCGATATAAAGAAGCCCGCCTAGTAAAATCGGGCCTTTTTGTTTTGGCACTATGGCATGAATGGAACATCTTACATTAGATGTTAAGTTCTTACATCTAATTAGCCGAAAATACTAATGGACGACTAAGCGAGTGTGATTGCCTTTGTATGTTGCTGTAACATTCTTTCGACCTGATCGTGCAGGCGGTGAACAGATTCAAAGTCCTTGTAGGAAAACAGGTGGTACTTTGTTTGATTGTCTGGCTGGAAAGAGTACCTCAACATCTAACTGTTGAGTATTAACTTAAAAAAATAACTATATGCATGATTTTAAAGAAAATAAAATACCTCAATGATCATTGTAAATTTTGCTATAATTCGCCACGTCTAAGTAGTGAGGTTTACGTTGAAAAATCATAAAAAAATCAAGGCAGTGGATCTTTTTTGTGGAGCCGGGGGGCTAACGCATGGTCTCCAGCGTTCAGGTATATCCGTGACTGCCGGATATGATATCGAGGAATCCTGTCGTTATGCGTATGAAATCAATAACAACGCCAGATTTATAAAACAAGATGTAACTCATCTTTCAGGAAATGATGTTGCAAAGCATCTGGCTGGCGGCGATTACACCCTCCTTGCAGGATGTGCACCTTGCCAACCCTTCTCAACATATTCCAGAGCAAATATTAAACGAACTACTTCTCCTGACAAACGATGGAACCTTCTGGAAAGCTTTGGGCGCCTGATTAATGAGATCACTCCTGATTTCGTTACAATGGAAAATGTTCCTGGCTTGGCAGAACAGGGGATTTTTCATGCGTTTTTAGCAACTCTTCGGCATAACGGTTATTCATTTGATTATAAAATCGTATTTTGTCCTGATTATGGAATGCCTCAAACGCGAAAAAGATTGGTATTAATTGCATCAAAAGTCAGCGATATATCAATAATACCAGCTACGCATACTGCAGATAAATATGTCACTGTAAGAGATGCGATTGAGCATCTTCCTCGCATAACAGCAGGCGAAAAGGATAAAGTTGATCCTATACATCGCTCATCAATTCTAAGCCCTATAAACTTAAAGCGGATTCAATATTCAAAACCTGGTGGTTCTTGGCTGGATTGGCCGGAAGAATTAAGGGCTAGCTGCCATAAGAAAATGACAGGAAAAACTTATCCAAGTGTTTATGGACGGATGACATGGGATGAGCCATCACCAACAATTACTACTCAATGTAATGGTTATGGGAATGGTAGATTTGGGCATCCTGTGCAAGATCGAGCGATCAGTCTAAGGGAGGCTGCATTACTACAATCATTTCCTTTAGCTTATAAGTTTCATGATGATGAAAACCCTCTAAGCGTCGCTACATTAGCTAAAATGATCGGAAATGCAGTTCCGGTCAAGTTGGGGGAGATTATTGGCCAAAGTATAATTACATCCTTGGCCAAATAAATATCATTGTGCAATCTTATAACCTTGTGCGGTTATGAAGTTTTCATAAGACAGGATTATATGGGCTAAGTATTCTTTGACTATATCAATCAACCGCCTAAAATCACTGGCTACATGGTTTGTACCACATTGTGTAAATGAAAGAGAACCATGAGCTAGTTTGTTCCTTATTTCTTTAACTAGCCGAATAGGTCCTTTATCGTCTCTAAATGGAGCATTTACCTTTTTTTTAAGCGCTCTAGGAAGAGTGACATCAACACCTATACTCTTACTTATCCTCTCTATTTCTTTTAAGTCCCAATTACCTCCGCCTCCAGGCGGGATTCTAAGTTCAAGAGGCCTTATATTTAACACTTGGTCAAATAATTCTAATGCTTTCTCTAACCGTAAATCATTATTTATTGACTCAAAGGGAGCTGCTACAGATTTAACATACAGCTTCTTAATGTTTTCAGTTAGTAAAACCAGCTGCCCATTAATTCCTTGCGCCGCATGCCGCTCAACAGCATCTATTAACATAGAGACCGTCGACTCGACCAGATTATACAAATGTAGATATATTCCAGAATACATTATCTTCTGCTGATCAGGATTTATTTGGTATGGAGTTCCATTAACACTGAATATCGCACCTCCAGAACCAATTGCGAGTTCAACATTATTCACCAATTCAAAATAGCTCTCGATATCAGCAACTCTTTCATCAAAAACATCTTTTACTAGTTGCATGATTAAACCCTCTCTAAAAGAGCATCTTTAATAAAACCAATTCGTCCTTGCAATCTTTTTATAGCGTTAGCACCATCAGATCGAATCTCAGCTTTAAAGGAATCACTTCCTAATATTTCATCAGTTTGTTCCTTAGTTACTTGAAGCGCACCATTAATTTCTAATGCTAAATGTGAGCCTATCGCTATGGACTCGAAACGAGCACGTGGCGTTGTTGTACCTTTTAGTGTTTTCTTAAATCCGAGACGGAAACTTTGTTCTACGAACGCTAGCATTCGAGAAAAACGCGCTCTATATTGCTGAGCCAGAGCTGGATTATCCTCAAACTATTCATTCATTCGCTTTATATATCTAAATATAAATGCTGATACATCATCTCTATACCCGTCAAGCCCATCGGAGTATGCAAAAAATCTAGTTACTAGTTCTTCTGGTTCTCGTTCTTTTTTTTGCTTTGCAGAAACAGGCGCTAGTTTAATAAATAGTTGATTAGCACCCAATTCATTGATTAAATCCATAAATGGACCACGTAAAACACCGCGTCTAACCTCAGCAGGATTAGCAACTTTACTGCCTGTATTTATCCTTTCAAATAAATCAACCCTTGCTTCCATATCTGTATCATCGGATAGTATTATTCCCCGGATAGATTTATTTAAAATTTTTCTTTGGCGTGCTAATGGTAAATCTTCAAATCTTGTACCATTAAGAAGATCCAAACGCTCTAGCCCATCAAGGGTTAAACGATTATTAAAATATTCTTCAATGGCTCTAAGCCGCTGCGAACCATCAACAATTTCTAGTTTTCCGGTATCGTCATTCATCCAGAAAAATACGAATGGAATAGGAAGACCTATGATTAGCGACTCAATAAATTTACATTTTCTTGGTTTATCCCAAGTATACTCACGTTGATATGCAGGGACTGTATATTCGCCAGCTCTTACTTTTTGTGCAAGTATTTCGACAGTATATTCTGAGGTGTAAAAATCTATTTTTTTGGAGTACGATTTTATTTGTTCATCAGCTTTGAGCTGTAATTCCTTTTCCATGCTGGCCTCAATCATTTAGGATGAATTCTCAGTGCCATCCCCTTGTGATAGCAATCTCTGACAACGTTCGTAACCAGCAGCCATCAAGTAGTGTATTGCTCAAAGACATGGGGGAGCTGCAAGGTAAACATGCTGTTAGCATACTCTTGCATTGATCCACAAACAATCTCACTGTGTCTGCCACAATTTTGCCACACTCATAACGCGCAAAAATGCACATTAGTGTTGAACAAAGCAAAACACTGCAATAGTAAATTGATGATTTTATGAGAAAAGATGGTGCCGATAATAGGAGTCGAACCTACGACCTTCGCATTACGAAAACAAAAACAACCGTTTTCACAATGTCTCACCACATTTCACACTCATTATAATTAATGATTAATATCAACAAATTAACAAATTCACCGTCTCATTTTGTTCCATATAACCTCACTCTATATTATGCTATTTAAGTACGCCAACAAGTACGCGAGATGAGTTCAAAATGGCAACTATGATCACCCAAGACAGACAGGTAGCAAACCTGACACCAGACGAAGGGAAAGCACGTATTGTCGTCTGCGTTAAGTCAAAAGCCGGTTCAGGATTATCAGTTGAATCCCGATCAGGGAGTCGAACAAAGAGCTGGCTGTATCGCCCTTACCTCAATGGTAAACAAATCAAAATCACCTTGGGTGCTTATCCTGCGATGACGCTGGCTCAAGCGCGTGAAGCGCATGCAGAAGCAGTAGAGCTGGTTAAGCAAGGGATTGATCCACGCTACGTTCGAAAAACAACAAAACAACAAAACGAACAAATGCCTATTTTTTCCCAATTGTGGGAAAGCTGGCTGGCCTTCAGAGCGGAAAGCAAGCCCATTGGTGCACGTACCCTGTCAGATTACGAGGGAACATTTCGTCGTCATCTGGAAAAAGGTTTAGGTTCAGTAAGGGTCTGTGATTTAACACGAGCATTAATCTATGAACACCTCATTAGGGTAAGAAAAACCAGCGCTGAAGGTGTTCGTAAAGGTTTGATCTTGCTCAACATGACTCTTGATCACGCAACATTACAGGGGTTTATTGATCATAATCCAGCACGGTTACTCAAGCCTGCGATGTTTGGAGCCTCAATGGGTAAACCACGTGAGAGGTGGTTGCAGCGAGACGAGTTGCAAATGTTATGGAAAGCATTGGAAGAAGCTGGAAATGGTGGTGGTTCTATTGCCACAGGAGGGCAAGGTATCGCATCCAGCGTTATCCTTTCCCAAGCTGTTGCCAATGCATTACGCCTCATTATTTTCACGGGAGTTCGTCGTTCTGAAGCAGTAAATATGCGCTGGGAGCAAATTAATGGCGATCACTGGACAATACCTGAAACCAAAAACGGTAAAAGTCATATTGTGACCTTGCACCCGTTTGCTATAGCGCTACTGAAAACACAGCGCATCATTTCAACAGGGGCTTGGGTATTCGAATCTCTCAGCAAACCAGGATTCCCCATCACTGGTGATGCCACAACTCGAGCTCTCGAACGGTTGAGAACAAAATACATGGCAGAAACGGCCCCATTTTCTCCACACGACCTTCGCCGAACAGTTGCCACAGGTTGCGCGGAATATCTGGATGCGCCTGAGCGCTTGATCGAGTTACTTCTAAATCACATCCCTAAAGACCGCTTGATCAGAACTTATCAAGTTGGTCAGCAAGCAGAGAAATTGCGGAACCTGTTTCTAAGATGGGGGGATTTCATTGAGCATAAAATAATTCAGCCCAATAATGATGTCCCTGATAATGTTGTCGAGGTTAGTTTTAGTAGAAAATAGGTAACGCCACAACGAACCATGAGGCCAAACACCTTATGCATTGGTGTGTTATTGCTGGTTAATAACGATTATTTTCCACCAGAGCATTAAAACTACATTTTAACCCACACCTTTGTAACAATCTGATTTTACTAATATTATTTACCGTGCTCATCCAGCGCTATAATCCCTCTGTTTTTCCATCCCTCCAATAACACACAGCATCCCATGAGCCGATAAGCAACCAGATGTTTCTCAAACGCCTCCATGTGTTCAATGATGGCATTACTTATGGACTGGAATTATCTATGTTCTCTAGTCATTACTGTGCTAACTAGTCAAACCTAACGAAATTTATAAATAGACAGCATCAAGTACGCCTTCATATTCCGGCTTATGTTTGAACCCATCCAAGTAAGCGATACAAAAACTAGAAAATGGTGCTCTTTTACTTGTCATGTCCATTAAACGGCAAATAGTCTGTTCATATGCGAAGTCGTTGTCCGCATCACCTGTCTCCAGTTTGTTAAAGTATCTTTTGGCAGCGTTGACTTCCCTATCTATTTGATCTCGTAGTTCCATACGGCAACGTACAAAGTCTGAATGATTTAGGTTGTAAAATAAAATTGACTGGTCGGCACGCATAAACTTACGGGCATGCTTTTCCTTAGAAAATCGGGGCATAACTTCCCCATCCGGTTTAAATTGTAGTAATTGCACGTCAGTAGCCTTTAATGGATCCAGTAATATTGGTTGCTCCTCTTCCAAATCACAATCTGGAGTTCTTGCTCTCATACCTTCGTCACACAGGGGAAAGTGATCGGCTTTACCGCCTGTTACCCCAGTTTTTACATCAGTTCTTCGACGATTCGCAACAATACAGCTGCAACGATAATTTTGAATGGAGAATGTCAGCCACCAGTAACCTTCATGAGGCTCTGCATTCGATAGCGTTTCTTGCACGCGCTTTTTAGGACGAAAATGATCGACGTCAACATCCGTCCCTTGCTGTGGAGCCTCTGTGTACCAACACTTATAATTGAACAAAGACTCCAAAACGTGTTTCACTGCTTTCCAGTGATCCTGATTTCTCTTAATAATCTCTGAGCGTTGTACATCGTTTTGCGCCGCTTTAAGTGAGTCCAACAGTTCCTGTGATTTCTTATGCCATCCATCAGGCAATTGGAGCTGATTGAAATCAATGTCTAAATGCCTCATTTATTGTTCTCTTCCCGTTCTGCAGCAAGCATACGTTGAACAATCGCTTTGGCACGTTCTTTCCGTAAACGTTTAAGTTCAGGCGTAACGTTGAAAGCTTCAGATTCTATTTCGACTTCTCTACGTACACGTAAATACTGAGCGTATTCTTCATCCCAATGTGCAGTCGTAAAGCCAAGCCCCTCAATCGCTTTATCAATTTTTTTTAGACGTCCAGCCTGAATAGGAGATAATTCAGATTTTTCAGTAAAGCGACGACGCAATCGCAATAAACGTTCCGTTGGATTATCTAAGGTCGTTCGTAGACCAAACATGTCACTAGTGAGAATTCCACCATAGCCCATGCCCCTGGGGCTCTCCTCCGGCTCTTGCGCGTGTACTTGAAATTTAGAGTCCCTCCACATTACTTGAACTTGCTGCTTCTCTAATTCAGCAATAGCTAGTGGGTGATGTGTTACCATCAGCAAATGGCAGGTCTCATGGTTAGGTACGAATTCACGCAGGAATTTAAGGTACTTAACGGCCCATGAGGGATTAAGGTGCGTATCAGGTTCGTCTAGTAAAAATAGGGAATCTTTACCACCAGTGAATTTAAGTAGGCCTAACACGGTCAGTAGCTGTTGTTCACCTTCACTGAGTTCCTGGAATGTAATTGGGTTTTGAGCGTAAGTAACCTTAACTCGAACATGAACTTCAGAAATAATTTCAGAGAGAACTGTGCTTTCGAGCATCTTGAAGAAAATACTCGGCGTTAGCTGCTTGGCTATTTCATGCAGAGTTTCAACTGATGGCAGGAATATATGAATGAAGTCATTTTTTTTATTTTTCCCTGTGAGACTAGTATCCTCATTTCGAGTCACCTTCACGGGAGCTAGCGCATGGGGATAAAGTAGATCTATAAATTCACGAACAACACCATCAGCGCCCCAGAATCTGTCCTCTTTGTCTCTTTCCCATGCCGGTCGTCTCAATACAAAATGTATTGAATCAAGACTTTCTATGCCAAGTTCTTTTTCTAGAAATGTACGTTCTCTTTTAAGCTCAGGGCTAAGAAAAAAAGCCATCAAAACAAATTGGCTATGAAGAGACTTTGCATAAAATAGTGATCGAATATCAGCCCTCAAGTCTAGGTTGTTATAGAGCAGCTCTCGATAATAGTCATCACGATGCTTTCTAAAATATTTCTCTAAACGATCTGATGGGCCGGAGTAATAGGCAAACAGAAAGTTAGGAAGGAATTCTGCTTGCTTAGTTCTCCTATCACGCTTCACTTTAGAGAAAGGAATGGGCTTGAAGTCTGCTTTGCTATTGTGTTTATCTTTGACAGAAACTTGATATTGCTTTGCTAACGTTCCGCGATTTGGGTCCGCATCAACCTTTACGTCATACCACTTGATACCGCCCTCTTCACCAAGTTGAAAGTACAACTCATAAGAAAACGTTGGGGCTTCTCCTAAATCAAGATTGCGGAATATCGCTACCAAAGCTTCAAGAACGTTGGATTTACCGGAACCATTACGACCTACCACAACTGTCATTAGGTGGTCTTCATCAAAGTCCACTTTCACATTTTCAAGATTTTTGAAACGTGTACGAATATGCAGTTTGTCGACTTTCATGGACTATCCTTAATTCTTTGCTCTATTTATTGGTAATTTAGCCAAAGCGAACCAATCTTGGCTATCGTCACCGCGATCAAGTTTTACAATAGACTCTTCGATTACAAGAGAATCACGAATATCTAAAAAGAACTGCTCCAGTTGCTCGGTGCTACTGTCGCTGGGGTAGCCTGCCGCAGCTAATAATTGTTGGCCACTAAGCGGCTCTCCAGCATGTTTTAACGCTTCAACAACTTTGATGATTTTTTTGCTCATACGGCTACCAGCCTTCCTTTTAATAGAAGTCTTAGGTTGTTTTACGATAGCTTTACGCTGTGCCTGAATTTTTTCAAGCAAGGCTTTAGCGCTGTTATCACCTCTGATCAACTCTGGGTTGGCGGTGCGCCAATCAGCAGTGAGTTCACCGCGAAAAGCTTTAGTCAGAATAGATTGAGTTAGCTTATTTACTCGTTCTAATGCGACACTAGTTTTTTGTGTGATGTTATCTGCAAACGAGAAAATCTCTTCAATGCGGCGGACAATTTCCGTTTGTTCTACCATTGACGGAACACTAATTGTATATGCTATAAGTTTTTGAGCGTTGATATTTGACTGACTTACACCGTCAGACTTTACTTGATAACAATAATCTTTGGCATCTTGACTATTTAAAAGGTAATTCAAAAACTCAGGATTCAAATTTTCTTTGCATTTGATTCGGATTAAATAGCCAGCATATACAGCATCTCTTTCCCCCCGGAAAATCGAGGTTTTACCAACTAACTCAGGGCTATTTGTACGATTAAAAAGTACGTCACCAGCAGACAGCTTATACTTTTTTATTTCTTCTGGGTCTGATGTATAAGCTAAGTTTGCCCAGTCAATCTTACCATCTTGTAAATTTCCCATTCTCAATACAGGCACGAGGCCTTCAGGCTGAGATTTAGCTGATGAGCCGTAAGTGGGTTTTTCAACAAAATCACCGAGAGCTCCATGCTTCCACATGTCAAGGCTTTGTTTATTTAATTCTCGCCAATCATTCGTCAATCTGCCACTTATAGCGGCAGTAAGAACTGATTGACGAAAGGTTTTTATGATTGTTGAGACACGTTCGAGATGGGCCTTAATGACTTCTACCTGCACCAAAAGGGCATCAAGTTTGTCGGCGATAACTTTTTGTTCAGCTAACGGAGCTAAAATAAATGGGGCAACTAATCCATCCTTAGTCCCCAGCCGAGGCATATTCACACCGTAGCTTACAGAGTTTACAAAGTCTAAAAAAACGTCACTTTTTAACCAATAAAAAAGATACCGATTGTCAATATACGGTTCAGCATTTAGAGGAATGATTTCAGTCGAACAAACCCCTGAGTTATCCGCAATAACAACCTTATTTAAGTAAGGTCGTAGTTTTCCGTAAAGAACGTCTCCTTTATTGAATTTATTTTTTGTGCTTTTAAATGGTCGTGCACTTGCATCTAACCGTTGAATGATCTTCGAGCTATCTTTTTCTATATCTTCAAGCTCAAGTATCCAAGTGTCGCCTGTAACGTCAGATAATTCACATTTTTCAGTTTTACCGTAGGGAACTACGTCACCGAGCTGAACTGTCAGCCATGGTAGAGAAGTCGCAACCATTATTCAGCCCCTTCCAATGCGACCAGCAAACAATTCAGCTCACTAAGTGCAGCTTCCAATTCTTCTTTTGCCGCCCGTGCCAATATGTCCGGTTCGGGTAAACCAGCTGCATCTACGCTGTTGCTATCTTTCAACCAAGAGATATCCAGTGAGTCACCTTTGTTGTTGGCAATCCACTCACGGCTAAAGCTGCGCCAGCGAGAATGGGCGAGATAATCATCAATGTCCTGATTTTCATCTACGGCATCTTCATCTACTTCAGTATCTTGAGCACCAAAACTATATTCACCTTCTGTACGCTTGCTGGTTCCATCAGGGCTGTCACCAAACACTTTCTCAAATGCGCCAAGGTGTGGGTCTATGCCAAAGTCCTCTGGTGCAAAGCCAATGTCGGGATTACCAAAGGGTGTGCGCTTACCAAAACTTGGCATATTGGTTCGTAGATCGTATACCCAGACATTCTTGGTACAGTTATCTTGCTGATATTTGTCTTTGTCGGAGCCCTTGGTAAAGAACAAGACATTAGTTTTGACACCTTGTGCGTAAAAGATACCGGTAGGCAAGCGCAAGATAGTATGGAGATTACACTTATTCATTAAGTCGCGGCGTACATCGGTACCGACACCAGATTCAAACAGTACGTTATCTGGTAATACTACAGCAGCCCGTCCACCAGCTCTAAGCCCCAAATAAATATGCTGTAAAAAAGCTAGTTGCTTATTTGTATTTGGGAATGGAATATCGTTGCGTAAAGGGCGTTGCCCCCCTGCTTTATTGCCAAAAGGGGGGTTGGCTACGATGATATCGGCTTTGTCCAACCCGGCAACGTCATCAGTCAGTGCATCACCATAAATAATATTTGCATCTAAATCATGCAAAAAAGTATTCATTAAGCAAATTCGACGAGTATTTTTCTCTATCTCCACCCCTTGATATTTAGGAGGGTTAGAATTGTATTTTTCTCTTGAATACTTAGTCCGAATAAAGCTATCAGCAGAAATTAAGAAGCCGCCACTTCCTGTTGCAGGGTCCTGAATTAATTCGCCACACTTAGGCTGTATTAACCGCACTATAGTGTTAACTAAAGAGCGTGGAGTGAAATACTGTCCAGCCCCCGAACGAGTATCCTGAGCACTCTTATCAATTAAGCCGCTGTAGAGGTCGCCAAATCTATCTTTGCCTACTTGGTGCCACTCTATTTTTGAAATACCATCTATAACGGCTTTTAAATTTTCAGAATGGGAGAAAACAGTTGTAGGGAATGCGTAAATCTCTCTTATGACTTCATTTTTAACATGCGCGCCTAGGTGGGTGAGCATTTCCTGATAAAAACCTAATAATCCTTCCTCTGTATGAGACTCTAGATCGGCCCATCGATAACCTTGAGGTATCAGCTTCTCTGAACCATTTTCTTGAGCAATCTTCAGAAAAAGCAGATAACTTAGTTCAGAAACATACTGATAATAGGTGATACCATCACCTCTTAGTATGTTACAGAGATTCCAAATTTTTTGAACGATCGTTTCTTGCTTCATATTGTCAATTAACTCAGGGTACAGTTGTGCTCATTGTATCCAAGATTACACCATAACATCATGAAAAGATACAGGTAATTTACAGTAACCCTATCCAATTTGTGAGACTTGAATAATTCACAATATCGTCGTTCAGTGAGTTGGATAAGTAACAACATACGATTCAGAGTTAAGCGATACATCTTTACAGTAGTACAAGCAAACGCTACCATACAAAATCATTATTTTTCAAATACTTAATAAAAAACAGCAACGCAACAGCAACGATTCATCAAATAATATTGATTTGCATGAAACATTGCTGCATAGTCTCAGAACTTAAAATGGAGCACTATGATGACAAAAAATATTTCACCATTAGAGTTGGGCCAACATTTAACACTTGTTCGTGAACGTGCCGGTATGAAACAAGCTGAACTTGCCCGCAAGGTAACTTGGAGTGCTGCCGTTTTATCTCGTATTGAAAGTGGAGATCGTTCGGTTGATGCGGGCGAGCTATCCATGCTATTGGGGGCTATAGATACACCTGAGGCCCTAAGACTTCGCACAATTATAGAGCGAAACTGGCAGGTGATCGAACGTCCAAGCTTAGATCATCCAGATCAAGATCTTTTGTGGTCAGCAGAAGAAGTAGCTAAACAGTTATTAGCATTAGCGCAAAGGCCCGATACTAAACATGCTTTTGAACGCCGTCTATCGACTTACGTAGATGAGCTAAAGGCTTCAGCTAGCCTGTTGCTTAAACGCGAGCATCAGGTTGCTTTTATAGGAAGTATTGGGATTGGCAAATCCACTGCAATCTGCAGACTCACAGGTCTTGAGGTATCAGTAACTGAAACAAGCCCTCTGGCCCCCGTGCTTGAGGCTGGTGCTGGCGGTATTACTGTTTGTGAAGTACATCTAAGACAGGGGCCAGGTTACGGTCTTCTAATCGAACCAACATCAGATGATGCTATTCGCGCACATGTCTCCGATTTTGCAGATTATATAAAAGGAACTGCTTCTCAAGGCATTACCGGAGAAGAGTCACAAGGCATTTCAAAAGAAATCGAAAGGGCTATTCGTAACCTTGCAGGATTACGCATTAGTAAAAGCAAGGGAGGAGACGGAAAAATGGTCCGTAGCGATGAAGCTAAAGAACTAGCAAAAACATATGGAAGCACCCGCGAGGTTGTTGTCGAAATACTTTCCAGAATGGAACTGCCTCGCCGTGACCGTCGGGATGTCTGGTACGATGCCAGCACAGGAAAACAGCCTTTAAATTGGTTAAAAGATACATTTGAGGAAGTTAATAATGGACGCCATCCGGAGTTTACACTCCCTGCTCGTATTGAGGTAATTGTACCGGAGCAGTTGCTTCATATTAATGACCTGTCGGTTCGTTTCATTGATACTAAAGGCATTGATCGCACCGCGGCAAGATCTGACCTTGAAGGCCTGCTTTATGACCCTCATACACTGGCAATCCTTTGTTCTGGCTTTAACAATGCCCCAGCAGCGGAGGCCAGGTTACTGCTAGAGCGAGCCAAAGATGCTGGTGTTCGCGATCTTAATCATAAAGCAGCTCTATTAGTCCTGCCTCGTTCCGGTGAAGCGCTTGAAGTAAAAGATGAAGTGGGAATGAAAGTAGAGAATGTTGAAGAGGGGTATGAATTAAAGCATGAGCAAATTTCTATGAGTTTAGCCCCTCTTGGTTTATCAGAATTAGGTGTGGGTTTCTTTGATTCCCGGCAGGATGACCCTGCATTATTCCAATCTTTTCTATCAGATCAATTGAATAATGTTCGATTGTCTTTCGGTCAACAAATGAATGAAATCATCAACAATGCCAAAGTTCTTCTGCAGAACTACCAACAGGCACAAACCCAAGAAGTTATTCGTCAAGCAGCGCAACAACTTCGAACTTGGATAAATCGCCATCGCATGCCGGAGCATTTAAGTCTGCGTGTCCAAGACAGTCTTATTGAGCAACTGGGTTACGCTTACGCTGCGACAATAAGAGCCTCCGTCAACCGAGATGGAGACTGGTATAACTTAAACTTCGGTCATCATCTAGGATATGGAGCTAGGAAAATAGCGGTTCAATCACTTCATTCTGCGGTATTAGGTTTTACTGAAATTTGTCAGAACATGGCTGTAACTCCTGATCTTGAAGAAGCAGCCGAGTTACTTGGACAATCCCAGCGCTTACTTCAGACAGCCTATGATGAGTTGCTCGCTAAAATTCAGATCATGGGTCAAACCTCCTTCCGTGAAGAACTTAGGCAGGATAGAGATTTTTGGGTCAGTTGTCAGAGAGAATGGGGACTAGGGAGTGGTTACAAAGGTAGAATTATTTCGCATAGTGGAAACTGGTTTAAAAATCCAGAGAAAAAGCAGCTAGAAGATGAGCTTTGGTTAATGATTGAACGCGAATGGAATATGGCTCTAACTCGCGTTGAATCATTGCTTGTTACTGATGATTAACAATCGAGTGAATTCCCTTGACTCTATGGCGGCCAGGATGCCGTCTCAGAGTTATTGTCCAAAGCCTACACTCACACCGGGAACGCTTGCCTGACAATCTTCGTTTTTTCTTACAACCTAGGCTTGTGATTTCTGCTTTTGATTGCTGCTTGCACTGCTATTTCCAGTTAAGGCAGCAATTCACTGACCCGGTTTGCCAACCAGTCGGCTATTCGCACTGTCGGGTTCAGTCTTGGGGGAATACTAGATCGAAAGAAAAGCGGCGATCATCACAAGATTCTCGCTCATATTCGTAATCAGTAAGCGCATAACGTGAATCCCTTCAAAGGGTAATTCTCAGGGTGCGAATGACTATATCTAAGGGCAAACGTTACTTATATCTGGCTATGTTGATCCTTGAACAAGAGGACACCAAGCTTAGTTTATCAACTGGTGATGACACTCAGCTAACTGAATAGCCCTTAGTGTTTTTTATCAATCAAAAGGTATGGATGGGACCAGTCCGTTACCTCTTCATAAGAAACAAACCCATCGTGCTCCAGTGCGCAAACGCCCTTATGGCGGGCAACGTAATCGTATACAGCCTGACTTTCCAGTCCCTGTAACATGTGCGACAACAACTTCCGGCGCATCACATCTGACTTCCTGCGTTTACGCGCTGCCACATCTTTGTAGGTAATGTTGAAAGATTGCCCTACCGCGTTGGTAACGCATTTACCGTAACGATTGGTTTTAGCAGTGCCTTCATAATGATCCAGCAGTAAAGCCAGATCTCGCCTCAGGGGTTTCAGAAGGTGCTTCCAGCGTTTAAGTACCCGTTCAGCCTCGACCTTACCTAGCTCACGATTCAGCAAGCGTCGGGTACTGGATTTAAGCGATAGCGTAACGAACCCGGCGTTGAATACGCTAGAAAACCTGAATTGTTTCACGAGTTCTTCAGCAACACGTAATACACGGCAGATATATTGAGTTTCCAACACCTCCAGCGACTTGGCCGAAATGCCAATACTCAACAGCTCATGTCGCAGTATCTCAAGCTGGCATCCCTTGATGTCATAGTTCACACCACGTGCCAGACACGCCCACTTCATTTTAGACGGTAGAGTCTGGAAGCCAGTGCCAACCTCAAAGGATCTCCCGCCGATGCACGCTGTTTTATACGACTGCCTGTAAGAAACCGTTAGCGGTGATTCCTTCACCAAATCCACGCCTGTTTCAGCCAGTCGCGACAGAAAGTTGAAAATGAATATTTTGTTCTTCTTCGTGGAATGTTTGCGATAATAAGCAAGTAGTGCATCCAGATTGATTTCAAGCGGCTCAAGGTTGTTCCAGACACTCACAACCCGTTCCCTGAAAGCAGCGTTAGGGATATCGCGTTTAGACTGCTGATGTTTAGCATTCTGCCCACGGTCGATCGCAACGCCGATCAATTCATCAAATGAGTAACTTTTACGCTTGGTGAAAATATCAGTCAGATAATGGTAGCGATCCTTACGGCTAAGGTATGCCTCGCGGTCGTTGCCAAACAACTTACGCAGGAAACGTTGAGAAACCGCATATTCCCGGCAAGAACTTTGAGCATTGGAATACCCGGTTAGTTTAATGATTCCCGCGCTTGCCAGTGCCTCCATTGCACGTTCATGCGTCGGTCCACTTTTCTTAAATACTCCAGGAAGTTTATCCCTACCCAGCTCAAATGGTACTGGCACAGAATAAGACCATTTTTTACTCGCCTTAATCTTTGCTTTTTTCTTGTTTTTACGACTACAGGTCGACACACAAATAACATGCTGAAGAAATACTGCTATATTACGATAAAATGGACGCCGAAGACTTGGCACACCATTATAAGGAATACTAAAAACGACCGACTTGAAATAGTCCAGCGTTGAATCTGTCACAAGGATATTGTTATGCGTAATGTATGGTTTCATAATTCACCTGTATATTGAGATCAAAGCACCATGCCCTGACCCCATTTATTTACAACTGAATTACGCAAATCATATGTGAACCCAACAAGGTTCAGATGCTAGATAATGATCATAACATTGGAGGCTGGAGCCTCATAATAGCTGATAATGGATAATGGATAATGGATAGTGGATAGTGGATAATGGCTATAGTATGTAATGACATATGTATAATAATGCAGTAATAAACCGTATATATTGCTCACCAGATGCAGCTATATACCTTGCAGATGAAAATAGCGAGTAAATATCAGCTCAGCCAGAATGGGATTAGCGGATATGCAAATATTACCGTCTATTAAACGATGAAACTCGCGACGGGAGTTGTTGAATAACGGCATTGGACGCGTGTTACTTTGTGAACTTCATTGTTTTAAAATCTTGATATTGTTAAAACAGCTAATCCTTGCAACCTTCAGAATCTGGGAAAGCCATCGTCGGTTTGCGCCTACTAATGTACGAGGTGTAGATCTCAGGCAGAAACGCACCGGTAGTTAGCCGTTTGACTATATCAGAATACGTCAACTTTATGCGCTTTAAAGTAGAGCTTTTGACATGGATAAACCTTTTGCAGATCAGTATATTCCGTTTCATGCTATATTTTTTTGCTCGCAATACCTGTTTGTTGTCATCCTTTTTCAACAATAACAACTTTCAATATCACATAATAAATAATAAAACTAGATATCTTCCATATATACACCCTATCTTAATACATAACATAATAAAATTGTATAAGGGTAACACTTTCATTTATATGAAATTATACATGCCGCTCCCTTAATACATTCATTTTAAACTTCTTATAGGACAAGAATAGCAATAATGGCAATATATGCAGCCATAAACAACCCTTAAAATCATATAGGGAAAGGTTCAAAAACCACCTTATGAGTTAGGGTTGTTATATGGCGGATGGAGCAAGGCAAATGAATAATTTTAATTTATCGAGGTTTAGCAAGCCTGAGCATAGTGATTAATTTAGCACTAGCAAAACTCATCACAGCGACCAGAAAAATATAAAACCACAGGAAACTGGCCATGTAATTTATTTATTCATGCGGAACTGCAGGATTACCTTTGCGCATATTGCTATATCTTTTATTAAATTGCCTATAGATGTTAAATACAAGAATAATGGTAAGAAGCATAGTATTTAGAAAGAGGATCCATTCGATTTTTCCAGATTGGAGAGCTGTTCCAATACTAGTTACTCCGATAAATGTAACTACCGACCGAGGTACACGAAACGCAGCCATAGTTTGTCCATAGTTGCCATCATGACTTGCGTCCCTAACTCGTCCGGCAATAAATATAGCCCACCAAACACCGGTGAGTTCAAGAAGTAATGCAAGTGATGGAAGAAACCAAGGGTTATTATTGTAACCATAAAGTGTGAGAAGAGTTGCAACCATGAAAATAATTAAAAAAGTACTGAGGAAAAAAAACCATCTGAACGTAACTGTTGTGTTACCTATGGCTTTTGGATATAACCACGACGCCAAACTGTCAAGAATACCGCAAATCGCCCCCATCAGGAACACGGCGGCAAAAGGAGTAGTACCAGTTGTAAAAGCAATAACGTCAAAATTAGTGTTAAAAGACGTTTCTGTAAAAGCTATGATACACATAGAGAACGCCAGAAACCAATTTTTCCTCAGAACCTGATAAGATTGATAATATATGCCGTGTTTATTTTTACTTGTCTCATTGACTTTCTCACCACCCGAAATATTTGTTGACACTCTAAGTAACGGAACGATATTCATAACCGATAGCAAAAAACAAACGAATGCAATACTAAAGAATATAATAGGAGTAAAACGATCATACAGGATAGCTAAAGCAATTCCTGAAAAGAAAACGGCTAATCCACTTATGTAAGAAGCTGTAGAGACGCTCTTTTCGTAATTTTCATGCAAGTGAGGTATTAAATACTGGTTAACTATGATAGTAGCAAAATTCAAAGCAAGAGAGAATGTTATAACAAGTATTGGTGTCAAAATCGGCCTGAAAGTGGCCTGAATGCCAAACAGTAAAACACAGATACCACAGCATGCCTGTGCGATCAGGAGCCAATAAAATCGATGATGCGCACGATCAATGATTCTTCCGGCCACTGGCCCCCAGAAGAGACTTGTAAGAGCAGTAGAGCCAATTAATAGTGATATAATGAATGGGCTAGTTTTTATTTTAACGAGATAAAAAGAAAAAAAACCAAAATATAGACAAAAGCCAATAGTTGAGAAAAGTACGAAGGAACATAAGGACCAACGCTGAAAGCCTTTAATCATGTAAGTCTCCTTCTTTCATAAAAACATATTCCATAACGTTTTTCCGCCCGGCATTTTCAGCAGCACGTATTGATGGAAAATTTGATTTTTCAATTGTGCCCCACAAAGTAATTGGTTGTGCCTGTGTGGTATCCATAATTCGGTATAGCTCATTCTGGGCCATTGCGGCAATTCGTTGCCCCTTAAATTGGGGAAGAACAACTTCTTCGGTGATCCAGTGTCCCGAAATGAATGCCCGGCACCCATATTCACAAATAATAAAACCGACACGGGTGTCACCTAACATGATAATGTAAACATTCCCTTCAGCAATATCATCGCTCAAGTCATCTGCTTCAACAGGTAGCACTTTGTCTTTTAGGGAAGGAAGATGAAGATACGTATCACTGTAACTTCGCGTTGCTGTCTCCATACACCAATTCAGTTGCTTTGATGTAGCCTTTTCCAGGAATACTGTTGACTGACGAAAATTAATATCATTATTAACATTTGCACTTACCCCAGCGTAGAAACACTGATCAATTTTACCAGCATTTTCTGTATTTGGGATTCGTAGAACACGAATTGAATGCGCTCCCAGAGGATGCCAAACCGCCATTATAGCTTTCGCTGCTCGACGAGTTAAAGGAGCTGAACTGGCAACTAAATCAATAAAAGGTTTGTTGATATCTCCTCCCGCATATCTCGGACCAGTAAGATATTCATTTCCATTGCACGTTATAACCTTCTGCTGAAAAAATGATTGAGGCAAGCCTCTCTCTAGATAAGGAAAGTTTGCAGAAAAATCAAGATCTTCACACCATCTTAATTGCTCTGAAATATATGCTTTCAATCCCTTACTTAATGTCTTGAGTTCCACTGGAAGCCCGCTGAATTGTTGTAACATAAAATCGAACACAAATTCACCCCCATACAACTTTAATTGGTATCTTCATCTTATAGAAGGTAAGAATAACATTTATAGCATCATTATTTTCAATACCGTCACGTACTTTAAACCCCTTTCTAATACTACCATCGAATAAATAACAAAAAACTTCTTTTTTCAAAAGTATAAATGATTTCTTATAAGTAAAGGTAATATTTACATCATCTTCTTTAATGATTACATCTTCTTTTGGCATAACGGAAAAAACTTTACCGCTTAAAAGGCTGCCCATACTGAGAATAAAATTGAAATCCTGAAGGGTCTCTTCAATCTTTTTTTCTGGCGGTTTTTCAAAAAATGGAAAACTGGTTTTACCTTCGACAACTCCGATAGTTAAATGAATAGATTGATGATTTTTTTCAGTAACAGGGTTATGTAACACTCCTTTCTGAATAAAAAGAACATCTCCTGCTGAAAGCATTATGTCTCCATCTTCAAACCTCCATATTTTTTTTCCCTCTAGTTGAATTATAATAACATCATGATCGTCTGCATGCATACCCGCCCCGCTACTATCAGCCGGTGACCAATATATATTATAATGTGACAGTAAAGAACATTTTTTTATTAAAATATTATATATTTCATTAAAACAAATCATTCTCTTTTCGAGATGATTAAATACTATGGTTTTTCCTCTAGCCAGTAAAAGAGCAATATAGTAATAATCCAACTCTCCGTTAATACAGCTCGTAGCTGTGGGGTACGATACACTCCCGCTTTTAAGTAATTTGATGTCTTGTTCTGGTCTTTCGATACCTTGAAAAATTCCAGAGGCACAGTAACGCAATAGAGGTTCAGAAAAGGGTGCAAAACCCTTAACCAGCAAATGCCCAACCTCGAAATTATTTTTATCACTTATAAGTGACACCAACTCTTCTGAAGGAAATAAATTCATATTAAAACTCCAGCAGTAATCATTTTCATTATAATTTGATCGAAACAATCTTCACTTATTTCCCCGTCGACTCTATAACTAAAGTTATAACTGCTGATTGTTTCATTTAACTCTTGCATACAACTCTTAAGTTTTTTGCTGACAATAAACTCTTTCCCACGAAGATATATCTTCATTGCATCACCTTTTTCTTCACCTATGATAAAATCGCCAAAGTATGAGTAATTTTTACGAATAATCTTACGGGGTGGGGATGAATATTTGAAACAATGATTACTTCTTAGTCGCCCAAGAAGATTTGACAGACCCATTTGAGCTACATGATAAAGGTTTGTCTTTGCAAGATCTTCTGGGACGATTGAAGAAATATATTCATTCATGTTATCTAATACGCAAGGATTTATATTCACAGCAGAATCGTCATATGGACTATCGCTAAGTACATCTGTCAAAAATGAAGTCAACAGTTCTTTTCTTTTTTTCTCATAAGGCGCAACCCCAAGAGTTACTGAAAACTCTGGGTTTTCTAGCACGTGATACCAGTTCTGCGGAATGAATAGAGCATCTCCGGGACGAAGTATAATGGCATGAGCCCATGAAAGCGTTTGTCTGAGGTTGAATGAATCAGACTGTACTAGTGGTGCTATATCCATGTGCCTTGGATCCCACACCCACGCTTTTTTTATTCCTGGTCCCAAATGATATAGAAAAGTATGCTCTTGGTCTTTATGAATACCGAAAGGTGTCAGTCTATATTTACCCATAAATGTATAAACGTCTATACCCTGACTTGGAATGCCATATCTGCTTACCCATTGTCTATTAAAATCACGATTTATTCTTTCTGAAAGAGTGTCAGACCACCCATTTATTCCGTTAATAACTGCACAAAATGATGTAGCGCCAGTAATTCTTTGCAACCACTCATTCAGATTTTCTTCATCATAAGGAGGGTGATTCGATACACTATAACCAAAATCATCTCGTGTTCCGTTATTGATGAACACTCTCGCGTTAAGAAGACTATCTGAGATTTCCGCCCTCCTTCTTACTATTTTTTCTATATCATAAAGAATCTCTTTAGGGTCAGATAACACATTGTGCTGATGATAAAAATTTGACAAATCGAAGTCAGTTAGATGACCGTACAACATATTGACATGCATCATTAGCTCCTGAACAATCAATCAATAATGAGAGATATTACTTTATCGAGGACTTTTATTTCATGATTGAATAATTCTCCTTTTTCATCGAAACCGCAAGTAAACTCCATTATATCTGCCCCCTCAATTTTGCAGCTAGAGTTTTTTATGATATTAAAGATATCTAAAACCTCTGATTCATTCATCCCATCATCAAGGGGTGTTGTAACATGAGGAAACACCCCAGGGTCAAGAACATCCACATCGAAACTAATATATACACTTTTGTTTTTTATTAAAGAGATTAAATCCCTCCGATCATCATCATTCATTTTGGGGCAAAATTGTATTATCGATGACGATTTGAGATAGTTTTCATTATATCTACGTGTTCTTTCACGGACGCCAAGTTGTATTACCGTACGCACTGCCTTTTCGGATACAAGTTTGGAAATGAAATTAGCATGATAGAGGTAATCGTTAGTTTTATCTATATTTGTATTTATATCAGAATGAGCATCCATTTGAATAAGTATAAGGTCTGGTGCAAAATTTATCATTTCTTTTACCGAAAAATAGGTAAGTGAGTGATCTCCTCCAAACATGATCACTTTATTTTGCTTCTCTTTTATTTTCCTAATAATGTGCTGTATTCTTTTTCCGAAATTATATATGTTATCTGTCGTTGCATAAGCCACATCACCAATGTCCCTCATGTCTTTATGTGCTACGCCTAATTTACGATAAATATACGGTCCATGTGCAGGAGATCTTGGAGGATCCAATGCAAAGTCAACAGGAGCGCCGAAGAAACACCACTGTGATGAGTGAGTATCGGGAATTGAGAGTGCATGAGTATTTATCCGTGCAGGATTATGCAGAATTCCATATTTTAGTAGTTCATCATCCTCCTCCGTCAAAAGTATGTCATTAAAGTATAATGTAGAAACCATTTCAGTCAGGCTGTCGATTTTTAAAGAATATATTTCTTCTATGCTAACATGCTCATCAACAATCCTTTTTAGCAGTGAATACATTTTTGTTGAAACCGTAATAGTAACCCTCCTATCATCGAGGATAAGTTGAGTTTTATCATCACTTACATTTATCAAAACATTCCTGTTTATTATCATTTTTTCATACTTCATTAACATTCCCCCTCGAAGGTGATTACCTAATCATTAACAGGTAATTATTGATTTTCAATGTACATATATCAAAAAAAAATAATTTTCATTGTAAAATTTCTATTCCATTGATATTCAATGTAAAAAAAATAAAAATTTCTGGCAACCCGTTCTTTCGGTAGTGAACACTGAAAAAATGATCATGGGAAATAACATATATTCTTGGTTTGTAAGCGAGCAGATATAAAAAATGACGTTAATTTACCACCCACCATTGAACTAACTATCTGTTTGCTTTATTGATATATCATATTAATTAAATATTATCCTTTGCAAAATAAGTTTTTTATCTATCTTTTTATTGACATCTCATTATCATAGTGGCAACAATTTTATCGCCATTAGCTAAATGGCTTTCTGACCAACTTAAATATTGGAGGTAGTTATGTCCTTGAATAAATATGGTGAGTCACATACCGAAGCTTTAAATAAAATCGCAGCTGAACTTGCGGAATACAGCCACGAAGATGTCATCGTGGAAGTTAAAAAAGATAAGAACCCTCAGAGTGGCATTGGTACCAGCCCTGACGGTCCAGGGCGTGACCGCCGTGATACGGGTCATTAATTAAAATTGAGGGTAACAGCTTATAAACTGTTACCCTTGTTATACATTTTAAATCCCGCGTAGTAGTTTAGAGTTCGTCGGGCCTAATGAGACATGGCCACAAAAAAAAGATGTTTGAACCGTTCTGCGCCCCCTCTGTTTGAATCGCCACGGGTTTAACGGACACCTCAGAGTCATTTAAGATGGCTTAAAGAGAGGTGCCTATGAGCGGTAAGCGTCATCCCAAAGAGTTTAAAATTGAAGCAGTCAAACAGATTATTGATCGTGGTTATTCTGTTTCCAGCGTTGCAACACATCTCAATATCACCACCCACAGTCTTTAAGTCTGGATAAAGAATTACGGTCCGGATTCTTCCACTAATTAAAGAGCAGTCAGATGCTCAGGCCGAGATCCGCCGTCTCCAGAAAGAGCTGAAGCGGGTTACCGACGAACGGGAGAAATTGAAAAAAGCCGCGGCGTACTTCGTAAAGATGTCCGACTGAGGTACGCCTTTATCCGTGACAACACTTGTTGCTGGCCTGTTCGCCTGCTTTGTCAGGTGCTTGATGTTCATCCAAGTGGCTTTTACGCCTGGCTTCAGCAGCCGTATTATCAGTGCCACCTAGCAGATCTGAGACTGACAGCACAGCTCAAACAGTTCTGGCTGTTGTCCGGTTGCGTTTATGGCTATCGTAAGATCCATCTGGACTTGCGGGATAGCGGACAACTGTGCGGAGTGTACGGAGTCTGGCGACTGATGAAGCGAGTCGGGATAAAGGCTCAGATCTGGTACAGGAGACCGCGGGCGTGCAAAGGCGAGGCCAGTATCTTGTCGCCTAATAGACTCCAGCGACAGTTCAATACGGATGCTCCGGATGAGCGTTGTGTAACGGGATAAACTACATCAGGAACCACGGAGGCTGCCTGAATCTTGTCGTGGTTGTTGATCTACTCTCACGCAAAATTATCGGCTGGTCAATGCAATTCCGTAGGACAAAGGACGTTGTCCTGAACGCACTGCTGATGACTGTATGGCGGCGTAATCCCCAGAAACAGGTGTTGGTGCACTCGGATCAGGGCCGTCAGTACACAAGCCAGAAGTGGCAGTCTTTCCTGAAATTACACGGCCTGGAGGGCAGCATGAGCCGTCGCAGTAACTGCCACTATAATGCGGTTGCAGAAAGCTTTTTCCAGTGGTTGAAACGCGAGTGAATAAGGAAAAAAACTACGGAACGCGGGAAGAACCCCGCAGCGATATTTTTGATTACATCGAAATGTTTTATAACAGTAGGTGTCGGCATGGTTCTAGCGATCAGCTGTTACCAACAGAATATGAAAACCAGTATTATCAACGGTTCAAAGGTGTCTAGATTATCCGTGGCGATTTACAGGTGCTCAAAAAATACGATAGAAAAGAGAAGTCAGCGGAAAGGCAGTATTACGTAATAACAACTTGTTTTTACATCCTCCGGGCTTTCACCTCGATCTACGCGTACAAGACATAAACCACGCCCTGGTAAAGCATGTTAACGGGTTGCTCCTCACGGGCGAACCCAGCAGACATTGATGACATTTAAGTTTATGCTGAGTGACAGGACTACCCATGTCTGAGAGGTACAGAGGCGTAACGGTATCACAACGGCTGAGAAAAGCGGTTTGCGGTTCGCTTAAATAGTGTATAAGCGAACCGCCTCCATTAAAACTAGGCACATCAGATATTTTCGGCTCCGTCTACTTTACCTTTTCTGCACTGAGCGGCGAGTCCCACTGCATATAATCCTTTGTTTCCGGGGAGAAACAGTAAGCACCCAGCGCCCGTAGCCCCTTCCTCGTTTCATTATCAAAGGATGATGAAAATGGCATGAAGTCCCAGCTTTTTTTGTAAGCATCAATAATCCCGTCAGGGCAAAGTAGTCGTGTGTCACCAAAAGAGAAAAAGAGCACAGCTTTTATTCTCACGTATCTGGTATCGCCTACGGCATGAGTCTCCCATAACTTCTTATCGAATAAATTTTCAGGGTACTTCTCTTTTTCTATTAAATAATAATGACTGAAAAAATCAGAAACGCCAGCTGTTTTCATCACCGCATGGATAAAAATTACAGGAATTATCGTCAAGCACGTTGAAATCAGTAACAGCAGGAAGAACGCTGCTATAGATGGAAACAGGGCTCTCTTCAGGAGAGAGTCCTTCTGATTTGACCTTAAGAAAATAACCCCGGGTAATAATGTCAGCATATATAAACTAAAGGACAAGACATACAATGAAATCAACTGAACTCGGTCATCAAAACCTTCCGGAAACTTAATGTGAAATGATACCAGATTCACAGGAATGACCTGTGTGTGTGCAATCAGGGAAATCATGAAAGGATTCCACAGATAAATCTTCCTCAAATGTCTTTGTCTAACAAGCTGTGTTTTTGTTTTGAGTTGCTCAACGATGCTCTTCCCTAAACAAAACTTTGTTGTCAGCATAATTATGAGCATCAGCGCTATCAGGGAGACACAAACCCATAGTATGCCTGCGCGGTCATTTTCTCCGTCTAAAACAGTGAACAATATTATAAATAGTAGCGGAAACAAACCACTGACCAGTATTGCTTTTACGGCCCACTCCCTTACTTTCTTGTAATCATACATGTGTTCATTATCAGCAGGTATTGTCAGAGCCATAAGAAATGATGTCATAAAAAACATTAAAATTATCGACACGATGGCTACGACAGCAGAGGCGATAATTACGCCCACCATACTTTTAACAGTCAGCGTACTGTAAAAAACATCCAATCTCCCAAGTCTATTCAGGTAAATCCATACAACTACAAACGCGATAAATGTTGCCACTCCTGAAGGGGCAAGAACGGGGGCAGCCCATTTTCTGATAAACGTTTTCACTGTCTTCTTTTGCGTCCTTTTATATATGATATATTAATGTGGTATGGCTTCGTTTTAAGGAAAGGGTATTTTACCTCTCCATCCTGAGGTAAAAAACCGTTGATTTTGGCAGGGGCTTGTTCTGCATCATGTCCGGAGGCACAGGTGATATAAAAGTAAAAGCATCAAACTATAAACCTAACGTTGTACCACAAAGAAGGCATTAAACCCGCCGGTATCTTCAGGCCATGAGGGTGAAAGGGGGCCGTCCGCGAAGAGCAAAAATATACAGGCCAGTCAGGACGCACTAGATCATATGATGCAGAAAAGATTTCCTCTTTGTTAATGGATGCCCGGAAGCATCACCGATGCCATCACTGCGTGCCTCTGATCAATTTCTGATTCATCCATGGTAAAAGTAAGCTGACGTTTTTCCTTTTACCGAAGGATGCTAAAGCAGCACTGCCAGTCGCTCGGTCTGCCACTCCAAAACCTGACAACATTGAGCGGTCTTGAGAGGTATTCAGGAGCTGAATAGGCATTTTTCACTGTACACAGGTTAATGAGATATGGCGGTTAAAAGACCGCCATAAATACAGCTCAATCGCGTAACCGGCGTTTCGGACGCTGTTGTTCAAGCCGTGCCTTACGTCCTGTTTTCCGTTTCCGCTTGCGGGGAGCGTCGAAACGCTGACTGACAGCCATTTCTTTCATGGTGGCCAGTTCTGGCTTTAACCCACCAATAATCTGCCCTAGTTTAGCCAGACTATCAGGCCAAAATGACCAGACTTCCCGCTTGTTAAACAGTTCTACCTCATTAAGCTCCAGGAGGTTGCTGAACTTCCGGGCCAGACGTTGCCCCGAGTCTATTTTGCTCAACATATTTACCCATGCTTTGATCCCATTTGTTTTGGGCCGGTTGACTGTAAAAGCAGCATTCATTAACTCGCCCTCCAGTTTGCGGTTATACACTTTCAGGCGCTCAAAAGGATTCTCAAGCTTTGCGATGTCCGAAAGCATCAGTGCTTTTTGCCTGAATCCCCGTTTACCTGGACCTGTAGACTCAGGCTGCACACGCATCTCAACACGTAAAAACTGGGGATAGTCTTCCTTGTCAATTTCAAGAAAAAACTCCCGTTTACGCCTCCCTTTTTCAAACTGATACCCTGCCCGCTCAGGGAATGCGATCCGCTTAAATAGCGTAGCGTCGATCTTGCCATAGATTAACACTGACAGTTTAGAGTCAGACGCACCAAGAGATAACCCCGGTAATCCGTTTTCATTATCGTAGTCTGCATACATGGAGGACTTTTTTAAGCCCCAAAGATAGTCGTTCAGCTTGCATCCATAGATATCCAGAGCGATATCAAGCCGTGTCACCCAGGCCCGCGCCAGCAGATGAGAAAAGACCTCACCGAGACGATCCCCCAACCATTTAAGTAACTGATCCATCCGTGTTCCCGTCATGTGCTGCGGATGAAACTGGATACTGAACCCACCAGTACCTTCATCTCTTGGCCCCCACATAATGTAAGCCAGCATTGGTGCATCTGGTTCCTTACGTGAAATGCACAGACCATACTTGTAAGGGTGGCGCGTACCCGCTGCGTTCCGGGGCTGTTTCTCCTGCACAACATAGTTTTTCCATTCCCGCTTTGATAAAGACATCAGTTTCTGAATACAGTCAGCTTTTTCCTCCTCACTGTGGAAGCGGGATACTAATGAAAGCCCGTCGATGCGCATTTTCATCTCATGCCCCGCATTGCTATAACAAACCCTTTCAGATGGACTAAATTCAACGTTTTTCTTATTAAGTAACTTATTCTTTTTCATTGGAGTTCCTTATCAGGCATTAACCCGATTGGGGAACAGAGAGCAATAGCAACCCATCAGCTATCATCGATAACTGTCCTGAATTGATTCTTTAATTAACCCAGTGTCAGTGCTGGCTGATATGTTCTCTGTTCATGGTTATACGTGCGTGATAAACATGCTGTTAGATGTTCATGCACTTACTGAACACGCTGACGCTCAGCCAGCCACTGGTTAACTTCGTGCTCGTAGAAACCTACCGAACGGATACCCAACCGGACCTGCCGTGGAAATTCGTTACGCTGGAGCAGTCTGTAGAGCGACGCCCGACTGATGGCACAACGCTCAAGAACTTCCGGGACTTTGATAACCTTCATGACAGTCATAAATCACCTGTTTATTGTTGCGCATCGGCTGATGCGAACAGGCTTTTACAACCATGAATTTGAAGAAAATTTGCCATATTTGACAGTCATAAAACACTCATGGCTAAGATGACCGTCATACAGGAGAACTTTTGAGGGTGTTTCGATGATCAAATCTTGACAGTCATAATTATGACTGTCATATTTCACACTACACACCATTGACTAAGAGAAAAAAGATGCCGAACCGCCACAACACGAAAGCACATTCCCCTTCAAAAAATGAACCTGATCTAAGCGCCATTAAAATGAAAAGTCGGGCAAAATTTGCCGAAGCTTTTGGCCCTATAATGGAAATGAACGTACATGAAGACACACGTGAGCGACTACGCGGAATCGCAGAGGTTTTAGAGGGACAAGATTATGCTGAGAAAAAACGTGGGCTTGGCTATATTTACAGGGAAGCGGTAAACGATCTAATTAACATTTTTTATATTGATAATATCTTTGAAGCCAAAACAAAATCAGCCAATACACTTTATAATCTATACCAGGAAAATTATAAATTACGCGTAATTGATGCTATAAAAAAGAAAGATCGAATCAAAGCACTCTCATCAAAATACCCAAACCCGATGCAGTTAGAAAAAGGTGTACTCACACTTAGCGAGAGTAAATGGAAATCAACAGAAATTGACAAGCTGGATGATCATCGCTGGGTGATCAACACACTGGAAAACCTAAACAAAAACTAACTACAAAATGGTGCGCCATGATTTACACACGTGACGAGTTCCCCGAAAAAACGAAAAAAATCTTACAGGAAAGGGTTGCTAATCGTTGCTCCAACCCCGGATGTAATTGTCTGACCTCTGGCCCTAACTACGATGCTGAAAAAGCAACTCGCATAGGCGTTGCAGCGCATATAACTGCCGCTGCTCCAAATGGCCCCAGATTTAACCCATGTCTTTCAAGCGAAGAAAGAAAACACATATCAAACGGAATCTGGCTCTGCCAGAATTGTGCAAAACTCATCGACAGTGATGAGCTAACCTACACAGAACATGCCATTCGTAGCTGGAAAAGTGAAACAGAATGTAGAATAAGGTATGAACTTGAGGGCGGGAATTTACCTCTCGAGGATATTCATCTCAGGGGGTGGCCATGTGGTCATTGCAATACTTTTGTTGCCGAAGGACAGATAGTGTGCACGGGTTGCCAGGCTGAAGTGGCTTATCAGGCCACGAGGCATGAAGTTTCTGAAGCCAGGTTACTTGGCGGAATCCTTGGGGCAATGGTGGGCGGTGTCCTTAATTTTGGTGTGCCAAATTTTCTGAATTCACACTTTAATCTGAACATTCCCAATGATTGGGGGCTTGGCTTGTATTCATTGTCCATTATTGCTTTACCAGCGATTATTGGTGCAAGATTTTTAGAAGAAGTTAAACATAATCAATACCGGAATAAACCACCGCGTTTTTTCGCCAAAGCAATATATGACGACAGAATTAGTCAAATATCCGCCTGCTTGCGTTAACCTTAATGCTCTCACCACGGCAGTCATAGCGGGTAGTCGTTGATATGTCGCTATGCCCTGCCAGCTGGCGTACCGTGTTAATATCCACATTCTGCTCTAACAAGCGCGTAATGAATGTGCGCCGCATGTCGTGGGGAGTAAAACGCGCTATGTCTGAATCCTGCTGTAACTGCGCCAGGATGCCGGTTAAACCGGTTGTTGTCAGCGGCTGGCTGGCAACTCTGCCGTTGCGCTGAATGCGGTTAAACAATGCATCCCCGGCCTTTTTCACTCCACTGGCTTTAATCCATGCGCGGATGGCTTTATCTACTGCTGCCGCAACGTGTATCTCCCGGTATTTACGCCCTTTCCCCTGCCTCACTGTAAGAATGCCATTGTTATAGTCGCGGCGCTCAAGGCTGACCAGTTCCCCGGCCCGCAAACCCGCACCGCAAAGGGTCATTACAATGGCGACATCACGACAGCAGCGGATACGTTGCGGATGCCGTTTAGCGGCCTGAACGAGTGCACGAACCTCCTCCCGGCTGAGTGCCCTTCCCTTGCGCTGGATATCGCCGCTCACGCGCTTAACTGACCGGATACGGGCCAGCGTTTCGGCATCCATGCAGTTGAGGTTAAAGGCCGTCTGCGCCACGCCCCGCAGTGCTGATAACGCCATGTTCACCGACGACACGGCGTAACCGTCATCCAGCAGTGCCGCACGTATTTTAGCGACAGCGGCGAAGCTAAGTTGCTCCCACGGATAACTGGCCGCATCCGCACCGCGTTTGAGTATTCTGGCGCTGCGGTTTAACAGGCTGGTGATACCCCTCCGTGCCGACGGGGCAAGACCGCTGATATAGGCGTCCAGCACGGTGGTTTCCACCACCGGCGCGACCTGGCGCAGCGCAGCCCTTCTCATGCGTCTGACCTGTTATAACATGTATTAAACCAGGTAACTGTCTGCATCACACCAGCCCTCGTTCAGCCATTGACACCGTCTCCGCCCCGGCCACAATAAAGTGGTCCAGCAACCGTACATCCAGCATTTGCAGTAGCTCCTGCAGCCGCTTAGTTATCCGGATATCGCACTTGCTGGGTTCAGCCTCGCCGCTGGGGTGGTTGTGCACAAGGATGACCGCGGCGGCGTTATGCCTTAGTACCCGCTTGATTACCTCCCGGGGATGAACGCTGACCGTATTTAACGAGCCCCTGAACAACATTTCGCGATGCAGAAAATGGTGCTGGTTATCGAGCAGGATGATGCCAAACTCCTCATGCTCCAGCAGGGCCATTTCATACATCACGCACCGCCGTACATCATCAGGAGAGCAAAGCTGAACGCCACGCTGGTAGCACCGGCTGATAATTTTACGGGCCTGGTCCAGGATGCGGGTTTCACGCAAGGTAAATGTCGTCATGTTCAGAACTCCCGTTCAATGAAGTAAATGGCTTCGGGAAACAACTGGCGGCGGGCCGCGCCAGCACGTAAGGAGAAGGCTTTGCGGGGCATGGAGGTTCGCCCATTGCTGTCAAAGAACCAGAGCGTTTCTTCGTCCATTCTGGTGACAAGGGACCAGTGAAACTGGTCGCTGAGCATAATCAGGCGGGAGTGGTCTGTTACCGCCAGAAACCGCCTCATTTCACTGAAAACCCGCCCTTCCATAAGACCGCGACTTCCTTCGAAAGGTTTGCTGATTTGGACCGGAAACTGACGGTGGTAGTGACCTTTCCGTAGTACCTGCGTAATCAGCCAGTCGAGCCGGTTTTCATCTATCCCTTCGGTCAGCCATTCATGCAAAGGCCAGCGTTGCTGATAGGCCTGAAGAAGTCGGTTCATGAGTGGTTTCCGTTTAACCCGACCGTCATACAACCAGCTGAGCATATTCACCACACAGTACGCGCCGCAAAGACAGTCAAGCTCTCCCTGTACAGACGCGTGTATCCCTCTGTTAGCAGTCACAGATAATGTCTCCATCAATAATTAGCTGTCAGTGTGGCGGGATTAGCTTTCCCACATAACGGTGAGTGTGTAGATATTCAGGAAGTGGTAATGAACGAAATTTCTCTGCCAGAGTGCAAAAATGTTGCGCCCTTCCCCTGGGGGTAAATCACCGGCACAGGACAGGAAGACATAGCGCTGGCTCCAGCTGATATCGATTTCCTTTTCGAGTTCCGGGTCTGTTCCCATATATTTGAAGTCAGTGATGTAATCGAAATACCATTCATCGTTGCGGGAAATAAGCCTTATTTCGACCGGATGAAACCCACCATTTTCAGCGCTGTAATTGATATCTTTGAACAGCAATGTAACAGCACGAATATTCGGTTTAACTGGCGGCTTTTTACTGAGTTCAGCCAGTATAATATTAATGAGTTCCTGACTTACGGGCATGGACAGCCCTTCCTGACGGATAATATTCATTGTATTTATTCCGATAAATATGCGTTTGGGTTGATGACACAAACACTAATTAACCCTAACCCGCACTGACTTTTCAGACGATGGACGTCCTCCCGCCAGAAGGGATATAAAATGAAAAGCTAAGTTGGCTATTAGTTTATGCATCAGTTACTGAGTAATATGACACTATCCAGTAATGACATTTTATCAGGAATATACTTCCAAAGCAAATAATTTCACATAAAAACTAATTTTAAATTTATTTTATGAATTCATCTAAAAACAGGAGGAGGCTTTTCCTTTTGCCGTAATCCAATTTTTTCCAGACTTGATCGAGGCGTTGTTTTAATTCTTTATCGAGCCCAGATAGATAGTCAGGCGGGATATTAGAAACATTCAGTTCCTCCATGCAATCAATAAAGAACCAACTTATTGGTGTCTTTAGAGACACTGCAATTTTAACTAAATGCGCAACATTGATCTTATTCGTTCCTCGTTCATAGCGGGAAAGTTGTTGCTGAGATATATCGATAATTTCTGCAAGTTCAGCTGCGGTTAACCCGGCTTCTTTACGTCTGCTCTGAATACGCTGTCCTACCAGCTTATCAGCTGAATCTGCCACCAGTTTAACCATCATTTATTCTCCCGTCCGTCCATAAGCGGAAGTTTGGGTCTTTTTTACTCTTGCATGAACATCACTAATGACCTTAAAATCCAGTAAATACTCATTTATAGACCAAACAAGACTAAGACTGACGAGCTGAGTGACCAGCAGATGAGCCTTAGAACAAAGGTGGACAGAAAGGGGAACATTGTGGCAACCACCATTACTGAGATAACGGATTGCTTTGAGTACTTTTTCAGCTCCCTTTACCGGCGTGAATTTGTCAAAACACTGCGTCTGAATGAATGCAGCGAGCGGGAATTACTGCCATTAGTACGTTGCTATTTACTGGGTTGGTTTGCGGATAACGTCTCGCCAGAAGTTAAAAGCAGGCTACCAGGAACGGTATCCGGGCATGGTTTCATTGACTTTGTGATTGACGATGTGGCCGTTGAGTTTGCAGTCCGTAAGCCAACAGCAGCTCGTTCCAATGTCTCCGCAACCGTAAACAGCACGGAAGTGAAGAAGTTGATGAAGCACGACGGCAAAGCTCTGCTTGTCCTGTTTGACTTCTCTGACACGCCCTATTCAGAAGAACAGATCGAATCATTCCGTAACTGGCCCTCCCTGGGTCGGGGGAATCACCGTAAATCAGCTTTCAATGTTGTGTATTTCTTTGTGAAAAAACGCAGGCCGCTGGCACTGGGGAAAATCACCAAAAACATTCGTATCAGCTAACAAGGAATTTAATGATGAAGAGAATAGTTACTGCATTAGTACTGACAGCCTTCGCTCTCCCGGCAATCGCAGCTCAATACGCTAAGCCTGGTGCAGTTTTAACGCTAAAACCAGGGAACGGTAATGCTAAATTCAACATTAATGCCTCAACAGGAGATGGCTCAGGCGTATGCAATATGGAAGGGACGGCAAACCAAATAGCTGCCGGAGAAAGCCAGAAGCGTCGCTGGTTCTGGAATGACAATACCAGTCAGTGTGTTGCAGTAATTAGTGAGCTGAATAACGGCAAGGCCAGCGTTATGACTCGTGGTTGCGAAGGTTACTGCGGAGCCCCTGCAACAAGTGCAATGGATGGTCTGTTTAATAAGAAATAAAAGTATAGTTAATTAACAAAGGAACTATAGATGAAAAGAACAATGCTTCTGGTATTAATAGCAGCTGGTTTACTGGCTGGCTGCGGCGAGAAAACACCAAAATGTAGTAGTGATGATGCAAAAAATCTGGTCGTGGATATTGCTCACAAACAAATAGAGAAACAATTTGAGCAACTCAGAAACTCTCAGATGTCAGAAATGGTGCCGGGAAATACTGATAGCCTGCTGTTAAAGGTAATTAACGTCAGAACATTAAAACATGACTCCTCTGTCGATACTTATCAGTGCGCTGCCAATCTTCAAATGACTATGACAGATGAACAATCTAAACTTCCAAATACAACTAGCATACCGATAACTTACAACATCCAAAAGACAGATGACAGTAACGGGAAATTTTATATAAACGTATACGGATTGTAATTACTAGGAGGTCGGTTCATTGAGCCGACCATTATAAAATACATTAATATTTTATTCCTTTTTTATCTAAGTAGTCTTTAATGCTTTTAGGCAAAGATTCTTTATCAATCATTTTGTATGAATTTCCTTTAGAAAAATACTGTTTATCCTTAACCACCGTACTCTCATCCAAGAATAGATCTAATTTTTTAACGCTAGTCTCATCTATAATTCTGGCCCACAATGCATTATCCTTAAGTAATTCAGAATATGGATATTCATTCTTTATGATTGGGGGGATATTAAAATCCTTCACTAAATTATTCATTTCAGCAAATGGGATGTTAAACTGAAAAGCATACCCACCAAATGAAATGCGCGCAAAAAGAAATGGTATATTTATCAAATCAAACTTTCTCTCATACAAATCCACAGTTATAAATGGATAAATATTCCTAACTGGCCATTTTATCTCAGTAAAACAAAATTGTGATCTATCCTCGTCTTTAGTCTTGTAATCACCTTTCAACCATTTGATAGTTTTTTCAAAGTGTACAAGTTTATCTTTAGGTAAAATTGACATTGCCATTTTGACAAATATTTTATAAACATTTTGAGGATGATATTTTTTACTTTCCTCAACTATCATAAACTCTTCTGTTTCGCTATAATAAGTACTATTTTCAGTTGATGCAAAAACAAAGTCACCATCAACTATATCAATAAACTCATTATCATTAAACTTTGTTTTAGGGATGCCATTTCTTCCACTTATCTTACCTGTAGTTCTGGATACACCTAAGAAACGCGCCAGATCATTCTCTAAAAGACTAAAAAACTCATTGCAGGTATTACATTCATCTTTAGCTATTAGGTTCTTATTACCAATGAGCGTAGGTACAGCATGCGCCAATTTGCTAAAAGAAGATAACTGAGGAGAAACAAGATTGCCAGACTTGATAGATTGCTTTACTACCGAATCATTTTGATCATATGCTCCACAATAACGGCAATTATTTTTTTTACTAACATGGTGATGCTTTTGATGATTATCCACTTGAGAAACCAATAAATTATAAGAAGATATCACTTTTGTCATAACCATGACTGGAAACTTTTTTTCCATCATTACCATCCATGCTAAAAAACTCATTTGATCTATCATCTATTATACATTCCTTTTGGGTTTTAAAATTCAGTTCTACTTATGATCATCTCTACATACTATGCTTTGTACGTTAGCTACAGAACTTAATTTAATAACTAAATTTGAGACTGACTGTAAAGTCATTAAATCATTTAAGCTTGAATCCTTTCATTAGAATACGGATAGTTTTAATGTGGATTATTTGATTTCTCGAGATAATCTGCCCATACCTGCAACCACTTTCGGCACTCAGCATCATACTTATACAAGTTGTAGATCCCTTCAACACCGCAACGTGTATGCCCCAATACGGCCTCAGCCACCTCATTTGGACACTGTAAACGAGATAAGCCCGTTCGTACTGTACAACGCAGATCGTGCGGCGTCCAATGAGGTATATCAAGCATTTGACCGATTTCACGTAAACGCCATGAGTCTTCAGTCAGGTATTTCTGCTGGATAGGCTTTTTAGTCGCCTGCGAAGGAAACAGATATTTGTCGGAGGTAAGGCGTAGAACCTTGAGAAAGTCGATTGCCTGATCAGATAGCTGTACGTAGCGTTCTACCAATGTTTTGGTTTCTCGCAGATGGATGGTGCCTTTTTCAAGAGCGACGGCCCCATCCAGTCGATCTGACGTAACACGTTTACCTGTAGTGCTTAAAACAGCAAATGAACCTTACCCAGTCCTAAGGATGAAAAGAACGTCTTTAAAGTTTGAATTTGTGTGAAAGGGCACATGGCACTCAGCTATGTAATGCTAAATAAGTACGCCAGTAAGTACGCGGGGTAGAAAACAGTAGGATTACATGCAGATGAAAAACTTTAACTCATTGATTTTTATGGTGCCGATAATAGGAGTCGAACCTACGACCTTCGCATTACGAATGCGCTGCTCTACCAACTGAGCTATATCGGCCCTGCGAGGTGTTCACGAGCGTGAATCACGGGTTAGAAGGTTAAAACTAAGCGGGTGATGCGTCAATGCCCCTGTGAATCAAACGGCTACTTTTGCATCACCCGACTTTATTTACGCACGAATGGTATCGTCACCAAAACCGATCCACTTATA